>Ga0209979_1005199_pt1 | contig 10352 bp, 9 predicted proteins | sample AnhtaG_FD_183114 | JGI IMG/M metagenome (GOLD analysis project Ga0209979, IMG submission 183114) | Deep subsurface microbial communities from Anholt, Denmark to uncover new lineages of life (NeLLi) - Anholt_01485 metaG (SPAdes) (version 2) | ecosystem: Environmental > Aquatic > Marine > Oceanic >...
CATGGCAAAGCCTAAGATGGCCCTATACTGGGCAGCCAGCTGTGGTGGCTGCGAGATAGCTGTGGTGCGGCTGTACGAGAAGATTCTAGACGTGGCCAACACCTTCGAGATCGTTCTCTGGCCGTGCATTATGGACTTCAAGTACAAGGACGTAGAGGCCCTGCCGGAGAAGAGCATCCTGGTAACTCTCTTCAATGGCGCCATCAGGAACTCCGAGCAGGAGCACATGGCTCGCATGCTGCGGGAGAAGTCGCAGGTGCTGGTAGCCTACGGGGCCTGTGCTCACCTGGGCGGCATCCCCGGCCTGGGCAACGTCACCAACCGCCGGGCGGTTTTCGAGAGCAGCTACCGGGAGACGCCCTCTACAGTCAACGAGGAAGGCACCTACCCTCAGCTAAGCTTCCAGGTGCCCGAGGGCGAGCTCACCCTGCCGGAGTTCTATGACACGGTTCGGACCCTCAATCAGGTAGTGCCGGTCGATTACTACATGCCCGGCTGCCCGCCAACGAAGGAGCAGACGGAGAAGGTGGTCCAGCTGCTGGTACAGGTGGTGACAGAGGGTGCGGAGCTGCCTCCTCCCGGTTCAGTGATCGGGGCATCACAGAAGACGGTGTGCGATGACTGCCCTCGCACCAGGGAGGACAAGTCGATCAAAGCCATATATCGGCCCTACCAGATCATCCCCGACCCCGAGAAGTGCCTTCTGGACCAGGGCATTCTCTGTGCCGGGCCCGCCACCCGTGGCGGCTGTGAAGCGCCCTGTCCCCAGGTGAACATGCCCTGCATCGGCTGCTACGGGCCGGCGCCCGGGGCGGTGGACCAGGGAGCCAAGCTTCTGAGCGCAGTGACATCCAACATCGATTCCCGAGATCCAGAGGAGATCGAACGGATACTGAGCGGCATTCCCGACTCTATCGCCGCCTTCTACATGTTTGGCCTGCCCGTATCGCTTCTGCACCGTGTAAGGCTGCAGCGCGAGGCAGTGACGGCCGAGGCGGCGCAGTAGCGGCCTTTCAGGGCCTTCGGAGGCCGCAGAGTGGAGTGACAGGGAGCGAGGAGCAGAGAAGAGATGACAGAGGCCAAGGTAGAGACGCGCCGAATAAGCATTGACCCCATCACGCGGCTGGAGGGACACGGCCGCATCGAGATCTTCCTCAACGACGAGGGGGACGTGGAGAACGCTTACTTCCAGGTGCCGGAGCTGCGGGGGTTCGAGAAGTTTTGCGAGGGGCGGCCGGTAGAGACTCTCCCCGTCATTACCGCCCGCATTTGTGGAGTCTGTCCTTCGGCTCACCACATGGCCTCCACCAAGGCCCTCGATGCGGTCTTCAAGGTGGATCCCCCCTCTGCCGCCAAGAAACTGCGGGAGCTCTTGTACAGCGCCTTCTTTGTGGCTGACCACGCCACTCACTTCTACGCCCTGGGCGGCCCCGACTTCGTGGTGGGGCCGGACGCGCCTGCCGCCGAGCGCAACATCGTGGGCGTCATCGGTAAGGTGGGGATGGAGATAGGAGGCCAGGTGCTGAACGCTTTGGCCGCCACCCACGAGGTGGTGGCCATGCTCGGCGGCAAGTACATTCACCCCACCTGCGGCCTGCCCGGCGGCATAAGCAAGGGCCTCAACGAAGAGGAGCGGGCCAAGATCGAGGAGGTCGCCAACGCGGCGATAGACTTCGGCAAGCTGACCGTCCAGATCTTGAACGACGTGGTCCTGGCCAACCAGGCCTACCTTGATCTGATTCTCAGCGACACCTTCGCCCACCAGACCTACTACATGGGCCTGGTGGACGAGAACAACCACGTGAACTTCTACGACGGCCAGTTGCGGGTCGTCGACCAGCAGGGCAAAGAAGTGGCCAAGTTCCCCCCGTCTCAGTACCTGGACTACATCGGCGAGCACGTAGAGCCCTGGACGTATCTCAAGTTCCCCTACCTCAAGAGCGTCGGCTGGAACGGCCTGACGGATGGGCCGGATAGCGGCATCTACCGGGTAGCTCCCCTGGCCCGCCTCAACGCCGCCGACGGCATGGCCACCCCCCTCGCTCAGGCCGAGTACGAGCGGTTCTACTCCACCCTGGGGGGCAAGCCGGTGCATGCTACGCTGGCCACCCACTGGGCGCGGGTCATCGAGCTGGTGTACGCGGCCGAGCGGATGCTGGAGCTGATCCAGGACCCGGAGATAACGAGCACCGACATCCGCACCATTCCCACCGAGACCCCCGGCGAGGGCATAGGGGTGGTGGAGGCGCCGCGGGGCGTCCTCATTCACCACTACTGGGCGGACGAGAACGCCTTGGCGAAGAAGGTCAACCTCATCGTGGCGACGGGCCATAACTATGGGGCCATGGCCATGTCCATCAGCAAGGCGGCTCAGGGGCTGATCAAGAAGGGCACGGTGGTCACCGAGGGGCTTCTCAACACCGTCGAGATGGCCTTTCGAGCCTACGACCCCTGCTTGGCCTGTGCCACTCACTCCTTGCCCGGGCAGATGCCCCTGGTCGTTAGCATCTACGACAGCCAGGGGAACCTTACCCAGCGCCTCAGAAGGGACTAGCGGTTGCGGACCCTGATCCTGGGTCTGGGCAACCCTATCCTCTCCGACGACGCCGCCGGCCTTCAGGCTGCCCGCCAGCTATATGAACTGGTGGGTGGCGAGGATGTCGATCTGGTGGAGGCGGCGGTAGCGGGAATGCAGACCGTCCAGCTTCTGTCTGGCTATGACCGGGCCGTGATCATCGATGTGGTGCAGGACGAGGCGAGGGTGGGAGAGGTCTGGCGCCTGGATACCGACGACCTGGAAAATGTCTCGTCAACCTCCAGTCACGGCATCGGCGTGGGGCAAGCCCTGCGTCTGGCCCGGCTGATGCGCCTGCCCGTGCCAGAGCAAATACTGATCTACGCTATCGCTGCTGCTGATACCTCCACCTTCGGCGAGAGCTTGACGCCTCAGCTCGGGAAAGCCCTGCCCGCCATCGTCCGCAGGATCGCGGCCGACCTCGCGGGTCCTTCGGGCCAGGGGTAAGGGCAAGGCCGCCTTCGCTGTTTGCCTTCGGCGAGACACCAGCTGTCTGCTATCCGTGGGAAATCGCTGGCTGCTTCCTCTTCTCTGTGTAGCCCAGGGATAGGATCATATTAGCCGAACAATTTGCCGAAAACTCTGTAACATTTTCGGGCCTTGCCCGTCTTTTATTTCGGAAAAGGCTTTTCAGCCATAACGTCGGGTCCCCTTCCCTTGGCCGGGGAAAAAAGTCTGTCGGCGGGTTACCCCGCCGACAGACTTTTTGTTGCCCACTGGTGGCCTAGGCTCTGGCCTTGGCTTCTCTCAAGACCTGGGGCGAAGTTTGGCGATCAAGAAGGTAGCGTGGACGGTGTCCAAATTGCCCGTGAGGTGGGCCAGGTGGGGCAGAAGGGGATAGTGGCCGGCGAATGTCAGGCGCTCTACCCAGAAGTCGTGATAGTGGCATAGCTCTGCCAAGCCCCGAAAGCTGAAGACGAGCAGGCGGCTATCACTCTGAGAGGGATGGCACATTGCCTGCGGCGGGTCGGAGGCGTTGCCCACTATGAGGTCGTTGGATACGTGCGAGGGCATGGTCTGCACGCCCAGCACCAGGCAGAAGCGGTTGTGCCAGCTAGCCAGGTTGTTGATGGACAGGACAGCGTAGCCGTCGGGCCGCAGCACCCTTTTGATTTCCTTGAGGAAGAGATCGATGTTGTGCAGGTGCTCGATGATCTGGTCGGCGTGAACGATATTGAAGAAACGGCTCTTGTAGGGCAGCGGATCGTCAAGGTCGCCCTTGGTGACAATGATCCCCCGATCGTTGGCTTCCCTGATGCGGTGGCTGACGCACTCGATGCCGTAGGCCTCGGACACGCGGGCGCGGCAGGCAACCTGGATGGTGAACTCGCCATCGCCGCAGCCGCAGTCCAGAAGGCGGCCGTGGGCGCGGGGCTCGATGACATCCAGGATCGCTCTCTTGCTGGCCCGCTCGTTCTGTCTGTAGATCCTATGCAAGTACGCCGTCTCCTTCCTTGCTATATGACCAGCCAAGAGAAATGCAGCCCTCCTTGTAGCAAACCTCTGCCCAGGCAGAGGCCGAGGTCATGATTGGGCAAAAACCTAGCTAGTAAGAATGACGACAGGTTAGCCTCGCTTGTTACGGTCGAGGCGGGGAAACGGGCAAAGTGGCGCTGCGCCTGAACGGGACGAGGGTTGGCTGAGAGGGGTGGGGTGGCTATCATCTAACCTGTATGGGAGCTGGCCGACGCCAGCTCCCTGGCCAGGTTGAGGAGTAGCCTTGTTTTACGGGTGGCGGGTGGTCTTTGCCTGCGCCGGCATTGTCTTTCTGACCGGCGGCACCTTCTTCTACGGCTTTGGCACTCTGATCACTCCCATAAGCGACGAGTTCGGCTGGTCGCGGGCCCTCATTGCCGGCGCTTTCGCCCTCAGGACAGAGCTTAGCGGACTGGAGGCCGCTGTCGTCGGCTATCTGGTCGATCGGGTGGGCCCGCGGCGCCTCCTGGTGGCGGGGGTGTTCCTGGTCGGGGCAGGGTTCATTCTCTTCAGCCTCATCCAGGAGGCGTGGCACTTGTACGCCGTTACAGCGATCATCGCCATGGGCCTGGGCGCGACCGCTGGCCCTGTGGCGATGGCGGCGGTCGCTCACTGGTTCCAGCGAAAACGGGGTCGGGCCTTGGCCCTGATGACAGTGGGCGGTGGCAGCAGCGGCGTGATGGTGTTGCTGCTGGCCTCGCTGATAGCAGCCTTCGACTGGCGCACGGCCCTGCTCATCATGGGTTTGATCCAATGGGCCGTCTGCATCCCTCTGGCCCTGATCGTGCGCAACCGGCCCCAGGATCTGGGCCTCCTGCCCGATGGCGAACTCGCCCTGCCGACCGAGGAGGAGGTGGCCGCTGGCCAACGCCAGGCCCCCACGGTGGGCGCAGGGGGCCCTGGCGGCGGGGTGGCTGGCCGCCAGGATGAGGGCCTGACCATAGGCCAGGCGCTGCGCACCCGCTCCTTCTGGTTGATGGCCATTGCCATGAGCTTGATCGGCTTCGGTAGCCTGGCCGTCATTGCCCATCAGGTAGCTTTCCTGGAGGAGTCCGTGGGCCTTTCCTCGCTGACGGCCTCGGCGGCACAGATGGCCGTGCCGATAGTGAGCCTGGTGGGCCGACTGGGCTTCGGCTGGCTGGCGGACTATGTGGACAAGCGAAAAGTGCTGGCCGCAGCCTACCTTTTCATTGCTGTGGGCGTCCTTCTGGCGGCCACGGTTCAAAGTGCCTGGCAGGTTCCTCTGTACCTCATCATCTTCGCCCCGGGCTGGGGCGGCTCCATCTCCGTGCGGCCCGCTTTTCAGGCGGAGTACTTTGGCCTGCGAGCCTTTGGCGGCATCCAGGGTCTGATGTTCTTCGTGGCCAGCGTGGGGGCCTTCGCTGGTCCTATCTTCGCTGGGGCGATCTACGACATAATGGACACCTATCGGCCCGCCTTCCTGGTAGTGGGGCTGGCCGCTCTCGTGGCTGCCCCGGCAGTGCTGATGGTGGGAAAGCCGCAAAGGGAAGTGAACAAGGCGGCTGGCGGCCCTGAGAGGTAGGAAACGCTGCTCAGGTCACCGTGAGGGCAACCTGCTGAGCGCAGAGAGGGCACTCGGCGGGGTCGTAGCTGGGCAGTTCGAGGGTCAGGCAGGCGAAAAAGGGCAGGCCGAAGTCTGAGCGGCCGGCAGTGCGGTCCACCAGGACTGCTACCCCGATGGGCTGCCCACCCTCGGCCCGTACCGCTTCCAGAACCTCGCGGATGCTGCCGCCGGTGGTGAGAATATCGTCCACCACGAGGGTGCGCTCGCCTGGGGCCACCCGAAAGCCGCGGCCGAAGCGCCGCCCTTCCTTCACCTTCTCGGCGAAGATGCCCCTGACGCCCAACTGGCGGGCTACCTCGTAGCTGAGGATGATCCCCCCGGTGGTGGGTGCCGCCACCAGTTGTACCTCTTGGGGGCGAAAGTGATCGGCTATCAGGCGACAGAGCCTTTCGGTGTGAGGGGGCTGCTCCAGAAGGCGAAACTTCTCTACATACATGGGGGAGTGGCGGCCGGAGGCCAGGAGGAAGTGGCCATCGAGGACAGCGCCCACTTCCCGCAAGAGCCTCTCGATCTCACTCGACATCCTAGTCCTCTCAGTCCTCGCTGGCGAAGGAGACAGAGTGGTTGGGGGCCGGGCCTATGTCCGAGACGGGCCAGTAGGAGAACCAGGCCTTGCCGATGATATTCTTTTCGGGGATCTGGCCGATGGTCCGCGAGTCGCTGCTCTTGTTGCGGTTGTCGCCCAGGACGAAGTAGTGGCCCTCGGAGACAACCCAGGAACACCCGCCGCTGCACCTGGTTTGGCCGTCTATATACGGCTCGTCCAAGGGCTCACCGTTAATGTGAACGCGGCCATCATGGATCTCCACCTTGTCTCCGGGCGCGCCGATGATCCGCTTGATCAGGTCCTGGTCGGGGGTCCTGGGCGACTCGAAGACCACCACATCACCCCGCCCGGGGGCACCGAACAGATGGTGGGTGGAGTCGTCACCGGCGTCGAAGAAGGGGACAAAGTCGAAGATGCCCAGGTCGAACTGGGCGTAGGCCAGCTTGTTGACAATGATGTACTGGTCGCTCTCCAGGCTGGGGAGCATGCTGTGCCCTTCCACCTTGAAGTTCTGGACGCTATATTGGACGGCCAGGAACACGAGCAGGGCCAGAAGGAGGGTCTCGATGACCTCCCGATAGATGGTGAGGTAGCGCCGTTCGATCGCAGCTGGGAAGATGCGCAATTGAATGACGCCAAGCAACATGGACATGGTACCAAGGGCCATCGGCCCCACAAAGATGACGTGGATCTCTCCGCGGCCATGAGTGGCAAGCGCACCCACTGCGATCGCTGCAAAACCGACGATGAAGGAAGGAAGGGCGGTTGCCCAGCGGTTTCTCCTGGGGACAGCCTCCTCTTCGGGCTTGCCCGCGGGCTCGTAGGGCGGCCAGGGCTCGAGCCATGGCTCGAATTCGGGGTCTACCGGTGGACGTGGCCACTGCATAACAACACCGAGGAGGTCTGGAAGAAGCACACTCCTCAAGATCCTAGTATACCAAATACAGAGACGCTGACACACGTTGAAGTGTGTCGACGTCCCTCTTCGCCCTTCTGCTAGAATGGCCCTGGGCCTGCGCTGAGGAGCGGAGGCCCGGCGAGGGAGGTCGATGGTTATCGCCGACGAAGGAGAGCTCGTTCGGAGCAGCCGGAAGGGGGACCTGGGCGCCTTCAACACCCTGGTGCAGGTCTACCAACGCCAGGTCTATAACCTCTGTCTGCGGATGCTGGGCTCGGCGGCGGCCGAAGACGCGGCCCAGGAGGCATTCATCACTGCCTACCGTCGCCTTGACAGCTTTCGGGGCGGTAGCTTTCGGGCCTGGCTCCTGCGCATCGCTGCCAACATCTGTTGCGATGAGCTGCGCCGCCGCCGGAGCCGGCCGGCAGCCTCACTGGAGGCAGCGCTGGAAGCGGGCTCGCCGGCGGACGTCCCCTCCCACCTGGCCGGGCCGGAGGAAGAGGCCCTGCGACGGGAGCTGGCCCGGCACCTGCAACAGGGGCTGGCCACCGTGCCAGCGGAGCAGCGCCTGGCGATTATTCTCCGCGATATCCATGGCCTGAGCTACGAGGAACTGGCGGAGGCCCTGGGATGCTCACTGGGGACAGTGAAGTCGCGCATTGCCCGTGGCCGAGCCAGGATGCGCGAGTACTTGGTGGCGCGACGGGAACTTCTGCCTCGTCGGTTTCGTCTTAAGGAGTGAGGATTAGTGATGCTGAAAGCCTTGCTGCAATTTCGCCATCGCCGCTTTCGGCGCGACCTTTCCGTCTATGTAGACGACATGCTTCCCGAGCGGGCGCGCCGTCGTCTGGAGGCCCATCTCGATTCTTGCCAGGCTTGCCGACAGGAGCTGGCGGAGCTTCGGAGCACCGTTGAGGCCCTCGGCAGCCTGCCCATGGCCGAGGTGCCGCGCTCGTTCACTCTGGCGGCCGCTCCGGTCGCGGAGGTGAGTCCGCGGCCAACGGCCAGGCGACTGGAGTTCGGCCTGCGTCTGGCTACGGCAACCGCCGCCTTCGTCCTTGCCCTGGTGGTGGTCGGTGACTTCGCTGGCCTGCCTGGCGGAGGGGAGGAAGAGGAGGAGGTGCGGGGGGAGCTCTTCTCTGCAGCGCAGGGGACGCCGGCAGCGATGGAAGCGGCGCCTGTCGAGACGCCGGAGCCCTATGGTATCACAGATGTTCCTGGCATCTCAGACGTGGAGCGATTGGCGCCGGCGGTCGGCGCGGACGTCTCAGAGGAGGAACCCTCCGAGAAGGAGGCGCTCGAGGAGGCCGAGGTCGAAGAGGAAGCTGAGGCTGGCGCGGCGGAGGCCCCAGCTGTCGCCGAAGAGGAGGAGGGCGGCGGCCTCTCGCGGGAGGAGGCCGTGCGCTGGCTGGAGGTGGGCCTGGGCGCTAGCGTAGGCGTTCTTGTGGTCGTTTGGGCTTTTGCCCGTTTTCAGAGAAGGATCGGAAATCGACCGTAGCACAAAGGAGGCGATCTTGATGAAGAAAGGGATAGGGGTTCTGCTGATAGCGGGTGCGCTCTTGTCCGTTGTTCTGCTCGCTGCCTGCGACTCCGATTCATCGGCCTCGCCGGAGGAGTCGGCGCCTGCGACGTCGTCGGGGACGTATGCGTCGGCGGCCGCTGGGTCGGCCAACAACTCGCAGGCGCAGGGGATAAGCGTGAGCGGCGAGGGACGGGCTTCGGCCGCACCCGACATGGCTGTGCTGGGCCTGGGCGTCTCGGCGAAGGCGGCCACGGTCAAGGCAGCCAACAGCCGGGTTCAGGAAGCCATGGGCGACCTGCTGGACTCCCTGGAGGACAACGGCGTCGAGGAGAAGGACATCCAGACCAGCCAGTTCAGCATCTACCCGGAGTACGACTACCGCAACGGCGAGCAGATCCTGACAGGCTATCGGGTAAGCCATATGGTGCAGGTGAAGGTGCTGGACATCGACAAGGCAGGCGAAGTCATCGACGATGCCGTGGAGGCGGGCGGTGACCTGCTCCAGGTGCAGAGCATTTCCTTCACCATCGACGACACGACAGCGCTGCGCAGTGAGGCTCGCCAGAAGGCGGTGGCCGACGCTCAGGCCAAGGCCGAGGAGCTGGCCAGCCTGGCCGGGGTGAGCCTGGGCAAGCCCACCTACATCACCGAATCCATCTCCACGCCCTACCCGCAGCCTTACTTCGATCGCGGTGGTGTCTACGCGATGGAGGAAGCGCCAGTTACCGAGATCAGCGCGGGCGAGCTGGAGGTAGTGGTCAGCGTCCACATCACCTACGCTATCGAGTAGGCGGCTAGTCTCTCGACGTGGCCTGGCATTGGAGGGCTCGAGGGGGTCATCCCTCGAGCCCTCGGTTGCTCCTGAGGTTTAGCGAATGCTAGAATGACGCCACCGAAGGCAAAGGTGGCGGACCAGCGGTGGTTTTCAGTGACCGTTCCATTCGCGAGGAGATAGGCCAGGGGCAAACGGGCCCCACTGCCAGCCGGGGCCACCAGGACTTCCCGAAAAGAACGGACTGATCGCCATGGACTACATGGAGCGGGCCCTGGCCCTGGCCGGCCAGGCTCTTGGACGAGTCAGCCCCAATCCGGCGGTGGGTGCCGTCCTGGTGCGCGACGGGCAGGTGGTGGGCGAGGGGTTTACTCGGCCGCCGGGAGGGCCTCACGCCGAGGTCGTGGCCCTGGAGCAGGCGGGCGAGGCCGCTCGCGGCTCCACCCTGTACGTCAGCTTGGAGCCCTGCTGCCATCGGGGGCGGACGCCGCCCTGCACCGAGGCGATCATCGCTGCCGGCGTGGCCGAGGTGCAGATGGCGATCCTTGACCCCGACCCCAACGTGAGCGGCCGCGGCCGGAAGGAGTTGGAGGCGGCTGGCATAGCTGTGCAGGTGGGCGAATGCGAACAGGAGGCACGGCGCCTCAACGAGGCCTACATCAAGCATCGTACCACCGGCCTCCCTTTCGTCATCGCCAAATTCGCCGCCAGCCTGGACGGTCGTATCGCTGCCGCCAGCGGCGATTCCCGCTGGATCAGCGGGCCGCAGAGCCGCCAGTGGGCTCACGAGCAGCGAACGGCTGTGGATGCTATTATGGTAGGGGTGAACACCATTCTGGTGGATAACCCGCAGCTCACTGCTCGTCCCGGCGGTCGGGAGAGCGAACGTCAGCCGTTGCGGGTGGTGGTCGACAGTAGTGGCCGCACACCAGCGAAGGCGTGTGTGCTTCAGGGGCCGGGGCGGGCAGTCATCGCCA
>Ga0209979_1005200_pt1 | contig 10349 bp, 4 predicted proteins | sample AnhtaG_FD_183114 | JGI IMG/M metagenome (GOLD analysis project Ga0209979, IMG submission 183114) | Deep subsurface microbial communities from Anholt, Denmark to uncover new lineages of life (NeLLi) - Anholt_01485 metaG (SPAdes) (version 2) | ecosystem: Environmental > Aquatic > Marine > Oceanic >...
GCTCGAGGCGACGACCCCCGGCCGATAGCCGTAACTCAGGCACCGCTGCAGCACCCACTCGAAGCAGCCATGCCCACTGGCCACCTCGATCACTCGCTCCCGCTCCGTCCTCATCCTGCCCCAGTTCGGCGGCCCGCCGCCGACGTGTGGCTGCAACAGCACGTCATCACGCTGGCCGTAGGTGGCCAATAGCTCGTTCATGGGCGTATAGGGGTGCAGATAGGTGTCCGACCAATCTCGGAAAATCACGTTCCGGTCCCCGCTGCCGTCTTTCGGATGGACCTCGAAGGCCAGGAAGGGCACGTAGGAGCCGGGCGCGTCGTGCTCCCGAAACGCCGCCTGATGCGCCTCCCATACCTGCGGATGCTCCTTCTGATCGGGGATCGATGCCGGGCCCGGCGCGGCGAAGTCCAGCCGGGCGGCCCGACGTGCCTGCCAGTGCCTGGCGGAGGGGTTGAGCTTGAAGGTGTTGTCGCACATGAGCGCCATGTTGATATCGCCCCATGTGTGACAGTGCAAGTCGCCCCAGTAGATGCGGCTCTGCGGAGACGCCTCGCAGAGGACAGGGTTGCTCTGCGCCCGCAGCCCGGTTTCGGGATGGCGCACATCGATCCGATACAGTCCAGGCTTCGCCGCCGTCACCCCTTTGACAATCAGCACGCCCTTGTCTTTGGGCTCGAAGGCCGCCGCCTCCGGCACATCGACGACCCCTTCGGGGCACCGGAGCTCAACGGTGCCTTCGAACCCCTCGATGACGTTCCGGTGAATATCGTGAGCGACCACGTGTAGGTGGAAAGGCTCCTCTGGAGCGACGATCGACGGCCCGAGCACCCGGAGCATATGCAGGCTCGGGTCCGCCGTGATCGTGATGTCTACCGACCCACTCGCCAACCCGACGAACTGTAGCTTCCCCTTGCGATCCACCGCCGCCACGAACCGCGCCAACGTTGTGGAGTCGTATACCTCGGTTCCCGGTCCGCCCTCCCGCCGGTCGCCAACGCGGATGAGGAGCGAATCCCCCCGCCGCAGCGTCGCGGATTTCACCAGCACCACCACGAGAGCCGGCTTGTGGGACTGCCTTGGCGAGTTCACGATGAGCTCCAACTCGGCGTCCGTGTCGGCTTCCAGGGTGACATGATCGCGGCCCGGCGGATTGGTGCTTTGCGGCCGATGGCCCACCAGGTGCCCGCGACGCTGGATCAGAAAGCCACCGCCCGTCGGGATATCCGCCGCGATGGTGAAACGAAACTCCCACGTGCCGATCTTGCCGGCCGGCAGCTCGAATTGGCGGCCCGTCGTACGGGAGCCGTCCGTGCCCACGAACGTCACGGTGAACTCGTCCCGCGCCTTGCCCGGCGGTGGTTCATCCGACTGGCGCGTCAGGACGTCTTCCAAGGTGATCGCCACGTTGTTTCCTCTTCTCTCGAGCAGCCGTGCGGCGGGCCGCGGCGCAGCGGCGTATGCATTGCCTGCGGCCGGCGGCGCAGATGCAGCACAGCCACGGGGCAGTTGTCCGCCAGCCACCAGTACAAGCAAGATACAGGGGGCAACCCATCCTCGCGAGGCGTCCCGACTCATTGGTGCCTCCGGTTACTCACCAGCCGGCTGAAGTGCTTGCTCGCTCGCGAGCTCGGCAGCCCGGTCGGCGTGCTTCACCACTTTGGCAAAGGCTTCGGCGGTCTCTTCGACCCATTGGGGATCGACGGGAGTGGTGATGCCCTGAGGGCGACCTTCGATGGCGAGAATTGGGTGGGGCATGATGATAGCCTCCAGTGTGGCGCAGCCTGCCAGGCTGCGATCTGCTTCATCCACAGTGCCCACCGCAGCCTGGCAGGCTGCGCCACATGCGTTCATTCACAGAAGCAGCTCGTAGCCGGCAGTCACTTTCCTGAACGCCTCGATGTACTGATCGATGAAACCGTCCGCCGAGAACTGCCAGCTTCTCCGACAGCTTCGGGCCTCCCTGATAATGTCGCCATTATGGGATCGCACTCAAACGAGGGTGCAACGGGCGCAGCATCAGTCGGCGGGCAGGCTCAGCGGGTATTCCCCCAGCTCCTTGCCTGCCTCGATGTAGGCGCGCACGTTCTCTTCTTTCGCCGTCTCCTGGAAGCTCCCGGTCGTGCTGAGGACATAGCCCGCGCCGGGGGCCATGATTCTGAGCACCCGCAGGACCTCTCGACGCACATCCTCAGTGCTGCCGCGTTCGAAGGCTTCTCTGGGATCGACCCCTCCCCACAGGCACACGCGCCCGCCCAGGACGCGCTTGCATTCCGCGAGATCCATCGAGTTGGCGCCGTTGTCGTCGAGCGCCGAGAAGATGTCGATGCCGATCTCAGCGTAGTCCTCCAGAAACGGCATCCCCCCGGTCTCGATGAAGTGGTGCATGCGCACCCCGGCCTGGTGACACATCGCCGTCTGGCGGGCGAGAATTGGCATGAAAAGCTGCCGGACCTGTGCCGGCGACCAGAAGTCGATGGTCTCGTAGCAGCCGCTGCGGTACACGACATCCGCCCCCGCGTCCAGGATCACCTCGAGCAGGCGATCGCCCCAGCGAGAGACGCAGTCGAGCGTCGCCTCCACCAGCTCACGATCGTCGTGCAGCAGGAACATCATGTTCTTCGACCCGAGCAGACTCATGGTCTCGATAGCGCCCCCGTGGAAACTGCTCTGGAGCCACGTGCCGTGCTCGTCCGCCTGCTTGCGGGCTGCCTTCGCCTGCTCGAGGAAGCCGGCGATGTCGTCGTCCTGCGGCTCGCACAGAACGTACTCGAGCGCGGGCAAGTCGTCGCAGCTGTTGATGAGATACTCGACGCCCCGGGACCAGATGTGGTCCGAGAACAGCGGTATGTCCTTGGGGCTCCAGTCCGAAGTTCGCCGTGCGGAGACGTGCAGCGTGCCGGCAGGCGTTTCGAACTCCGTATGGCGGATCGGATATGGGTCCGGCTCCTCGGTCCACGAGCGCACGCTCACCTCGGGATGCGGAGGGAATCGCGGGGCGACTCTGACTGGCTCGTCCACCCCCAACCCCAGCAGCACTTCGAGTCGCTCGTCCTGATTCGCCCAGAGGTACTCCATCGGCTTGATACTGCGCACGGTCACCGGCACTCGATCGGGCTCCTTGAAATCGAGGACCGTGAAGAGGCGTTCGCGCGGTGACATGCCGTTCGAGTTCATGTGCGACCTCCAAGAGGCTCATCTCGTGAGCCAGCGGCGCTCCAGAGGTCAGCCGGCGCGCCGGGAGATGGCCTGGATCTCCTCCCGCGCCTGCCTCTCGAGCTCGGCCGCCCGGTGGTTGAGGTACTCCTCGAGGTTGGTGTATCCGTCCCCGTCGCGGTCGAGGGCGCCGTCGCGTGCGTCGGTGTGCTTCAGCCCGTGGGACTTCTCCCACTCGTCCGGCATACCGTCGTTGTCCACGTCGGCCGGAGGAGCGCCCTCAGCCGGCGGCGGGATCGGCGTATCGTGCGTGCGATCTGGAGCGCCGCAGCTTCCCATGCCCGTGTAGAACTCGCGCACCAGACGGCGATCCGTCGCGTCCCGGGGAAGCGCCCCGACCGTCGGTAGTACGAGATCGACGACCTCCTCCGCCGGTACCGTCGTGACCGCCGGTGCAGTGAATGGCCGATCTGCGCGACAGAGCACCTTGTCCTGCTTGGTGATCTTGAGCTGCTCTTCGCTCAGGTACGCCGTGCCGACGGAAGCCATCTCCCATTGGTCCAGGCCCTCGTGTCCACGCCAGATGTTGCCTTCGAGGTACCCGCGTGTGCCTTCCTGATCGTTGGCAAACCACACGGGCGTCTCGTCCGATTGCAGTGGGCCGGGCACAAAGACGTTGCCGACGACGTTGGCCTGCGCGCCGATCCTGATGAGCGTCCACCGGCGGCAGTTGTACAAGATGTTGTTGCGGAAGTCGAACACAGGGAATCGCTCTCCGTATTCATAACGCTCCGGCCGGTTGTTTCCGACGAACTGAGGGTTGCGCGTCGTGTTGCCGGTGATGAAGTTGTGGTGAAGAGACGCCTGGTGTGCCCCATGAGAGATGAGAAAGCCCTTGCTGTGCGAGCCCTTTTCGTGGCCCCCGTGCATGAGGCCCTCGGCGTTGATGCAGTGCTGAATGGTGACATCTCGGACGTCGGTGAACAGGTCGATGTTCTCGTCGGTGCCCCAGCTAGCCGAGCAGTGGTCGATCACCACCCGCCGACACCCTCGCTTGACGCCGATGCAATCGTTGTCGCTGTCGCGGAATCGAAGGTGTCGTACGATCACATCGTGAACGCCGTTCACGATCTTGAACTGATGATGGGCCACCGTGATGCCGCCTCCAGGGGCGCTCTGTCCGGCGATGGTGACGAAGGACATGGCTTCGGCAGCCTCGGGGTCCGGCGAGCCGTCGAGCGATAGAGAGCTCTGTAAATGGATGACACCGGAGACGCGAAAGAGGATCGTTCTGGGCCCCGGCGTCGCCAGCGCCTCGCGAAGCGACCCCGGCCCACTGTCGTTGAGGTTGGTAACGAATATGACCTTGCCACCTCGGCCGCCGGGGGTTGTAGAGCCCCAGCCCTCAGCGCCGGGAAAGGCCGGTAGGTCAGCGCCAATGGCTGACGCCGCGAGGAGTGTAGCGTTCAGCAGCGTACAAGTCAGCACAATGCTCACCTCGAAGGGCGCGGGTGGCCAGGAGGGCCGGTCTTGGCGCGCGCCGAAACTTCGCCTCGGCTGAACACACCGGAGGACGGTCGTCCGTCCCAAATGCTATACTTTCGCCGAGCAGCGCCCGGCTCCTTCGGTCGGCAATTCGGGGCTCATTTGACAATGAGGAGGCAGGTGCATGGCTCATCCCCTTTGCTTCGAGGAGGAGCTGGCACAACGTCTGAACGACGCGAAGCCGTCCATGATCTTTCAGGGGAGCACCCCGGAGGAGTTCTGGCAATGGCACGGGCGATTCAAGGAGAAACTGGTGTCGCTCCTGGGCGTCATTCCGGAGCGCGCCGGCCTTGACATCGTATGGGGCCCCGAGATCGACCGCGGAAGCTACGTCCGGCATCCGCTGCAGTATCAAAGCGAGGCCGGAGTCCGAGTGCCGGCGCACCTGCTGGTACCGAAGTCCGCCACAGCGGGGACGCCCGCGCCCGGGATGCTGTGCCTGCACGGCCACGGGCAGTTCGGCAAGGATAGCGTCGTCGGGATCGTGGACACCGACGAGCGGCGCTCGGAAGTGGAACGGCTGCAGTACGACTACGGCCGGAGGTTCGCCGAGCGCGGGTATGTGGTGCTCGCGCCAGACCTGCGCGGGTTCGGCGAGCGGCGGCCGGACTACCCCGGCCCACGCACCGACTATTGCGCCCGGAACTACTTCGCTGCCGCCCTGCTTGGCTGCACCGTCATGGGGCTGCAGATGTGCGACCTGTACGCCGCCTTGGACCTGCTGCAGAGCCTGGATTTCGTGGACGGCGGTCGCCTCGGCTGCGCCGGGCTTTCGTACGGAGGTCGCACGACTATGATGATCAGCGCCCTGGACGAGCGCATCGGGATCTCCATCCCGTCCGGCTGCATGAACCTGTACCAGGAACGCTTCGCGCGCGTCAGGGAGAGGATGTGCGGGTCCCAGTTCATCCCGCATCTCCTGCTGTACGGGGACACGCCGGAGATCTTCTCCCTCGTCGCCCCGCGACCGATGGTCATCGAGATCGGCCTCAGCGATGGGCTCATCCCTCACGATTGGATGGAGCGTGGACTGGCGCGCATCCGCAAGGCGTACGAGGCCGCGGGCGCGGCAGATCGGCTGTGGATAGATAAGTTCGCGGCAGCGCATCAGTTCCACTTCGACGTCGCGATCACCGTGGTGGACCGCTGGCGCAATGGGGAGTTCGACTGAGGCCGGCTGCCATACCCCAGCAAGGAGAGTGCGATGAGGACGCATTGGCGGCTTTGGCTTGCGGTTGGGGCCTTTCTTGCCTCTGCTGCAACGCGCAGCGTATGCGAGGCACGATCTGATGTCCAACTCCCGCCAGGCGTGAAAGCGGTCTGGGACGTCAGCAAGGCGTATCGTGAGGCAACACCCACACGCGAGCGCATATGTATCAATGGGCTGTGGCGCTGGCAGCCGGCGGAGACGAAGACGGATCGGGCGCCCACCGCGGGCTGGGGCTATTTCAAGGTCCCCGGTGCGTGGCCGGAGTACAGAGTCCGTCAATGGATGGCCGCGGAATCGCAGAAGCTCTACCGGCATCCGAGCTGGGAGGACACGGACATCGCCGGCATCGACATGGCCTGGTACCAGCGGGAGTTCACCGCGCCCAAGAGATGGGCAGGCCGCCGTATTGCTCTGTACATGGAATGGCTCAACTCCTACGCGGGGGTGTACGTGGACGGCACGCCGGTCGGTGAGATCTACTTCCCCGGCGGACGGCTCGATATCACGTCCGCCTGTCGCCCGGGCGCGAAGCAGACTCTGTCGCTGTTCGCGGCCGCGATGCCTCTGCACAAGAAGATAGACGCCTACATCGCCGAGCCGCCGGCGAAACGCCATGCGGGTGTGGGTTCGTTCCGGGGGCTGTGCGGAGACGTGTTCCTGTGCAGCATGCCGCCAGGGGCCCGCATTGACGACGTCAAAGTGAACACGTCCGCGCGGGAGTGGGAGATTGAGGTGGACGCGGCAGTTGCCGCTCTCAATGAGGGCGAGAGCTACAGCCTCCGCGGCGAACTGCTGGATGGTGCCCGCCGAGTGAAGGAAATCAAGAGCGAGCGCTTCACCGCGGGCGACCTTACCAACGGTCGCATCAGCTTCGCCAATCCGTGGAAAGTCGAGCGACTCTGGGACCTGCACACACCGCAGAACAAGTACGGCCTGAAGCTGTCGCTGCTCGACTCTTCGGGCAAGCTGCTCGATGAGTTCCGGCCGGTGCGGTTCGGATTCCGCGAGCTCTGGATCGACGGGCGCGACCTCCGTCTGAACGGGACGCGGATCTACTGCTCCGCCATGCCGCTCGACAATGCCCAGATCAGTGCAGCGGCGGCCAGTTACGAGGGAGCGTGCGAGAGCTTCCGTCGCCTGAAAAAGGTTGGCATCAATCTGCTGTACACGCACAACCACAGTTGTCGCCCCGGGGTGCATCTGGGATTCTCCGAGATTCTCAGAGCCGCCGACGACGTGGGCATGCTGGTTTCGTTCTCGCTGCCGAACTTCACAGACTACGAGTGGAAGTGGCATCTCGACGACCACCCGGAGGAGACGAACGGCTACCCGCGGGACGCCGAGTTCTATGTCCGCCAGGCTCAGAACCACCCATCGGTGGTGATGTATTCCACCAGCCACAACGTGCTGGCCTACTCCCAAGACCAGAATCCCGACCTCATCGACGGCGTATACTCGCCCTGGCCCGATCCCGAGGGCGAGCCAGGAGACCGAGCCGACAAGAATGCGAGGAGCGCCACTCGAGTCGAGGCCGTCGTCCACGGGTTCGACACGACCCGGCCCATCTACCACCACTCCAGCGGGAACTGCAACCAGATGTACACGCTGAACTGCTACCTGGACTTCGTGCCCATCCAAGAGCGCTCCGATTGGTTCGGCCACTGGTCGCAGGAGGGCGTCAAGCCGTTGTTCCTCGTCGAGTACGGCCTACCCATCATTGAGAACTGGCTGAACTACCGAGAGGGCTATGTTATCTTCGGCAGTAAGATCCTCCACGAGCTGCTCACTCCCGAATGGGGCTCGCAGTATCGGGGCGACATTGCCTACCAGCTTGAGGAGGAGGAGAAGGCGAACCTCCGCTTTGAGGCCGAGCGCTGGCGAGATCAGCAGATGTGGCATAAGTCGGAGTTCCCCTTCTTCCACGGCGACCTCCAGAACGCGAACGTTCGCGACGTCCAGGCCATGTACCTTGCCGACAACTGGCCGGCGTTCCGGACGTGGGGCGTCACTGCAGTCGCCTCATGGCAACATACCTACCTGTGGAAGCTCCGACCGGGCGCCGATACGAGCATCCGGGAGTGCAAGGTGGATTGGGAGCGCCTGCAGAGGCCCGGCTACAGTCCCGACTTCATCGACCCCTACGTGAGGCGGGATCTCGCCTACCGGGAATCGGACTGGATTCCGAACAAGTCCGGTGAGGCGTTCCTCCGCTTCAACAAGCCAGTACTGGCGTACATCGCCGGGAAACCTGCACGCTTCACCAGCAGGGACCACAACTTCCACCCGGGCGAGGTCGTTGAGAAGCAGACCATCGTCATCAACAACTCGCGCCGGTCCGTGACGTGCGACTGCTCGTGGGAACTTGCGCTGCCCAAGACGGCGCAGGGCGCCCAGAAGGTAGCCCTCGAAACGGGCGAGCAGGCGCGCCTGCCGATCCGCGTTGCCCTGCGCGAGACACTCGAGCCGGGCCGGTATGAGTTGCGCATGACCGCCAAGTTCAGTGATGGCGGCGATACGCAGCAGGACTCGTTCACCATTGACGTCATGCAGAGCGCGCGGAAGCCCAGGGTCGAGGGGAAGGTAGCGCTTCTCGACCCGAAGGGCGAGACCGCGCAGCTCCTGACAGAGCTGGACGTGAAGTTCGATGAGGTCGCGGCTGATGCGGACCTGTCCGGCTTCGACATGCTCATCATAGGCAAGGGGGCCCTGACGCCCTTCGGCCCGGGGCCGGACATCGCGCGAGTTCGTGATGGCCTCAAGGTGGTGGTGTTCGAGCAGACCAAGGAGACTCTCGAGAGGCGCCTCGGGTTCCGCGTGCAGGAGTACTGTCTGCGGCGCGTCTTCCCGCGCGTCACGCATCATCCGGTGCTGCAGGGCATCGGCACGCAGAACCTGCACGACTGGCGTGGTGAGGGTACGACGGTTGCGCCGCGGCTCGAGCAACCATTCATCAATCCGAGGGTCTCTGCCCATGGGACGTGGGCCGGCTTGCGGATGAACCGCGCCTGGCGCTGCGGGTGCTACGGCAGCGTCGCCTCGCTCCTGATGGAGAAGCCGGCGTGCGGGGACTTCCTGCCCTTGTGTGACGGCGGGTTCGGCCTCGAGTACAGCCCGCTCATGGAGTACCGCGACGGCGAAGGGATGATTCTCTTCTGCCAGATGGACGTAACCGGACGGACGGAGGACGATCCGGCATCGACTCGCCTCGTCAAGAACATCCTTGCGTACGTCTCATCCTACAACCCGACTCCGCGCCGAAGCGCTCTCTACGTCGGCGATCCTGCCGGCAGGGCTCACCTGGAAAGCACAGGGCTGTCTCTGGCAGGCTACAGCGGCGGGGCTCTGGCGGCAGACCAGGTCCTGATCGTCGGGCCCGGCGGCGGACACGAGATGGCCGCGCACTCGGCCGCTGTCCGCACATGGCTGGCAGCGGGAGGCAACCTGCTTGCCATCGGGCTGGACGAGGACCAAGCCAACGCATTCTTGCCGTTCAAAGTCACGATGGAGACGGCCGAGCACATCTCGGCGTACTTCGAGCCTGCTCGCCCCGGCAGTCTGCTGGCCGGAGTCGGGCCCGCTGATGTACACATTCGCGATCCGCGCGAGCTGCCACTGGTGTCGCGTGGGGCAACACCCGTCGGCGACGGAGTCCTCGCCACGGCGAGCAATGCGAACGTTGTGTTCTGCCAGTTGGCGCCGTGGCAGTTTGACTACCTGGCCCACAATGGGATGGCGTGGCACCTGGACCACACGGCCCACAACGTAAAGCCGACCTTCCGGCACACCAGCTTCCTCGTGACGCGGCTGCTGGCCAACATGGGTGCCGCGGCCTCCACGCCGATGCTAGCGCGTTTCGGGAAGCCTGCCGTGGACGGAGAATCACTGCAGGATCTGGCCGACGCCGTGTGGCTGGAGAGCGGGGACAACGAGCACGTGCTTTCCACTCGCTGGAAGGGCCTCCCGTTGACCCGGGGCTCCCGTCAGGAGCCGCCCGCGGGATGGGAGACACGCCAGTTTGACGACAGCGACTGGCGCCCCATCCGCATTCCCGGCATGTGGGACGAGCAGTACGAGGACATCCTGGCAGCGCGCGCCTGGTTCTTCTTCCATCGGCTGAAGTTCGACGCGCCGGCGGACATGGTCGGGCGTGATGTCACGCTGGTGCTGGGCCCGGTGCACGACGGCGACTGGACCTACCTGAACGCGACGCTCATCGGCAGCATGGCATCGCCGGACGTGCCCATGGGGAAAACGCGGACCACGGTGCGGAGGTATGAGATCCCGACCGGGCTGCTGCGGCCCGGCGAGAACGTTCTGGCCTTCAAGGCCGAGACCTGGGGGACAAGGGGCGGGATGAAGCCAGCGGGGGATCCCCGCCAGAAGAAGCGCCTGGAGAACGTCGGTGCGTATCTTCCGCTCGACAGCGTGCGCTATGCCC
>Ga0209979_1005201_pt1 | contig 10344 bp, 10 predicted proteins | sample AnhtaG_FD_183114 | JGI IMG/M metagenome (GOLD analysis project Ga0209979, IMG submission 183114) | Deep subsurface microbial communities from Anholt, Denmark to uncover new lineages of life (NeLLi) - Anholt_01485 metaG (SPAdes) (version 2) | ecosystem: Environmental > Aquatic > Marine > Oceanic...
ATCCTCCCCAGCCACCGGCCATCATCCAAGGTGGTAAGATCCTCTTCGAGGGAGATGACATATTCAATGTGGATCCGAAGCGACTGAACCAGCTGAGAAGACTGGACATCTCGATGATCTTTCAAGATCCAACGGCCTCACTGAACCCCGTCTTCAAAGTCGGCGTGCAACTGGGGGACGTGATCAAGTATGGTGCCTTGGAGGCGGGGGAGCCCCTTTCGAAGAAGGAGATCAAGCACAGGAGCGTCGAGATCCTCAAAGACGTCGCTCTACCGGACCCCGAGAGGCTCTTGGACAACTACCCCATTCAATTGAGCGGCGGCATGAGGCAGAGGATCTGCATCGCCATGGCCCTGGTGTCGGCCAACAAGCTTCTCATCGCCGACGAGCCCAGCACCAACCTGGATGTAACCATCGGCGACCAGGTCCTGCGGTTGATCGGCAACCTCGTCGAGGAGAAAGGCACCTCCGTGATTCTCATAAGCCATGCCCTGGGTGCTGTTAAGGGGCTAGTCGACAGGGTGGCGGTGATGTACGCCGGCAACATCATTGAAGATGCCAAGAAGGAGGATCTGTTCTCGGATCCCCTGCATCCCTACACGAAGGGGCTGATAAACTCTGTCCCCAAACTTACAGGTGGAGGGATCCCAGAGGGGATCAGCGGGAGTCTCCCTAACTACATAGACCCTCCCTCGGGGTGTAGGTTCTCTCCCAGGTGTCCCCATGTGATGTCCATCTGCAGAGAAAGCTTGCCTCAATTCATGGATGCGGGCGAATGGCACAAGGTGGCATGTTATCTGTATGGAGATGAGTGCAATGAGTGATCCCCTTCTATCTGTTCAGAACTTGAAGAAATATTTCACTACAGATATGGGGATCGTCCGGGCGGTCGATGACATAAGCTTCGACATTGAAGTAGGAGAGACCTTCGGCCTCGTGGGCGAGTCTGGTTCCGGGAAGAGCACGACCGCGTTCACGGTCATGGGCGTTTATGCTCCAACAGCTGGTAAAATCTTCTTCAAGGGTAGGGAGGTCTCTTTGACGAGGGTGACAAAACGCTCGAAGGAGATAAAAAAAGAGATGCAGATGGTCTTCCAAGACCCGGGCTCCTCCCTCAACCCCCGACAGAGCATCAAACAGATCCTGGAGCTCCCGTTGAGGGTTCACGGTATTGCTGAGGAAGAAAGAGATAAAAAAATAATCGAGTTGCTTGAAAGGGTCGAGCTACCCGAAGACTACCTGGACAGGCATCCTATGGAGATCGGCGGCGGAGAGAAGCAGATGGTGGCCATCTCCAGGGCCATGGCAACAGATCCTTCTCTCATAGCCCTCGACGAGCCCACGTCAGCCCTGGATGTGTCGATGCAGGGGAAGATCATTAACACCCTATTAAGGCTCCAGAAGGAATTCAACTACTCCTATCTGTTCATAACCCACGATCTCAGCCTGATGAGGAACGTGGCGACCAGGGTCGGCGTCATGTATCTTGGAAAATTGAATGAGGTGGCTCCAGCAGCTGAGTTCTTCCACAAACCCCTACACCCGTACACCAAGATGCTGCTCTCATCGATCCCCGTCATCAGCGAGGAGGAGGAGAAGATGAAGCCTGAGAAGGTTGTTTCAACGGGGGAGATACCTAGCCCCGTCGACGTCCCTTCGGGCTGTGTTTTCCACACCAGATGCTTTGAATGCACGGAAGTGTGCATTGAGAAGGAGCCTGTGATGGTTGAGGTGGAGCCAGAACATTTTGTGAGGTGTCACATATTTGAATAAAATATCAGCGTTGGAAGTCATCAAGACGAGGAGGAGCGCCAGGAGCTTCGTCGACAAGTCGATCAACGACGAAGATATCATCAAAATACTGGATTCGGCCCGGCTGGCGCCGTCTGGGGGAAATCTACAGCGATTGGAGTTCATCTACGTGAGGTCCCCCAGGGTCCTGAAGATGGTGAAGAACTGCTCCCCCGGTTTCTACGGGGACGCAACCGGCGCAATAGTGATAGGATACGAGGAGAGCGGCAAGGAATTCGGCCGTACCAGCTACAACGAGGTCGTCGGAGTCTTGGACGTCGGCCACGCCTCCGAGAACATACAGCTAGCGGCGCATTCTCTCGGCCTGGGATCCTGTGCCATAGCCTCCTTCAACGAGGAAGGGATTAAGAAGGTGCTCAACGTACCGGCGAACTGGAGACCCTTCTTGGTGATCTCGTTAGGTCACCCGGGCAAAACGCCGTCCATGCCAAGTAAGAAAACTCTCTCTGAGATCGTTCATCTCGACGAGTACGGGAAGAGGTGGGAGAGGCTGGAGGATTAAATTTGACTGAATCACTCGATGAGCAGGCGTTCGACATCGCGGTCCGCATTCTGAACTACGCTATCGAGTTCGTGAACACAGGTGGGTACGCCTCCCTACGGTTCACTGACGTCCTCGGCAGCTACCTGAAAATCATGCTCCAGGTCGACGGTATCGGTAAGAAGGAGTTCTACGAGAAGGTCAAGAAATTGATCGATGGCAGAGACCTCCTTGCGCCCGTTGAGGAGAAGGAGAGATTTCTGGACCAGCTTCTGTCCATGTTCGTTGATGAATGGAGAGAAGAAGGCGCGGGATAAGCCTTTGTAGACTTTACGCGAGAATAATCCAATTCTGGAAAACTCTGAGCATCCCTTTTTTTATAAAAATGGAGGGGTTAGTCGACCCAGAGCTGCATCCCGAGCTTCTTAGCAAGTTCCTTCAGCTTCGGCTCGACGAAAATCCCCTCCTTCTCGATGAGTTTGTCGTCGATCCAGATGGATGGGTTCAGTATGATGCCGTCTGTGTGGCAAGCGAGGTCGGGGCTCGCCAGTCCGATACCCATCTCGACGCAACCGAACACCCTCTCGTCTTCTACGATGTCGCCTGAGATCCTCTTGACTCCCGGATTGTATCCGGTTGAGACGTGGAGGATGTTGTAGGCGGCCGGGTCGTGGAAGTGAGCGAACCAGTTCTTTACAATCCTAGCCTCCTGATGGTCGGAGACGATCTCGGTGACGATGCCGTCCTTGACCTTCATCTCCAGATGTTCCTTCAATGCCCCGACTTCTGATGGGGGCCAGAAGGCTCCGTCGAAGACGATGGTCCCGTTCACTGTCTTCGGGTTCGCGTTGAGGTGGCCCTGCCCGCCAAGCATGCCACCCCTGCGTGGCTTGCCTGGTACGATGCCCCTGGCCCTCATCAAAGCTTCCCGTTCCTCAAGGGTCATGAACTTGAAGGTCACGTCCGTTCCAGCCCTGTTGGTGACTCTACAGGTATCCTTTCCTCTCTCCACGACCTCCTTGTAGGCCTCGCCGAACACCTGCATCTCACCGTAGAAATCGGGGTTGACGCACCTCACCATCATGTCGGCGTTCATCCCTGTCAGACACTTCATCGCCACACCCGCCTTCCTCGCCTTCGCCCACATCGCCGAGTGGACGAGATAGGCCACGGCGAACTCAACCACCATGTCGGCGGCGAGCACCGCAGCCTCGACCGGCTCGGGTGGGGGGAGATCGATGTCTCCCTTCGTCTCGTACCAGACCGTCGTTACCTTGGCACCGATGGTGTACGCCGCTGCTGAGGTTACCTGAACCACCCTCGGGTCTGTAGCGGTATCGGCGTATATAACCACATTCTCACCCGGCTGTATTCCGAGTATCTCTCTGCACAGAAAGTCTGCTGAACGGGCGAGCTCCATCCATTTGTATGTTGGGTACTGTCTCTCCGTTCCGAACTCATACCATCCCTTGGAAGAAAATGACACAGAATTCCTCCAACAATCAATTCATCGATTTGATATTTAAAGTTGCATAGATATGGGTGAGAGAAAGCATGAGTTAATATAATATCCAAGTTTGTAGCTTCATCTAGTGAGAGATTAAATTCGAGCTTGAGTATTCTTTTTACCTTTTCATCATTTATCAGCCCTTTACTACACGTATTTTTTATTGCGCTTAGAGAGAGTATCAGCATCCGGATAAGACAGGGTTGGGGTCGATTTGGGCACGAATTCTGGCAGGGTTTTTCTTGGCATGAGGGGCAACGCTCTGGTCATGCTTGTGATTGAGCCCATCGGCCAAGGAGTTCTCTTCCTAACAAGGACCTTTTGGTCCCTCTACGTCCTCGAGCTCGGGGCATCCCTCTACATACTGGGCCTTTTAGCCTTCATCTCGGGCCTAATCCGGGTTCTCATGCAGGCGCCAGTGGGCTATCTCTCCGACAGGATTGGTAGGAAGAGTCTCGTGTTCTGGGGAGGTCTCATATCTTCCCTCGCTCCCTTCACCTTCTTCTTCGCGACTAGATGGGAGCATCTGATCCCGGGAGTGATCCTTGAGGCGTTCACAAACGTCGTCCTCCCGGCGCGGCAGGCGATGTTCGCCGATGCCATTGAGGCAGACAAACGTGCCACGGCCTTCGCGGCTATCCATACGGTTTTCTCTCTTTTCTCAACCGCTATGCCTATCATAGGAGGATTCCTTTTGGAAAGGTCTGGGGTCATCCAGGGAATGCGGGTGGCTCTCCTCTTCTCGGGGGTGGTCATGATCATCACAGGTGTGGCTAGGGGAGTCTTCCTAAGAGAGACGATGATACCCACGAAGAGGCCTGCGAAGTTCAGCATCAAGGAGACGATCCAAGACATGTTCGAACCCGTGATAAAGTTGGACACGTTGAGGGTCGCCATCTTCGCCGCCTTCCTCTTTTCCCTCGCAGTTGGCTTCTTGACGAACTACAGCGTTGTGTATGCGGTCGATGTCATCGGCCTCTCGAAGGTCCAATGGGGCATCGTCGCCGGGGGGATGGGAATGGTCGGAATAGTCACGAGGATACCGATAGGGTTGATGATAGACCGGTTTAGCAGAAAGCTCTGTATCCTCATTAGCTACGCTACCCGCCCCCTACTTATCTTAGCCTTCACCCTCGCGACCAATTTTTCCCAGGTCCTTATCCTCCAGATGGCGGACAACATTTTTGGCTACGTACAGCAGCCGGCACTTGAGGCCCTCATCACCGACGTCGCCTCTGAGGAGAGGAGGGGGAGAGCCTATGGGGCTTTGAACTTTGTCCCCGGAACCGCCCTGATGATTGGTCCCGTGCTCGGGGCCTACCTCTGGGATCTATTCGGAGCAGCATGGGCATTCTATGCATCGGCGCTCGCCTCTGCAGCCGCCGCAGTCATCCTCTCCGTCTTCCTGAACGAGTCTGTAAGGATCGAAAATTGAACCTTCTTGCACTGAAATTTTAAGTGTGGAGAACAACTATTGCGATGGTTAGGTGATCAGGATGGTAGAATATTACGAGTTCGAGCTCGGGAAGGCTGCCGACATTCTCGTCAGGGATCTGTTCGAGATGAAACCGGGAGAGACCTTCGTTATCACGGCTGACACCGAGTCGGACACGAGAGTGGTTGAAGCCACCGCCAGAGCCGCGTTTTCCGCAGGGGCGAAGCCCATGGTCATCTGGCTTGCTTCTCCCCTCGGCGTGGGCAAGGCGGCGGATCCTATGCTTCCTGAAGAGGCCCTTGTGGGGGCGTTGAATGGGGCCGACGCATGGGTGGAGTTCAACAACCAGTGGCTCCTCTACTCGACAGCCTACGACAGAGTCATGAACGAGAACAAGCGCCTCAGGTATCTCTGCCTCGTCGGCATGAACGTCGACATGATGGTTCGCTGCATAGGGCGGATCGACTACACCACTCTGGCTGAGTTCATCACGACCCTATCGGAAATGACCGTGAACGCCAAGGAGATTCGGGTGACCACACCGGCAGGAACGGACGTGGTCTTCCAGAACATGGAGAGCGCCACCGCCCCGCTGAGAGGGTTCCCCAACAAGCCCGGCTCCCACATGATGGCAGGGCAGATCGGGTGGAAGATAGTCCGCGAGTCCGTAAACGGGAAGATCGTCTTCGACGGCTCCCTTGTCCCACCGATTGGACTACTCAAAGAGCCGGTCACTCTCCATGTGAAAGACGGGAAGATTATGGAGATAGAGGGTGGAAGCGAGGCTGTGCAGTACGAGGCCTGGCTCAAGAGCTTCGACAACCCTAACATGCTAAGAATCGCGCACATATGCTGGAGCTTCAACCCCGGGGCGAAGCTGACTGGGGATATCGTAGAGGATGAGAGGGTCTGGGGATGCTCGGAATGGGGGATCGGCAACCACCCCGGGATGCCGGCTCCTTCGCACTCCGACGGCATATGCCTCAACTCGTCGGTCTGGATGGACGGGGAGCAAATCCTGGACGAGGGTAGATCCATCCCCCCGAAGCTAGCGGATCTCGCAAGAAAACTGGGGAAGCAATAGGTTCGAAGTCTTGGAGAACATGAAGGGCTGCAATTGTATCCCACTCTTTTTTGATTAATGAAAGGGCAAAGATGGGCCGTAAAGACATGATTAGACGCTGCGCGTGCAAATGTAACTAGCATGATGGACAAAGGAGAGACTCGATGAAGGCCAACCGAAAATACCTCATAGTTATCATCTTCATACTGGTTGAATCTGCCTCAGCCTTCTTTGTCTTCAACTACTCCACGAGGACCAGAAAGCCCCTCGAGATATACGAGAGTGAGGAGGATATCACAAGCCTCGGAATCTCGAGCTCTGGGAATTCCTTGGCCATCGGCGGGGAACATGGAGCGATATCGTTCTTCGAGAAGGGGAAGACATCCCCTCGATGGGTCTATCACGGTAACTCTGAGATCGTCTCAGTAGTCTTGTCGACCAAGGGAGACTATATAGCATCGATTGATAGCAACCACAGCATCAACCTCTTTTCTGACTCGCCTTACATGTTGGGCGACGAGGTGCGCCCCAGGTGGACCTACAACCTGAAACAAGGAGCTGTCGCAGGCGTCCATTCTTCGGGGGGGATGCCTCCCCTCGTCTTCATATTGGTAACGTTCGGTGGCCGAATCGGGCTTCTCTCGAATAGAGATGGAGTCGTTTGGGAGTATCAGACCGGTGCATCCCGTGTTGTCGCGGAGATGTCTTCTAATGGGAGGAGGATTGTCGCTGTGGACTCTCAAGGAGATGTCTTCTTCTTCAACATCAACAGCGCCGAACCCCTATGGAAAGCATCCACCGAGTTGACAGGGGTCACTGTTTCTTTATCTCAGGATACCAAGATGGCAGTTGGGGGGAAATCCACGGACGGGGGAGGACGAGTCTATGTACTTTCCTTGAAGGATGGAGAGCTCGTCTGGGAATGGCACTCAAATAAGCCCGTCATCTCAGTCTCGATTTCCAGCGGCGGAGACCATGTCATAGCCCACCAAGAAGAGGGGGCTACCTACATTCTGCGACATGCAGGAGGAGACGTCGAGGAGAATGTCATCGATGTCCCGGGTGGGGTCCGAACCCTCCAGTCCCCGCCGTTCGGTTCTTATGTTGCTGCATCGAACCCTGATGGGCAACTGTACTTTCTGTATACGCCTAGAGACACCCCCCTATGGAGTTATGACACAGGCTTTGAATCGCCAAAGGTGGCCGTAACATCGACCGGGGAGAATATATTCGTGGCGACGAGCCGTGAGGTGGCCGTAATAAACAACACATTCCAGACCGGCTTCATACCGGGCTCAAGATGGCTTTGGGGGATTGTATTTTTCACAGGGCTCTTCGGAGCTATCGGAATAGGCTATGTCATCCTCGGCAGGCCTGGTTGGTTAGATAATTATACCCGCCAGCAAAAGGTCATCCTCTATGGTTTCCTCCTTGGAGTTCTCTTGGGATACTATCTGGAGGGAGGCTCTATTGCAATAGTCGGCGGAGTGGGGTGCGCCATAGGGGTTCTCTACGGCCGGAGAAGCGAAGATCTGCTGGATTTAGCTATGGGGTTTTTTGCCTCTCTCATCGGCTCGTTTGGGGCCGGATATTTTTCAGGGCTCATACAATGGTTTTCCGGATACGAGGCAAATATCATCACATTGACTGTCGTAAATACCAGCCGAGGAGGCAGGCTCGGGATTATAATCGCAATTCTCGGGGTCTCACTTGGTAAAGTCTCCTCTAGGATAATCCCCAGTGATAAAATACGTACATCATAAGCTTTAGGAGAGAAACAAGCGTATTGCAATGTAGGCATCATTCAAGGTTTCCAATAGAAGAGAAAACTCTCGAACGGTCGAGTGTGAAAGGATCGTCATCGATTTTTAATGCATGGGTTGTGTGAATGAGTTTCATTCAGGGAAGGCCTTTATTCTGCAACCTCCACCCTTTCTGATCGAGATGTCAAAGGTGAAGGTCCTGGGGATCTCCGGCTCCCCGAGGGGGGGGAGGAACACGGGGAAGCTGCTGGAGGCGGCCCTCAGCGCGGCGAAAGAGGCGGGCGCCGAGGTCGAGGCGCTGAGTCTCGCTGGCCTGAAGATTCTGCCCTGTATCGGGTGCAACACCTGCGTCAAGGAGAGGCGGTGCCCCCAGGACGAGGAGGACGACATGGGCCTGGTCAAGGAGAAGCTTGAGGCTGCGGACGCCATCGTCTTCGCCGCGCCCAGCTACTTCGGCGGCGTCCCCGGGGTTATGAAGAGCATGATGGACCGGAGCAGGTCCCTCAAGATGGACGGCCACAGGCTCCGGGACAAGGTAGCCTCGGCCCTCTCCCTGGCGGGCCTGAGGTACGGAGGCGCCGAGCAGGTGGCGGAGTCCCTCGCCCGCTTCGGGCTGATGCACGGGATGATCGTGGTCGGGGGAGTGGGCGACCCCGTCTCCGGGGGTTACTTCGGCATCGCCTCCCTCCAGGCCGACGAGGGGTGGCGCCGGGCCCAGGCCGACGCGGTGGCGGTCAAGAACGCGGAGGGCGTGGGGAAGAGAGTGGTGGAGGTCGCCCGGGCCCTCAGAGGCTCGTCATAGGTCGTAGATTATGGTTCGCACGGCGGGAGTCAAGGGCTCCGATTGGGCCGTCACCATCGGAGGGTTCAGGGACGCATCCATCGGAGACATCGACGGCTTCCTGGAGCGGGTGGGTGAGGCTGTAGCTCCCGCATTGTTCCAGGTCTTCGCCGCTGACAGGGTCGCAGGCTGGGAGCACCTGTTCTTCGCCGCGGTAAACGCCGTAAAGGCCCACGAGGCGGGAACTGCGATCTCTCGAAGCCTCGCAATCGAGGTGCTGCTTTACGTCTCGTGCCAGGACCAGATCTCCCGGGCCCTAGATCTAGTGGGGGTGACGCCTTCTACGGAGAGGGTGGCCCTCCTCGTCCTGGCTGATGGCAAGGAGGCGGCTGAGAAGGCTTTCGGGCGTGCATCCGTGGCTCTGGGGAGAGAAGACGACTCGGTCCTGGGGCTCGACGCAGAGAAGTGCGGTTGGATCAAGGAGACGTTCGGCGTGTCTGACTCTGAACTTGAGGCCGTGGGGGGGTCGGAGTTGGATGCCCTCATGCGGCTCCTGGTGGAGAGGGGGGCGCTCCTACCTCTTAGGAGATAGTCCGGCTTTTTCCTTCTGCACGTTGAGCAGGCCGTGCCGGGGGATCACCGATATCCCCGTGGTCCTGCCTATTATCTCGATGAGGACGTTCCAGTCGTAGCCCTCCAGATCGACCCTCCTGTCGATCCTCTCCGCCACGGCGTCGATGACCTCCCTGCTCCTGAGGTGCGTCCTCCGCTTCTCCAGGGTGATCCTGAAGCTCTCTCCCTCGCCGATCTTCGACGCTAGCCTCTGGACTGTTTCCATGATGCCGTCGAGGTCGGTGGGCACCAACTCCTCGACGGGCATCACCCTGAGGAGGACCCTGAAGATCTCCGGGCTCTCCTGGAGCTCCGACCTCAGCCTTCGGATGGCCTCGATGGGTTCGAGGTTGGTCTTGGCCGCGATGAGGCCCCGTATGGGGCTGCGGTCGACCACGGGGGTCTCGTCCCCCACCGCCCTCAGGAGCATCCAGAGCTCGCTGCAGGCCTCGCTCTCCCTCCAGATCTCGGAGGTGGCCAGGAGGTTGGAGTCGGGGATCAACGGTTGAATCAGGGGATACTGGGAGACCCCACCTTTTTTATATTGACGGTCCATCATGCCTCTGAGGCTTCAGATGAAGGTTGGTGCACGCTGCGGCTACTGCCTCCTCCACAGGGGCTACCAGCAGATCCTCAGGTCGACGGACGACGAGGACGTTAGACGGGAGACTGTGGCGGCGCTCCTGAGGCTCCTCGCCGAGGAGTTCGACGAGGACGCGGTGGCGGCCCTGATCGGCTCCAAGAGGGACAGGATCATCCACCGGCTCACGGGGGTCCCGGACCCCTACGTGGACCTCAAGCGGCAGGCGAACGAGGCTGCCCTGGAGATGCTGCCCGAGATGGAGAGGCTCGTGGAGGCCAGGCGCGAAGGTGAGCGCCTCAGGACGGCC
>Ga0209979_1005205_pt1 | contig 10343 bp, 7 predicted proteins | sample AnhtaG_FD_183114 | JGI IMG/M metagenome (GOLD analysis project Ga0209979, IMG submission 183114) | Deep subsurface microbial communities from Anholt, Denmark to uncover new lineages of life (NeLLi) - Anholt_01485 metaG (SPAdes) (version 2) | ecosystem: Environmental > Aquatic > Marine > Oceanic >...
GCTCTACATGGCGGAGTTATAGCAGCCATGATAGATATTATCGGAGGCACCGTGGTTGCCTGGAAATTGCTGAAAGAAACGAAAGGCCAATCCCTGCAAGAACAAGCAAAAAGATTTAGAAACATGAGCACCGTTGACTTGCGAGTCGACTATCTGCGGCCAGGCAAAGGCAAGCTTTTCACAGCAACAGCTTCTGTCCTACGCACTGGTAAGAAGTTAGCGGTCACACGCATGGAATTGCATAATGAGGAGAAGCGTCTTATAGCAATCGGCACAGGAACATACACCGTGGGTTAGTATACAAATTATTTTCTAACTTGATGCCTTAAGCTGACGCTTATATCCAATTTTGTAACTACATCTCGCACGCACACCGCATCATTATATAATCTACTTCAATTCTGCCTTCGCCACAAAAAGCATACTAGGCACTTTGTGACAGGCATACATATGCTGGTTATTGCTCAGCCAGGCGGATTATAAGGAGCTACCCGAGAATGGGTAGCTCCTCTGTTACTAGCACGACCTCACGTTGCAATTTTGTAACTACATCTCGCACGCACACCCATTGACAACAGCTCCGCGGCCGTCTACGATGTGCCCAGCAGAAATCGCCGCCTAATCTACCGAGGCTGTACTACAATGAAATGCCCAAATTGCCAGTTTGAAAATCCTGAGGGCACCAACGTCTGTCGAAAACACGGGTACCAGTATTTGCAGGATTCGTTCTGTGGTTTTTATGAGTCATTAGTAATTGGCCGCACTTTATTGGCCCCGCCCATTGCTTCAATGAGATTTAAAGCGACGTTGTTGAGATAATAGTAATGGGGCGACCACTGTAGCAAACTCCCGGTCACATATAAACCGTTAAGGCTTTTTAAGGGAAACAGCATGGATTTCCGATTTAGCGAGCGAGAAGAGACCTTTCGCAGAGAGGTTGATGATTTTATTAAGAAGGAACTCCCTGCAAACTGGGCGGAGGAAAACCTTTACTGGCCTGGTGGATACGGCACTATCCCGGAATTTGAGGAGATAAATCCCGTTGCTGAGCATTTCAGGCATCGTTTAGCAGAGAAGGGCTGGCTGACCATCGCGTGGCCTAAAGAATACTATGGTGCAGGACGCTCTTACATCGAACAGGCTATATTCCAAGAACGTATCACTTATCATAGGGCGCCCATGGCTGATATAGGTGTGCTTATCTCAGGCCCCACTATTATACGCTTCGGGAGTGATGAGATGAAAAGGGAGTGGTTGCCGAGGATAGCCAGAGGAGACATAAGGTTCTGGCTCGCCTACAGTGAGCCAAATGCGGGCTCTGACCTCTCCGCAATTCAAACCCGTGCTGTCGAGGATGGTGATGACTTGGTTATTAATGGCCAGAAGATCTGGAGTAGTGGTGCACATACATCAGATTACGCATGGATGGCTGTAAGAACAGACACTGATGCACCCGCGCATAAAGGAATATCGTTAATCATAGTGGATAACAGGTCAGAGGGCATTACTATTCGTCCCTTGATAAATATGTGTGGCCTTCATTCTTTTAACGAGGTATTTTTCGACAACGTAAGGGTCAATAAAAAGAACATTGTCGGGGATGTAAATCGAGGATGGTATTACCTCATGGTCGCCCTCGATTATGAGAGGCTCGCAGTTGCCATAGGAGGCTTCCGGCGAACCTTCGAGGAATTGGTACAGTACGCCAAGGAGACGAAATACAACAGGCGGGCCTTAAGCAGTGATCCTCTGGTACAGAATAGGTTGGCAGAGATGAGGATCGAGATAGAGGTAGCATATATGTTCTTTTGGCAAACCGCTTGGATGTTAGATCAGGGTCTTCTCACAAATATTGGGGCATCGGTGCTGAAGCTATTTACCACGGAACTAAGTCATAAGCTTGCGGTAACCTGCATGGATGTCATCGGACCCTATGCGGAACTGAAGAAGGATTCGAAATGGGCCCCTTTAGGAGGCAGGGTTTGCACAGGTTACTTGGACTCTGTATCTGCACTAATTGGTGCTGGCACCTCGGAAATTCAGCGCAACATTATTGCCATGAGGGGACTCGGCCTGCCTTTAGTGTAGAAGCGCCTGTGGCATGAGAATGAATTACTGGCTGCGCCGGACGCAAGAGGTGCTGGGAAGGGTGGACGGATAGCTGAAGAAAGAATCACACAGACATCACATCCACATTACATATATTGCGTCAAATGATATTAAACAAGATTTGTCATATGTTTGATTGTATACAAAATAAGTAGTATCCATATATTATTGGAGACCTAGGATATGAAAGACCAAGCAGATAACATAAATACTATATTAACCTACCCACCACAGCACCATTTACTGCGAGATCTTCAAATATCAATCAAGTTCCATGGAAAAACACGATCTACTGTTAAGGCTCCAATAGTACCAGAACTTTTTACCGATCAGGGTGCTGTGCAAGTGGGAGTTTTGGCTATGTTGGTTGATGTTTTAGGTGGAAGCATGGCTCTAAGAGCGGTCTATCCAGATTGGGTGGCTTCAGCAGATTTATCGATATGTACAGCAAAAAGGGCTACATTCGGGATGCTCAATATCGCTGGCTCTGTGCTTCGAGCAGGAAGTAACACTTTAGTCATTGAAGCGACTATATCTCAGATTAGAGATGATCTGGATAATACCACAGAGTCTATAGGTTCTGGATTTATGACTATTGTACGACTACCCCGCCGGGCGGATACCCTTTATTTCGATGATGATTCGATAGATTCAATTGTATTCGCTGCACCAGACTCTGGCCTTTCCCGACCCTTTTTAGATGAAGTAGGTATCGAGACTACTGATGGCTCTGCTGGTGTTGTGGGGCTTTCCTTACGTGATTATGTACGTAATAGTTTCGGTGCTCTTCATGGTGGTGTATTAGCTCTTCTTATTGACAAGGCTGGCCAAGAAGTGGCTCGCGCTTCCAGTGGCATACCCTTAGTAACACAGGATCTAACAATCTACTATTTATCGCAGGGAAAAGTAGGCCCCTTTCTCACGAATACTGCTTTGATACGTGATGAATCCGATATAATTGTAACTCGCGTAGAAGTACGGGATAGTGGTGCCAACAACCGTCTTTTAGCTGTTGGATTGAACACAGCAGCGTTAGATAGCATCGTTCAAGAAAATAGATAGTAATTAGCCCGAATCCGGCCTACAGTTAAAATCCGCATCTGACCAACCTCCAATTATTTTACCACTTTAAAAAGTTAGAGTTGCTGGCATCTATGATGGCTGCAAAGCTTCTGGGGCTGGAGGCCGGTATCCCAAAAAGCTGTGCGTACGGGTTGTAGGGGAAGAGCTGCCCGAGAATGGGTGGCCCCTTTAATTATTCGAAATTCATTTCGATAAAGCTAACTCAAACGGAAAAACCTTGGGTATATTGTGGGCCTGCCATCCTAGAAGCCGACCCCGAAAGACGAATGCCCCCAGCCTGCATCCGACCAACCACATCCTTGAACTCGACGACTTATGCGCCCTGCTGCCTTGGGTGGTTGACAAATGGCAAGCAGGAATTTATAATACTCCAATTTAAAGACACAGGTAACGCGTAACTTAATAGAAATAGGAGACAACACTAATGAAGAAACTGTTGGCAGTATCGATTGTTTTGTGCTCAATCCTTCTAATGCTTCCGATTCTTTCACCAGTTGGGGCGGAAGCGCAAGCGCCGATAGTAATCGACTTCGAGGACTTGTCAAACCTCCAGCCTGTGGGCACTCATTATCCCGGGTTGACCTTCTCTCCTCAATGGGTGGGATTTAATTGTACTGTTTACTCCCAGTGTAGTGAGTACCCCCCACACTCCTCCCCTATAATGGCATGGGCACAGGGCTCCAATTCAGGAAGAATTGACTTTAACGTCCCTGTCAGCCAGGTCGGCGGCTGGTTCGCTACGGATGGTACAACCGTCTATTTAGAGGGGTACGATTACAATAATGTTTTGGTAGATTCAGGGTCAGTGTCTTCTGGCATTGATAATAACGCCTATCTCTCCATAAGCGACCCTCAATGTAGCATAGAGTACGTTATTATACATGACGCAGCAGATTACTGGGCTATGGACGATTTCGAGTATACACCATGCCCGGGGGAAGTTCCCACCCTATCACAGTGGGGCATGATCGGGATGGCGATACTGCTTGGTGCCGTGCTTATCTGGTCGGTGAGGAGGCGGTGGGTTGTCAGCGCTGGCAAGAGTTAGAAATATAAATCGAAGGTAATAGCCGAGCATATTATAGAGGGCTATCCGAAATGGGTAGCTCCTCTGTTATATAGCTCCTATAGCTCTCATGCCACAAGAATACTGGTTCGTTGGCTCATCTTGCCAATCATTTCGTCAAAGCTAGCTCAAAGGGGGAAGCTTTAGGTATATTGTGGGCCTGCCACCCTGATTGCACCAAACAGCGGATTATGCAAGCTGTCCCACTGCTTGCGGCGTTTGGTACCCCTGGAGCGGAGGAAACTTTAATTTGAGTAAATCGGTGATAATCCGTCGGCGCCATTAACCAGGACGTGCGTCATGACCCCTCGGTAAAGTAAACCGCTGTCTTTACTGCATTGTGCTTCTGCTTGTTCAAGTTGATTTCAATCATCTCCTGGTAGTCTTCAATAGGGAATGTATGGATTACAGTAGACTCGAGATGAAACTTTTTTTGCTTTACAAAATCGATCGCTATCTCGAAAATGTGCTTTCTTTTACCCTGCATAATCAGTATAGCCATAGCAATAGGCGCCACCCCCATAACCACTATGATTGCCAAGCTGTAGACCCCACATTTAAGAAACAATTAGAGGCCCAGATGGAAAAATGTCGGGAAGAGGACTATAATCTGTCCGACTGGATGATTTTTTGCATATAGCTGTAACGCTGATAAGTATGGGAAGGTGATTCCGATTAACGATTCAGGTTTTCTTGAAATCCGCTGCGGCGAAGAGCTTAGCAAGCATATTCTAACCCAATTTCCTGTCTCAATTGGGCGTGCCACGGACAATGATGTGGTACTTAGCGACCAGATGGTTTCGCGTCATCATGCCCGACTCGATCAGATGGAAGGCATTCTGTACATCACTGACCTAGATAGCCTCAACGGCACGCTTGTAAACAACGAGAGGATTGAGCCGAATGTGCCTCATCCTCTCGATGACGGTGATATCATCTGTATCGGCAGCTTCACGCTGACGCTCCGCCTGACCTTTGCAGAAATCTATATGGATAAGGTGCTTGTTGAAACGCCTCAGGAAGAAGAGCTACAGGTACCCGACCTGGGGGGACGTGACAGCCTGACAATCGGGCGCGGGCCAGAAAATGACTTTATAATAGCTCACCCCATGGTCTCGTGGAGTCATGCCCGCATCACCCGGCGTGGCCCTGACGGAGACCATATAATTGAAGACCTTGGTTCAACCAACGGTACTTTCGTTAATGGCGAGCGCGTGGTTCGGCCACTCCTGCTACGCCGCGATGACATAATCTACGTTGGCCCATACAAAGTCATCTATATACCAGAGGCGCTTAAAGCAGTAGATGAATCGGGTAAGCTTCGTTTGGACGCATTGCACCTCAAAAGGTTCGTTGGCAAGGGCAAGAATCTCCTAAAAGATATTTCACTCGCTATCCAACCCCGTGAATTTATCGCAATCGTCGGTGTCAGTGGCGCTGGCAAGTCCACACTGCTCGATGCCCTCAGCGGTTTCCGCCCTGCTAGCGAGGGTCAGGTCTTAGTGAATAATAACAACCTGTATTCCAACTTTGATGTCTACCGCACTCAACTTGGATATGTTCCCCAGAAAAACATCATTCACATGGAGCTAACAGTCTATGAGGCATTGGACTACTCGGCACGGTTGCGACTCCCTGCTGACACGACCCCTGCTGAGCGCAAGCAGCGCGTGAGGGATGTATTAGATGCGCTTAGTCTGACCGAATGCAAAGATCGCGTTATCCGCAATCTCAGTGGCGGAGAGCAAAGGCGTGTCTCGATCGGAGCCGAACTGCTGGCGCAGCCAGGGCTCCTATTCCTCGACGAAGCCACCTCGGGCCTTGATCCTGGCAGCGAACGTCAGATGATGCATCTCTTGCGCAATCTCGCCGACCGAGGCCATACGGTCTTGCTTGTCACCCATGCCACCAGGAACGTTCTGCTGTGTGACCAGGTCGTCTTTCTTGCTAGAGGCGGCTGTCTCGCTTACTACGGACCTCCACAGGAGGCGTTAAGTTATTTTGGCGTCGAGGATTTCGATGACATTTACGACAAACTTCAAGGGGAACGAACCCCCGAAGCCTGGGCGGAGCAGTATCGCCAATCTGAACAGTATCAGAAATTCATTGTAGCACGTTTGCCCCATAAATACGGTGCAGCACTCCAATTGCCGCCTACTCCGCCAATTGCCCACCCAGGAGCGACATTGAAGCGCGTCTCCGCTCTACGTCAGTTTTTCGTCCTGTCACGCCGCAATTTGAACATATTGATGCGAGATAAAGCCAGCATGGCATTGATACTTCTAATAGCTCCCCTCCTCGGCTTGCTCGACTTCGCTTTCTGGAGTCCGGGCATCTTCGAACCGGACGGGGGTGACGCCATGAGGGTTGTTATATGCCTCTTTAATGTCGTCGTAATCTGCTTTCTAGTCGGCGGCCTCGTCTCGTTGCGTGAAATCGTTAAAGAATCGGACATCTACCGCAGAGAGCGTATGGTGACGCTCAAGATTGTGCCTTATGTACTCTCCAAAGTCTGGCTTGCCGGGCTAATTGCATTATATTCGGCTGCGTTTTTCATCCTGTTTATGAAATTGGCTGGCGGTTGGCCTCCCCTCGGTCAAGTGGTAGCGGTCTATGTAACATTGACGCTAGCACTCCTTGCGGGCATGATGACAGGCTTATTTATCTCTGCGGTGTCTCCAAACCCGAATGTGTCTCCGTTACTGCTTTTACTTATTCTGGTGCCACAGATAATATTTGGCGGTGTAATGCCTGTTAAGTACTTCGGCAGTGTAGGACAGACAATTGGTTACGCAACTACAACTAAATGGGCCTTTGAATCCTTGGTGACTATTAGTGGCATGGGAGAATGTGTGGCCGATGATATATGCAGACAAGAAGAGTGTGCGGGGCCTAACATTTTATACGCATGTGACTTTCCCGGCGTACGTACTGATGTTGGATTAATAGATGCGCCAATGGCTATCGTTGAGGCTGAAAGTAAAATCACTAATATTAATGAAAACTGGGGCCACGCATTTAGCGTAAATGTGGCTGCTCACTGGGGCATACTCTTGGTAATCATAGCTGCCATGCTCGGGCTGGCGATGGGGGTGCTGAGGTGGAAAGATCGGAGATGACCTCACAAGCCTTCATCGTAATATAGTGCTTGAGAAAGAGAAATCCATACGATACAATTGGACATGGGGGATTGTAAGTGTAAAATTCTGGAAGTGGAAAGCGGTAGGTTACGACATCTAAGAGTTGAAAGGTGTGATTCAAATGAAAAATCTGGACGAGATAGTGCAGGAGTTTCAGAAGTTTGGAGAAAAGGTTCAAAGGCTGAAGCAAGCAGAGAGCGATTTGAATGTGCTGAATCCAGAGGGCTTTGAAGCGGAGGTCCAGTCTATAAGGGCTAAACTGAAGAAGCCGCAGGTTGTAGATGAGGTCGAGAGGGAGCTGGACTACTTGAAGAGGAACATAGCGGCCAAGGAAGTCGAGATGAAGGCGACACTGGCAACCTCGCTAAAAACGGCAGGTCGGCCACCGAAACTAGAGCTTGGTGGTGAGATATCAGAAAACTACGAAATTCAGGACCTGATCGGGTTTGGTGGATTTGCCGATGTCTACAAGGCTAAAAGGAAGGAAGATGGTCGAATTGTAGCTATAAAGATACCGAGGCTCGCCCAGTTTGAGACAGTAGAGCCCACGATATTCTTAGATGAAGCCGATTTATGGTCACGGTTGCATCACCCCAATATTGTGGAAGTAATTGAATACGGGACAAAGCCTTACCCGTGGATAGCTGTGGAATTCATGGAGGGCGGCTCATTGCGATTGAGGATAGGACGTCTAACCCTCAGGGAATCTCTCGATATTGCTCTAAAACTGTGTGACGCCCTTTACTATGCTCACCACCTCGGCGTTATCCATAGAGATATAAAGCCAGAGAACATCCTGTCCGACAACGAAAACAACCATAAGCTGGCAGACTGGGGCCTGGGGAAGATGATGATAGAGCTATCGACTAAGTCGGGCTCATCGGCGACCCCGGCATACTCGAGTCCGGAGCAGGTAAAGCCATCAAAATACGGTGAGATTGGTTGGTGGACCGATATCTACCAATGTGGGGCAGTACTATATGAAATGGTCACAGGGCAACTCCCTTTTCAGGGCCAGAGCCCTCTGGAGCTGGCCATAAACATAGCGGACCTCGAGCTTGTAAGGCCAAGCGAGGTCAATCCTGAATTGCCTGCGGAGATCGACCAGATTATTGCACAGTGTCTGGCCAAACATAAAGATGAGCGCTACAAGGATGTCTCCATGATGAGGGCAGCGCTCGAAAATATTAAGAGGTCTTTAGAATGAGCTACCTGATAGCTAAAAGTGATGATGGTCGGAACGTTGCGGTTCCCCTCAGGCAGCCGATAGAGATAGGACGTGGTGAAAAGGATTTTACGGTTGAGGTACGAACTAGAGGCGATACGATCTCTTTAGGCATTAGTGATGCTACTGTTTCTAGAGCCCACGCCCGTATATATTCGGAATCCGGTAAGCTAATGCTTAAGGATTTAGGTAGCAAGAATGGTACTTTACTAAACAATGAGCCTTTGCCTGGATCACAACCTGGAAGAGAGAGTAAGCCAGTTGAGATCAGAGAGGATTCTAAGATTAACTTTGGACTCAACACTGTAGTAGGGATAACATTGGGAGAGAAGACTCTTACATCGGTGGAATGGGAAAAAATAAAAGAAAGCCCGTCCTGAAAGGGTATCTATCAGACGGGAGCTCATCCAGACATGGACTGCCAAATTCCAAAGATAATCGATGTCTGGATCTATTTAAATAGATCCTCCAAATCCGAAACATCGTATCCCTCCTCCCGCCACTGCTCCATGCTAGCCTTGAGCTCCCTGATTTGGGTGTTGGTTGCCCTTCTTCTCTTTATACTCCTATTCGACCAGATAAGCCCCGGCACTACCACAATTAGCGCACCCACCACTATTCCTGCAACTGCTCCCCCGCTTAACCCACCACCAACAGGAGAAGGAATTGGCGTTGGCGTTGGTGTAGGCATGACACCATAACCTGTGGGGTATAAATAGACGGAATCGGTCCAGTCGTCCTCCGAGTAAGCCAAGACATCGTAGAGTTCAAGGTAGTAACCATAGTATCCCGGGTCTCCTGAAGTGGCGGTGAGGTACAGGGAGCCGTACTCAGTGTCATCACCATAGATGATCCAGATGGTGAAATCTGATTGAACCAAGAATCCATTTGGATCATACAGGTCTCCGAAGACGGAGACATAAATATAGCCACCGGTGGTGTCTACATCTATCTGCAGGGTGACCGAGTCATCGTATCCATCACCATCACTATCTGAGGTGGTGGGGGTGACTGAGTAGAAGTATTCATCGTAGTCAAGCGTGACACCATATCCAACGGGATATAAATAAATGGAACCGGACCAGCTGTCCTCCGGGTAAGCCAGGTCATCGTAGAGATCAAGGTAGTAACCATAGTATCCCGGGTCCCCTGAAGTGGCGGTGAGGTATAGGTAGCCGTACTCAGTGTCAGTACCATAGATGCTCCAGGTTGTGGAATCTGAGTCAACCAGGTATCCATATTGATCATCCAGGTCTGCGTAGACGGTGACATAAACATAGCCACCGGTGGTGTCTATATCCATCTGCAGGGTGACCGAGTCATCGTATCCATCACCATCACTATCAGAGGTGCTGGGGGTGACTGAGTAGAAGTATTCATCGTAGTCAGGCGTGACATCATATCCAACGGGATATAAATAAATGGAACCAGACCAGGTGTCCTCCGGGTAAGCCAGGTCATCGTAGAGGTCAAGATAGTAACCATAGTATCCCGGGTCTCCTGAAGTGGCGGTGAGGTATAGGTAGCCATATTCAGTGTCATCACCATAGATGCTCCAGGTAGTGGAATCTGAGTCAACCTGGTATCCATATGGATCATCCAGGTCTGCGTAGACGGTGACATAAACATAGCCACCGGTGGTGTCTATATCCATCTGCAGGGTGACCGAGTCATCGTATCCATCACCATCACTATCAGAGGTGCTGGGGGTGACTGAGTA
>Ga0209979_1005208_pt1 | contig 10338 bp, 11 predicted proteins | sample AnhtaG_FD_183114 | JGI IMG/M metagenome (GOLD analysis project Ga0209979, IMG submission 183114) | Deep subsurface microbial communities from Anholt, Denmark to uncover new lineages of life (NeLLi) - Anholt_01485 metaG (SPAdes) (version 2) | ecosystem: Environmental > Aquatic > Marine > Oceanic...
TCAATAATATCTATGGCAATGACAATTTCTTCAAGGCGATATCTATAGGGCTCAGATGAAGGTGGTCAAATATTTGGGCTTTAACAGACCATTTGCAGATTCCAGGGGGCTTTGTGGAGCAAACCCCAAATATTTGACCACTGCAGAACACGGTGGAATTTTTTTTGAGATATCGCCTTTCAGAAACACTCATTACCCTATTTACCATCAATGCCTCAACTTTTGAACGTTACCAATGTTTTCGTGAAGCCTGGTTCGTGTTCAGCCACCAAACTGGATTATTTTTTTCAGGAACTCTCTTGTGATCCGGCTCACCGGCAGTTCCTCCAATTCTTGGGGTGTGACCCAGCGGGCCTCACATGCGTCACTACTGGCATTTGGCTTACCACTGACATAATCGGCCAGAAGATCCACAATCACATAGTGGAACCGGATATATCCCTGTTTGTCACGGTCAATCAGATCAAAGGTATACACTGGGTCTTTGGCGCGAATGATGACCCCGGCCTCTTCCTTGACCTCTCGCTCGGCTGCCTCTTTCAGCGTTTCCCCCAGTTCCACGCGACCGCCGGGGATGGACCACAGTCCCTTGCCCGGCGGCTTCCTGCGTTTAACCAGAAGAACTTTTTCATCTCTGATCACAACTGCTCCCACAGCAATCTCCGGGCTATCCGGATATTCATCCGTCGACATGGATATGCGCCTGCTCCTTATATTCCCTTTCCTCTCCCCTTTCCCGTCCTTTTGGGTGAGGGCAGTATAGGGTAAAGACCATAGTGTGTCAATTTAATAGACATCGCACGGGAAGCTGGATGGTTGACATTGGACGCTCTGTTTTGTAAGGTTGCCTTCACAACTTGGAGCAGGTTCATACACAGACTGTCGCTGACCAAATAAGAGTTACTACTGAGAGCATCAAATAGTTTGCAATGTCGGGAAGGGGCATGAGGTCTTTTCTGATGTGACTGGTGGCCCGCGACGAGCTCGGCCGAGTCGGAGGCCGCTGTGCTTTTCACGACTTATCAGTGGGGGAAGCCGCAGCCCCCGCTTGCGGGGGAATGCGGAGCCCCGCCTATCTCTGGCGGGACGCAGATAAGTCGTAGAAAAGACCAGGTCCCGATCCTTGGATCGGGAAACAGAAGAAAAGATCTCATGACCGTCCTGCACCTTTCTCGGTTATGCCCAATGCAAACAATAATATGCTCTCCTTAGTAAGTCATAAAAAGGAGGTGTTGGAATGGCTATTAAAGGGATTGAACACCCGGCAGGGTGGCTTGAGACCACCATTAGAGATTTCATTAATGAATCCCCGGAGAATACGCTCCAAAATGAGGGAAATGAAAAGGCATGGGCAGATCCGTTAGTGGGATTTTCAAGGGGTGATGACCCCCTGTATCAAGAATACAAGGAAAAGATAGGGACCTTTTATTGGACGCCATCAGAGATATTCAACGAAACGTTTCCTGGGCTAAAGGTCGAGCCAGACCAACTAACGATCATGAGCTGGGTTTTGCCACACGTTGAAGCAACAAAGTCCGATAACCGGATGCAGAGCGTCTATCCCTCGGAAAGATGGGCCAGGGCACGGATCTACGGTGAAGAGGTCAACGCAAAGCTCCGCAGGCATGTGGTGACGACTTTACAAGGGTCGGGATTCGAGGCCGTGGCCCCCATGCTCTCTCCCCAATGGGCAAGGAAAACATCTGAGCGCTACGGGTTTGCCTCCACCTGGTCCGAACGCCACACAGCCTATGCCTCAGGGCTGGGGACCTTTGGTCTCTGTGATGGTCTCATTACCTCAAAGGGCAAGGCCATACGAGTGGGCTCCGTGGTAGCCCGTATCCAGATCCCTTCTACCCCCAGAGCCTATACGGATCATCATGCGTATTGCCTCTTCTTCACACAGGGGATTTGCGGAAAGTGCATCCCGCGTTGTCCGGTTGGGGCAATCACCGAGGCAGGCCACGACAAGGTGAAATGTCAAAAACACATCAGACCGTCCACAGCGAACTATGTGGAATCCCACTACGGCTTCAATGGTTACGGCTGCGGTCTTTGTCAGACCAAGGTTCCCTGTGAGTCAAAGATCCCTGCAAAGCAGGATGTGGAAATGTATGAATCCCTGTGAACTGACTTAGAGCGAACCTATTGATTTTCTTTGTAAACTCAGATCTCGTACCCAGAAGTGTAGTGTTCAGCACGCCCGTTCCCTTCTGGAGTGAACCTCTAAGAACCTCTCTGAGATCTTTTGAGCAATAATTGGCGCATTTCCTCCCGCACGATTGTTAATTACCACATTTATGCGCACCCCTTCACCGATCGCTGTTAACATTATCTCTACAGCCTCTTCAATCATTTGAGGGCTCATCATTCCATAAATCATTTTATTAAATGGATGCGCCTTTATATACGCCTCTTCATATCGCATTCTCAGAGGGGTCATCAGCCTGACAACGCATTGCTTGCCAGCATTTAAAAACCTGTGCTCACTCTTTATAAATTGCTTGCGAAGTGGGGGCAGCCACGTCCAGTGTGAGAGCACCTGTCCAACCCCATATTCTTCAAGTACTTTGAAATATGGACCTGAAAGCAGAGATTCGGTTCTGACCTCTATGTGATACCGGTCATCTCTTGGAATCTCATCGAGAAACTCACTTAGAGCTCCTGCATACTCATCCGGGGGAGTCCTTTCTCGCTTGGGCTGATATTCCTGCTCGAAAATGAATCCGTTGATTAAATCACCCAATAGATCTACCGCAGGCTCATAGAACTGATGGATAAAGACCTCCGGATTGAGATAATCAGGGTTCTCAATAAATGTGCCTCCTCTCCATAGCTTCTGAGCAAAAATCACCTGGGGGACTTTCAGTATCAAATGATCATCTTGACTCAGGTGCTTCAGGTAGGTTCGGAGCACATGGTAGTTCTGAGTAGGCCTTAGGTCTTCATCCAGAAGCAATCTGTAAAAGGTGAAATCCAGTTCAAGGACCGAAAAATGCTGGAAATAGTCCACAACGCTTTCCACCGGTAATACCTCTTCTTTAAGAGATTTCCCTCCAACAGTTTTGGCTCTGATCGATATTCTATTTCTATAACGTTCTTCCGGATAGATTTGCCCCATCCAACCAGCATACCTGTCACTCGCTGTTCCAATGAAAACATTGGGATACAGATCACGGAATTGAAATTTGTCCAGGCTCAGGATTTTCGTTTTGGCCACTCCCCCTGAAAAAGGCTGGGGGCGGTTCAAGAAAAGATCCTCAACCGCCTTCAAGCATATGATCCAATACTAACGTGACCTAAGAGCAGAGTTGATTCCTTTCACCAGGTTAGCCATTGGCACTTTGGGATTATATGGTTCATGGAATTTGTTCCCGTAGTGCCATATCCGGGTCATGCATAGGGATTATGATATCAGCTATCTGCTTGACTCTAAGTACACTCTCATACGCCTGAAAGGCATCTGTATGAATCCCGGGGGCGATAACCGGATAACTCGCAAAGGGTGATATCTTTGTTCTTACATCCTCCGGGGGATTAAAATTTTCCATGATGGAACAAAAGCCGCTGATAACAGCCTTTCCCTCTGTTGTCTCAACAACAACAGCCTGGCAACCAGGTGTGTGACCAGGAACCAGCATCACGGCTATCCCGGGAAGAATTGTTTGATCTCCCCTGATAACTTGGAATTTCAGGTTCTTGATAATCTCTCTTGGATACATAATCTCGAAGATTGGATGGGGGCTTAAGGCAAATTGTAACTCTTCCTCCTGCACGTAGATCACGGCATTCTTACATTTTGGGGTATTATATATATGGTCCATATGAAGGTGCGTCTGGATAATAATATCGATGTCATCAGGTGCGCAATCAACCTTGGCAAGGGACTCCTCAAAGGTTTGTACCGGCTCTTGAGGCATGTTCCTGAACCCAGGATGGTAGTTTTTGAAATCTTCCGCTTCCATAGCAGTATCCACCAAAACATGCTTATCCCCCGCCCGAATGTACCACATCACGTAAGGCCGAACAATGGGCTGACCGGCATACGCTAAATATGTCATAGGTTCCTTTTCGCTGGTTCGCTTGGAAAGCATTAATGGTTTAATCGTATAAGTATTCATGATGTCCTCCATATTAAAGCGGATTCAGACCGAAAGGCCACCTCTCTTTTCCACGGGCGTGCCAGTCAGCTGCAATGGGATTATTCAAAAGTGTTATCTTTTTTGACATATTCTGACATATTGTAACAATTATTGACAGTTTCTGAGCTGGATTTTTCAGTGAGGTTGGGGTAACTATTTAAAATCTAAACTGATATTCCAGGCCAATAAAGGTGGCACGATTCTGGCATAACATTAAGATTAAGACGTTATTAAGTGTCACCCAACTTCAACATCGATATAATAAACCATGTGACGGCCAAGAGCCTCAAAAGGTTATATTGTGAAAAGGAAGTTTGAGGTGCCACTTAAACGGGCTTCTCGGATGTGTGTGCATCTTTTCTACAGGGCATCCTCACAACCTACACGAAGGAGAGATTTGCACCTGGGATAATAACAGCATTTTGGGAAGCCATTTTTTCCCCTTTATTCAGGCTGCCTTCTCCAGTCTATGCCCTGTCTTTGCAAATATTCGTCTAGGATTCCCTCGACGAAATCGCTAAATCGAGGGCCAGCCATGCCCTTTTTCTGGGCTATCTCGCCCAGTGCCAGGATCATCTTACCTGGCGCCTCAACAGGTATAGTTCTATAGTTGAGCTTCACCCTCTTATCATACCATTCCTCTATTCTTTTCCTCTCGTCTGGTGCAGTTTTCGCCCTTGCATACCAACCAGATACTTCCTTGGGCTTTTTCTTAGTGCTCATTTCTAACCTCCTATCTGCCTCCAGTTTCTGAAGTAGCCCTGGCCAGCCGACCATAATAGAAGTTGCAGGGTGGATACGCCTGGTACAGAGCCGCCATCGGGTTGTGTCCGAGCCTTCGATCCTTTACCAGAATGGTTGTAACTGGCGCCTTGGAATATATAGAAAAGGCTATATCATGCCCCACACAGAGACCAACGATGAGATTCAGGTCGGTTCCCACTTCATTCAGAATAAAAGCCTGGGCAATATTGTTACATATCGTCTCATGAGTAAGCATCCTTACCTTTTGGTCCTCCTCTATTCCTATCTCTCCCTTCTCTATACCCCCGACCTTGCAGCATACCTGATAGGTGTCGAACCCCCTGGCCTGAAAAAACTCACATAGCTCTCTGGCTTCTCCGATGCAGCCGATACAGTGGGCAAAGCCCAGCTTCTTGTAGTCCATCAATTTGCAGAATATGGCAATTTCCTCAAGCCGTGTGAGTTTCATGTTGATTTCCCTGCCCCCAGGAGGTGTCATGGAAGACATGCCTTCCAGCACAGCGCCGGCAAGCTGTAACTTCCTGTCGAAGCCCTCTTTCAGATACATCTCTTTGGCCTCTTTTACTGCATCCGGATAGTTCTTGGTTGCACAGAAATCAGGGCCTCTTAAAGTGTCCTCCGGGGACATGGGCCAGCATGCGAGGGTATCACACCTGTCGCAGCTGGGAGGTTTCCGTTTTTCTGGAATTTCAACCTCGGGCACATGCTCTGAGAACTTTACCCTTTTTCCAGCCTTTGCCTTGTCTTCAGCCATAGTTCATCCACCTCCTTATGTTTTTTCGACTTCCATATGAAACCAGCAAATTGCTTCCCCGGCGGTGCCACAATATTTCGACCATACATCAGTCGGGCCCAGCCGCTCACGGAACCGGACGTGCCTGATTCAGGTGTCCGGTTCCACGGTAACTGTTACCTTTCCCCGATAGGACAATAAACATCAAAAGTCAATAAAGAACTACGACCTTGCCCCGCAGGTCAGGTTGCGAAGTCGCCTTTTCCAGCGTCTAATCTTCTACTTCAACTATGGCCTCTATTTCTACGGGAATGCCACCGGGGAGTTGATACATTCCCACTGCAGAGCGCGCATGTATTCCCCGCTCGCCGAACACCTCAACGAACAAATCAGATGCACCGTTGACCACTTTTGGTTGATCCGTGAAATTCTCCGAGCAGTTGACAAAGCCAACCAACTTCACCACACGTTTGACCTTGTCCAGGTCATCGACGGTATCTTTTATAGTGCTCAGGAGGCGTAGAGCCACGTTCTTCGCAGCCTCATATCCTTCCTCCAAAGTCAGATCCCGTCCCACTTTGCCGGTGGACAACTTGCCAATCTCCTTTTGTGGTCCATGCCCCGAGATGAACAACAGATTGCCCGTCTTCACTACCGGCACGTAATTAGCGACAGGCTTCGGGATGTCCGGCAGCTTCAATCCCATGTCCTTAAGTTTTCCCTCAATTTTCATTTTTCCCTCCGAATCTTAGCTGTTAATTTATCAGTCTCCACCCCACAGAAAACCGACCCTGGAGATGAGCGCCGGGTATTCAATGCGGCGAGGTATAACTATGCTACATAAATACCAGCACGGCATTGAATTGTAAATAGTTAATAACGTTCAAAACTGTTGGCATGGGCTATCTTTCCTACCCGATCCTTTTATTGAGGCCATACCCCTTTTCTCAAGGGGATATCTATCGCGGCAGGTGGAGGTGGCTAAAAATTCAGGGTTTGTGAAATGCCCTGAGGTAGCTCTAAGCGCTCTGTGGAGGAAACCCTGAATTTTTAGCCACTGCATAGTCCGGTGGTATTTCTTTATGAGATATTCCCTTTCGAAAAGGCTCATGGCCTCATTCTGACCATAAGAGAGGCAGAAGAGAGATCATAGCCATGCCAACACTTTTGAACGTTACCAAATAGTTAAGGTTTGCCCTTTTTTATTTATGCAGCAAGTTGCATAGACTGCGAGACGTAGAATCAACGAGAAATGCATACGAAGTGCTTTCCCTGCTGACAGACGAGACCACGCTTTATGAGGGAATCCAGGTGCTTTTCCATCATGGACCGTTCGGACATGCTGAGGTCCCAAGCACCCAGAAAGGCCTTCTTGGGTCCGTAGATGATTCCGCGGTCTGTAATATCATCAAGCGTACGCGGTGCAGTTCTGAGGAATTCAATCAGGGCCTCCTCGCGCTGGCGGATGCACGCCAGGTAGCGGTCGATATAGACCTGATCTCCCTCGTAGACCCCTTTTCCATGAGATGTAAGGTAGATATCGCATGGATAGGACTTCAACCGGTTCAAGGACTCAATGGTATCCTCCAGGCTTGAGGCCACGTCCCCATAATAGGGCCCTGCCTTTACAAGATCCAGGTCGGCCGTGAAAAGGATCCTTTCCTCAGGGAAGTAGAACGCACAGTGACCCGGGGTGTGCCCTGGGGTGTGAACGATCTCCATCCTCACCTCTCCGAATTCAATGACCTCCCCGTGCCTCAGAAAACGATCTGGCCTGCGAGGCACGTAATTGCAGGACTTTATCAAGAAGTCGGCCCACTGATGCCGTTCCGTTTCCTCTATCTCTTCTCCGTAACAATCGATCAGGTTATGGACATCTTCAAAAACGTGTGCATCTGCCTCGTGGACCCAAAACTCGGCCTGCGGAAAAAGATGGTTGTAGAGGAGGTGATCCTCGTGGCCATGTGAGTTGATGAGGATCTGGACCGGCCGTTCCCTCTGGATGGCCAAAAGGACCTCCTCATTGCTTGCGGCATCGATAAGTGCTCGCCTCTCATCATCGATGAAGAGGCTGTGACAGTGAGGGTATTTCCCACCACGGATGAACTTGATCATTCCCTTCTCAAAGTCGTACATGATCTAACCTGGATCTCATTTTTTTCGCTTAGATAGCACATCGTCCTGACCTTTGCAACCCCGCCTGCGAACCCGGCAGAGTAACGTCAAAGCCGATAGACGGTATGGGCCACTATGACGCGGCCCTGGGCGAACCCGATAGGGTCACTGCGAAGGCCTTGATGCGAAGAGACAATGGGTTCTCCTTGTGGGATCTGACTTTACAAAGAAAACCAATAAGTTAATTCAGTCTAACTAAAATCTCTGAGGAAATTCCAGGCTATTTTTTCATTGACAACTCAAAAACAGGTCAATATGGTTCCCCCATATAGCAACGGGTGTTAGGATATTACGAACCTTTTAAGGAGGTAGTCATGTTTTATGAAATAGAGCTTCCCCAGCCAAAGTCGGGCCAGAAGCAGATCTCAGCCATGGTGGTCCTGAACCCGGCCGAGTCAAGGCGGCTCCTGGCCAAGGCCACAGTGGCACTCCCCGAGGTACAGAATGCCTGGAACAATGGGATGATCATCCTCGCCAGGGGTATTACCAACGCCTTTGTTACCGAGGAGCTCTTTGGCATCTCGGTGGAGCCCAAGGCCGGCCAGACCGTGGGCATGGTCTGTGGTGGAATCACCAATGGCAATCCCGGCCCACCCCCCAGCACCTGGCACGTCGTAAGGCAGGGAAAAGTGGTAGAAGGCGCTGACTCGAACGTTGAGATACTCAATTTCGCCCCCGGAGATGTCTTTATCAAGGGTGCCAATGCCATAGACAATGAGGGTAATCCCGGCATCTACGTCTCTTCAGTAAAAGCCGGCACCATTGGTATGGCTTGGCCAATACTCACGCCACGAGGTTGTCATCTCATAATCCCGGTGAGCCTGGAGAAAATGGTCCCCTCGGTCATTGAGGCCGCCAAACACAGTGGCATATACCACTTCAAATATAGCACCGGTCTGCCGACCAAGCTCGTCCCGGTGCCTCTGGGCCAGGTAATAACCGAAATTCAGGCCTTCGCCGTTTTGGCCGGCGTCAGGGCCTATCATATAGGCTCCGGCGGTGTCGGGGGCTCCGAAGGATCAGTGCATCTCTCCCTGGAGGGGGATGAAGAGAGGGTGGAGAAGGCCTTTGAGCTGGCTAAATCCATCAAAGGGGAGCCTCCAGTGACCCTACCGGACACATTCTTTGTGAGCTCGCCGGCCGATTACAATTACGATGCCGCGGCTCAGCTCGCCACGCTCAAGGGCCTGTAAGCCGAGACGGCAGCAAGAGGAAGGCTGAGACTAAATCCTGAAAAACGATGAAGGCGGTTAAGGATAAAACCTAAAACCGCCTTCTATTCTGTCAAGGGTCCGGACCTGACCCTCTTCATTTGTCAAATTTTTTAGGGACTTCTGTGATCTGTTCCTCTGGATTGCCCAACTGGCAACTGTTTCTCAGTCAGGTAGAAATCCCCAATTTAGGCAAAACATATGCCTGAAGTAAAAACCAGACCGCAATAATCAAAAGAAACAACCAGATACTCATCCGATTCCCCCTCTCCTTTTGCCCCTCTTCCATGAAAACTACCCCATTGGCACTATGCAAAACTCCATTACCGATCAGCACAGCTCACGGCTGTGAAGATTTGGCTCAAGAGAACCCGCCTGGGGATGGAGAACAGGCCGATGACAGCCCGCTGTCCAAGTTCCTGGTGGAACTGGTTGACCCGCATGAAAACGAGGACATAAGCCTGCACGTGTCCCCTTCACCGCAACAGGGACAGATAGATTTGTCCTCTCCATTAGAGGAAAAAACCAATTGCTCAAAGATATTTCCACACCTGTTACATTTAAACTCGTAAATGGGCATCTTACTTCCCTCTGCTCTATTAGTCGCTCTTAGCCCTTAGGCTCTCTTTTCGTATTCCACTACATATTATAAACCTTTCTAATAAATATTCAAGCCTAAAACAAACTGGAGTTTCCTGAGCTTTGAGGAAAACCCGTTGTTTCTGTATTCCCCACGTGCGAACCCGATAATCTCTTACAAGCTATGCAGTTCAACAATCGAGCGATGTACGATCTTTTGATCTATCTTCAACGCCTCGCATGCTCCATCGGTAATCTTTATTCCGTGTGGTGGGCATCCTGGAACAAAAACGCCCAAATGCCGATATTCCCGAGCACATCGGCCAACCACGACAGGGGTTTGATCTAAAGAAGGTATTTTTTCGGGTGTCCCCATGATTACTGTCAAATTGGGCAACCTATCATGAAATCCAGCTCTTTTCAGATAGATAAATGTACTCACCAGCTCTCCCATGCACCCGGTGCAGGTGTTCTTTTCAATGATGCTTACACCACCGTACAGATGCTGTGCGGCTTGCAGATATGGGATGAATGGACGCCTAACGGCTTCTATTTTCTCTCCACGAACCTCAATGAGATCCAAGTCGGCAATGCCAAGCTTTGCTTCGGCTGCCAATTGCACATGTAGGATCTCTCTGGCGTCAAATCCCGCGACAGTGGCACAGACTGAATCAACGGCCACCACGTCATTCCCAGCAAGAATCAAATCCAGGGGCACTCGATCGGCTTCACC
>Ga0209979_1005209_pt1 | contig 10337 bp, 10 predicted proteins | sample AnhtaG_FD_183114 | JGI IMG/M metagenome (GOLD analysis project Ga0209979, IMG submission 183114) | Deep subsurface microbial communities from Anholt, Denmark to uncover new lineages of life (NeLLi) - Anholt_01485 metaG (SPAdes) (version 2) | ecosystem: Environmental > Aquatic > Marine > Oceanic...
AAAAAGAGCAGCAAGACTAAGGATGACAAAAGGAGAGATATCTCTGTTAATCAATAGACATCCCAGTCCCACTCCCGCCATTAAAGTTGCCCGGGCCACTGGAGGCCGAAGGCCTGTCAGAACCGCATAATATGCCAGGAGAGGCATAACTAAAAGAGAGGTCAATTCAAAGGAAAGTCCCAGAGTCCTGAAAAAAACAAAGAGGATAAAGAAGATCAATCCCACATGTAGACCACTTACCACTAGGATATGGCCTGTCCCTGTTTTAAGGAACGTATTTTTAACCTCAGCAGGAAGAGAATCCTTATCTCCCAGCATGATAGCCTTTAAGATGTCAGATTGAGGTTGGGGTAAGAGGTGCTCGATTAATCTCACCATCCGGTCTCGGCTCCTGTAGGCCCACTTCATTAAAGGATTTCCTCGGCCTCTTTTTATGAGCTCTACTTTTCCTGTGCCCAGCTCAACCCAGATTCCCTGATAGGATAAATATTTTTGCCAGTTAAATCCTCCTTCTTTTTCTCCTTTAGGTAGAGTTAGCTTTCCCTCAATCTTGACCTCATCCCCATAATCATAATTCAGCAGAGGAAGATAGCTTATGACCCAGACCTTTCCTTTTACTTCTTTTTCTATTTTCCCTGAACTATTCTCTTTCTCCGCACCCATCTTCAGGGATCCATTTTTAGAAGCTATTTTCTCTACCTCCATTATAAATCTGATAACTCTTCCCTTTAATTTGGGGCGATTAATCACTTTTCCGGTTATCTGCAATGCCTCTTTAGAAGAGGTAAAGTTGATAATATGAGAAGGAGAATGAGGAAAATAGGAATAGCGAAAATAGAGGCTACCTGCCAAAGTGATAAGAGAAAACAAAAGATACACTACCAAGCTTCTTTTCCTCTTAAGGTAAAAAATAACTGATAAGCCGAACAATAAGAGAAGAGTTAAGTAGAGGGAAAGAAAAGGTAGAGAGAGATACCTTCCTAAGACTATTCCTGCTATGAAGAAAAGGGTAAGTCCAACAATGGATTTATTCATAATGAGGGGGAATTTTCTTTCTTGTGTTCACTATATCCAAGATGGCTGAATTTGTCAATATTTCGGGGGTTTGGGGATTAATATTTTTGTGCCTTTTTGCATCAAGTCAGGTGCGTCAGAGTCCTGAAAAACAAAAAGAATTAACAAGACCAACCCCCATGAAGACTACTCATCCCTAAGACATGTTTTTGTATAGCAGGCAAAAATAATGGAAAGTGATTAAATAGGTTAGTTTCTTTTTTTGAAGAGATTTTATACCTTGGTATTTTTACTCTACTGCTTCCCTCAAACTCTTCCCTGCTTTAAACTGAGGGACCTTTTTAGCTGGAATCTGAATAGTCTCTCCTGTCTGGGGATTAATTCCTCTGCGTGCCTTTCTTTCCATAACCTGAAAAGTCCCAAAACCAACCAGGGTAACTCTCTCATCTTTACAGCAGGGAATTTAACCAGGGCCTACCCCTTACTCGGAATTATAATGTTTCTTTACTCAGGAAGAGTGTTTGAGTGGGATAGGCAAAACCAATTCCTTCTTTCTCGAACGCCTCTTTAATGGCAAGGTTTACTTTTTGTTGGGTATCCATATACACCGCATAATCACTGGTAATTACATAGTATACTACCTCGAAAATTAAACTGAAATCACCGTATTGCTTGAAGTGCACTCTATCAATCTCTGCAGTCTCAATATTAGCTATAATTTCCCTCACCATGGCAGGAATTTTCCTGAGTTTTTCAACAGGGGTTTGATATGTAACCCCGAAGGTAAAGGCTATTCTTCTTTTCTCCATCCTTTTATAATTGTGAACCCTGATATCTGTCAATTCTCTGTTTGATACTACCAGCTCCTGGCCACCTAAATGTTGAATGCGGGTTGATTTTATGCCAATCTTTTTGACCATTCCTAAGTCATTCCCAATGATAATAAAATCTCCCGGCACAAAAGGCCTATCAATGTAAATAGAAAAAGAGGCAAAAAGGTCCTGCAAGACCTTCTGCAGGCCGAAGGCAATGACCAGTCCCCCGATTCCAAACCCTGCCACTAATGTGGTAACATTATATCCCAAATTAGATAGAATGAAGATAAAAGCTATAACCCATAGGGCAATTTTTGCAATGATGCCTAAAAGACTAATAATAGGGACACGGCATTCTTCTTCTCTTTCCTCTTTTTTTATTATCATCGTACGGATAACGTAATTAACTACACAGTCGATGCTTACGACTACATAGATAGTTGTAATTACCATAAGTGCGTAAACTAAAACAGTTTCTATTACTTCAGGTATACGGATAAACTGTACCGCCAGATACAATGATACCACAAAGAAAAGAGGCCATCTTATCCGAGTAACAATCTTTATCGCTAAGGCGCCAATTTCTTTCTTGATTCTCGTAAATATTTTCTTGAGCAGGAGAGTTATAATATGTTTCACGGCCTTTAACACAACGAATGCCGATGCAAACATTATCAAAGCTATCAGGTACTCTTTCACCGAATTACCGCCAACTGTGTACGCCAAAATATCCATAGTGTGAGACCTCCCTTTATGTTAATTAAAAAGACTCTTTCGTTAGTTTAGCATTAGAATTCATCATGTCAACAACAAGTAGGCCCTCCGTGATTCAGCTGGCCTGGTTTAACATTTCTTAGCTCCCAGTCTATGATTGTGTCAGACGTGATATGAACCAATTTCGCAAGTTCTTTTGTTTGTAGTCCCAAATTCATTCTTTTCTTTCTCAATTCTCGCCCGAAAGTTTTTGGATTTCTGGGATAGGTTGGATCAGCTAATAAGTGTAGGTTAACCAATCCAGAGATTGGATAGGTAAACGGTGGGACGCAGCTATACTCAGGGGATGGTCTTTTTTTCTTACAAAGTGTGATGCGGCTTCTCGGATTATTGCAGATACCGGCCTACCTGTCTTATCCTTGAGTTTCTTGAGCTGTTCATACTGGCATTTTGAAACTTTAACCCAGGGACGAACCATCTTTTCCTTATTATTCTGTAAGGTTTTAGGGTGGGATTTTCTCAGCCTAAAAGAGGGTCTAATGGTAAGATGGAAGCGGGTTTGAGTTGATTAGCGTCGTTTGTACGATAACGACGGGTAGGTAGCTGAGCCCAGTACCGACCCATTCTAATCCCTGAATGCCAAATATCACCTTTCAGAAAAGATAATCAAGCTCTTTGTTGAAAGGAACGTCCCTATCGAGTTCATTATCAAGGCATCCATTCCGGGGGTCGTTTATGTTATGAAGCGGCAGTCCTATTGCTTCGGCCAGGTTTCCATTCTCACTCTAGCGACAGCAGATTGCTTGCACTGCATCTAGACGTGGTATTGAAGACCTAGCTATGGGACGGGAACCGTCTAGAAAAGACTGACATCTTAAGGATTATCGGCGATGGTCAAACGAATCTGGGAGAAAAACATAGTGGTTTTCGGAGTATTGAAGGAGAGTATCGAGTTGTCTCTGACGTTTTCGGCTTATTCGCTTAAATTCATCAAGATATGCAGGATTTACTGAGCTAGCGGTAGGAAATTTCTCCTTTAGAAAATTAACATAGCGGCCATTTTTGGTGATGCGAAAATCAAGATGAGGACCGGTAGATAAACCGGTTGATCCCACGTATCCGATTATTTGTCCCTGCTTAACCTTTTTTCTTCTCCTTATCCCTTTGGCAAAACGAGATAAGTGGCCATAACTACTGACAATTCCACGGTGGTGTTTTACCTTAATGAGCCTTCCAAAGCCTCCCTTCCAGCCGACAAAGGTTACCGTTCCATCAGCAACTGTGGAAACTGGTGTTCCTGTGGGAGCAGCGTAATCTATACCCAGATGGGGACGGTGGATCCTCAAGATAGGGTGGAATCTGCGGTAGGAAAAACGAGAACTTATTCTAGTGTAGTTTAAAGGAGAACGCAGAAATGACCGGCGCAGTGAATTTCCCTCAGGCGTGTAATAATCAGAACGATTTTTTCCATCCTTAAATAATATTGCCGTATGGGTTTTTCCAGCGTTAATATATTCAGCAGCCAGAACCTTTCCTTCCATGAGGACCTTACCTTTGAGAGAGAGATATCGCTCCCATATAAGCCCAAGGGTGTCACCTTTTCGAGGGTCACTGAAAAAATCTATCTCCCAGGCAAATATATCGGTAAAACTGCTGATTAGTGCAGGATCAAGTCCCTCCTTCCGCGTTGACTCATAGACAGAGGACTGAACGTTTGTTTTTACTCCTACGATGACTTTGCGCCATGGAATTTCCCCCCTATAGGCTGAGAAGCTGTCGCTTTCTGATTCCACTACCAAGTAATATTCCACGGAATTGGGAAAGTATTCAAAGATGATGCGACCATCTGGAGTTTTTCTCAGCTTGAGGCGGTCACCGGGTTTAGACCTATTTGGGTTAAATAAAGGTTTCAATGCTTGGGTAAGAGAATAAGTATCTTGCGGAGAGAGACCAGCAGAAACAAGAGATTCGTAGATAGTTTCGCCGTGATGAATAGTGGTGGAGGAAAGCAGGGTTAAGTCATCTTCAGGGATTTTAGGCAATTTCTGGGAGGCTTTCTCAGATACTTCCTCTGAAGAAGGCAACAATAAAGAAGGTAGTCGAGAAGAAAAATAAAGAGTGGCTAGGATTATTACTAGGAGAACACATGCAAAAACGACATTTCTAGTCTTCATTGCCAACAAGATTGGGTTTTTCTCTGGTATCTATTTGGGGTGAAAATATTTCTCCTCCTGTATCACAACTCCCACATGGCAGTAGTTCTCCCCTTTTCCCCTTGCCCCTCACCCTCATCACTCTAACTTCAAAGTCAGTATATTCTATCCTAAACTTCCATCACATGCAAATCTGGGGAATGGGATTCTAACCGTCTACCTTCAACTACTCTGCCTCTATTCGCGGTCCATTCCTCAATTTATGATCAAATCAGAGTAACAATTGCAGGGCCTGGCCCAAAATTTCATACGATCTTTTCGAAGGCGCTGAATCAAAAAGAGATTGAGAAGATGACAAATGGAGAAAGGTCTTTGCGCGACAATACCCGGCGTTCTAAATAGAATTTGGGGAACCTCCCAAAAGAGGGAGCTCTCTATACGACTAATTGCACTAGCACGGCGGCACAGAGATAAACTCACAGATGGCGAAATTCTCTGCAGAGGTATCTCGAGAATTAGACAAGCCTAAGAGGAAATTTATCCACCAGAGAGCTCTGAAAAAGTCAGAACCAATTTACCTAATGGTAAAATTCTCTTGGTTCTCTCCCTGTATTTGACAAAGTCCCGCATTTGGTATATACTTCAAGATGTTGGAGAAACAACAATTGACTGTGGCCTCTCAGATCGCTTTAACCTAATCTGTTTAACTACAGGGGTGTACCTCAGATTCAAGAAAGGATTCGGAGATTAACTTTGGTATGGCTTCTCACGCTCTAAGATACAGCTTTGCTACTAGGTTAAGGAAAAAGGGAGCATACCTCCCAGTAATCCGAACTCTCTTAGGGCACAAGAATCTGGCTACTACGAAGACTTAGCTAGATCGAGAAGATTTAGAGAAAGCAGTCAATCCTACATGACGGTTCGGCTAAACTTCTAACCCGCCCTTTGGTAAGAGAAGGCATAGCAAAGAAAGCTTTCCTGCGGGACAAAGTATTCTCGATAACAGAGGAAAGTGTGTTAAATGCGACTTCTAATTTCGTAGAGGAAAAAGCGAAACAACGTCTATTTAAAGGGAATTTCAATAACAAAATGAGACCGCTGGTATATTAGATTGATTATTTACAGTATTTCTCTTGCTAAGGAGAGCAAAAAATAAAGGTTAATTGGAGGGCGCTAGACATAACTATTGGCCTGATTGTGGTAGCAGTTTCAATCTTGGCTGTGGGGCTCATGGCAGAGAAAAGGATATCGGCGCTTACAGTTAGACTTGTCAGTTTAGAGAAGCAGGTATCCATTATAAGAGCTGATATGAAGCGAACTGTCATCGCTCTGGAGTACGCCCACAGTAAAGCTGATTCTACAGGAAGAGCTGGAATAGGAGCCACCGGCCGACAAATCTGGGAAGGTCCTTCACTTTGGGGAAGCAAACTATTTCGTCCAGAGAAGACATCGAAGACTAATGGAAGAACCTTCTTCGGTTTTAGATAAGTCTTTGCCCCTGGGGATGGAAAAAATTGGTGTAGAAGCAATTAAGGAGCGAACCCGCCGATCGGAGAGGTTAAAGTGGCTTTCCAAGACAGGTTTGACTCGCAATTACGAAAGATCCGAAAAAAAGATTCCCAGAAGGGAGAATGTCGTGATGGAAGTTAAAGGATACGAGGTTGACAAAAAGGTTATGTCAGGGCTCATCAAAAAAGCAATAGGGCAGGTTGAGGGAATTCATAGTATTAAGAGGAGTCTATTCGGGGAAGGAATTAAAGTAAAAAAGGCAGAGGAGGGGCTCACAATTTCTTTAGACCTGCTGATACGCGAGGGAGGTTTTGTTCCTCAAATTGTGGAAGAGACCCAGAAGAAGGTAACAGAAGAAATAGAAAAGACTCTAGGCACAAAGGTAGCAAAGTTCGATATAAAAATAAGGGGAATTAGATCTTCCCCCTAAATCGCTTCCAAAGGAGCGAATTATGGCAAAAGAGTTTTCCCGGTTACATCTTTTGATCCCGGAAATTAAAGAACTGCTCTCTCATAGGGACAAAGTGTCCTTGAAAAGTATTTTTTATGATTATGAGCCGGTGGAGATAGCACAGGTCTTAAAAGAATTTACTTTGAAAGAGAAAGTATTTCTCTTCTCCTTATGGGAGGTAGATTTTGCGGCTGATATATTTGAAAAAATGGACAAGGAAAAGCAGTTAACCCTCTTTGAAAGTGTCGATAGAGCCCGTAAAGGTGAGATCCTGGATGAGCTTGCTCCTGATGAGAGAGCTGATTTCTTTGAAGAGCTACCTGAGGAAGTAGTAAATCGCTTTTTATCTGTTATGGAAAAAGAAGAAGCCCGGGATGTCCAAGAGCTATTGACTTATGAGAGTGATTCTGCTGGCGGGAAGATGACTACTGATTTTCTTTCCGTAAGAGAAGGGATAACCGTGGAAGAAACCTTAGAAACCTTGCGAAGGACGGCAAAGGGAGTAGAGATGATCTATTATATTTATGTCCTGGATAACAAAGATAAATTAGTAGGAGTCATCTCGGTTAAAGATCTAATTTTAACCAATCCCCAGGAAAACATAAATAAAATTATGCACCCTGATCCTATCAGCGTTCCCGTAAATATGGACCAGGAGGAAGTAGCGGAAAAGATTGGTGAGTATGACTTTTTAGCTTTGCCAGTAGTAGATAATAAAGGAACAATGAAGGGAATTATTACCGTAGATGATATTATCGATGTAATCAGAGAAGAAGATACTGAAGATATGTATAAAATTGGAGCTGCCGGTAAAGATACCGAGGATTATATGTCTACAAGAGTTTTATCCATAGCTAAACATAGGTTTACCTGGCTCTTAATATTAGCAATTACAGGACTTTTTTCCGGAATGATACTGGAGAATTTTTCTTTTGTTTTAAAGAAAGTAATAGCGCTAACTTTTTTTATCCCTCTACTTATGGGTTCAGCAGGAAACGCCGGAACTCAAGCGGCTACAGTGACGGTTAGAGGACTGGCTGTAGGTAAAGTTCGGATTGGCGACATCTGGAGAGTAGTAAGGAAAGAATTCCTCGTAGGAATAGTTCTTGGGTTAAGTTTAGGTCTCTTAGGATTCATGAGAGCAATCATTTTCCAAAAGAGCCCTTTTCTCGGACTTACTGTTGGAATAAGTATGATTACCACTGTGACCGTTTCTACTTCCTTAGGATCCATCCTACCTCTTATTTGTAAATCTTTAAATATTGACCCTGCCGTGGTCTCTGCACCATTGATTACTACTGTTGTAGATATAACTACTTTATTAATTTTTTTCGGATTAGCTAAATTTTTCTTTTTTATTTAACCGGTAGGCCAATTTTAGGCTGAACAGGGAGGAAAAGATGAGCTTTAAGGGAGTATTAATTATCATTGGAATAGTCGCTTTGGGTGTTTTTATTACCTTCGTGGTTGAGGAAATTAGATTTAGATTTACCAACAGAGCTCCTCTGAGCAAGCTCGAAGTTGTCCAAGGGAAAAATCAGCCGATTGGAAACACGGGTAAATAAAATTCAAACTATGCTGCCATCGAAAGAGTAATTCTTACGACTAAACTCAAGTCAAACTAAGTAAAAAGGGGAAGATTGAGAGATAGAAAAAGCCTTTGATGGAGTGCTAAAGTCTGTATAAAAGAATGCGAATTGAGAATCATAAATTTTTAGCAAGAAAGGGAGAAGAGAAATGAGAGCTTATCAAAAAGTCTTATGGGTGGTAGGGTTAGTTGCCCTGGGAGCATTTTCTCTGGCTGGATTTTTAGCCGATGCAGGAGTTATCCCTCGAACTATTGTATATCTTGCTCTAGCGAGGATGTGGCTTGAACTTACTATTAGACTAACTGCAGGAGTTGTTTTTCTATTCCTTCTTGCTCTTAGTATTTACCTGCCCATAGCAACCTGGCTTGGAGGTGCAGGTGGATTCATTACCCTTTCTAATCCTTTAGGATCTCTGAATATATCCACACAAGCAATATCTAAGTTCATCCAAAGAGCGGGGGAAAAAATGGAGGAGGTGGAAGGGGCGAAGATAAGAATAAAGCCTGCAAAAGAGGGAGTGGAGTCTTATGTAACCTTATCAGCTCATGGCGAGGTAGAAGGAGGGATTCCTCGGCTGGTAAATGATTTTCAAGACATGGTTAAAAAATATCTTGTGGAACAAGTGGGAATTCCCAATGTGGAAAAGGTAGAGGTAAGAGTAACAAAAATATTTTAAAAAGGAGGAAAAAATGGCTGTAGCAGCTTTTGTGATAGCCTTAATTGCTCTTGGATTAGGTATTTATAATTTTCTTGGCAAACCTAAAGTTAAGATTGTGCGCAAAGAGGAAAAATAGCTAACTTAGTTTGCTGAGGTCTTTGGAGCGATTCAGTTTGTTGATAAAGACCAAAATGGGGAAGTATGAAACTACTGCCTCGGTTAAGATCTTTCGTTTATAAGGATCTATGGGCCTATTTTAAAAAAGAGAATAGGGCAGTCTACCCTGTTTTCCATCAAATAAGCCAATTTTGGACTGGATAGGGAGATAAAGAAAGAACAAGTTTAGACAAAAAGGAGTAAATATTGGCCGAAGGTATAGTAAAACGCTTGTTTGAGGATAGAGGTTTTGGCTTTATTAAAGCAGAAGATGGTAGAGAAGTATCCTTTCACGAGACAGCTTTGCAAAACATAAGATTTGACCTTCTAAAGGAAGGTGATCCAGTAGAGTTTAACGTTATGGAAGAATATAAGGGTCCTAAGGCAGTAAATATTGTAGTTAATGAGAAAAAAGGATGAACAAGCGAGAATTAATAATCCAGGTAGCGGGTAGGACAAGCATTACCTAAAAAGATGCTTGGAATGTTATTGATGCCGCTAGAACAGCCACTGACACTCTCTAAGGAGAGAAGGTCATATTGGTAGGATTGGGGTCCTTTCAGGTAATGGAGGGAAAGTAAGAAGAGGAGTGAATCCTTAGGGAAAGTAAAAAGCGAAAAAGGTCAGCCAGGGGGTGAGATAAATGCAGCAATGTACAGGTAAGCAACTGAAAGCTATTCTTGTAAGACTAAGGGAAGTCTATCCTGATACTGCTACTTTAATTCCACATCTAGCTAAAACCTTAAATTTAGATAAAGAAGTTACAAGAAGAGGGATTGCTTATGCTTTAGACTATGGTTGGGTGTGTTTTACTGGAGGTAGGAGAGACTTAGGTGTGGGGCCTGTTAGATTAACAGCGCACGGAATTGATAAGTTAAATAATTGGGCAGATGAAGATGATGAGTTGATTATATAAAATAAGCGCACTGCTCGAGCCTTGATGAAACTCGTTGATCGAACCAACAGATATACCATTATGGTGGCCGAAGTTAAAATGCAGATATGACTATCGCTATGTTGCTGGTAGCCATGAGAGATATCCACAACAATATATTCCTATAAAAGCTTAAATTTGGGGTGGACCCCATTGGTCGGACACTAATTTGCCAAAGTTAAGTTACAGATAGGCCTGTTTTTGTAGTTTCTACTACCACAGTATACCTCATCTGGTGTCCGGTAGTCAAGTGACTGATGTGGCCTTTCTTGGTTGTAGAAAGCCAGATACCGGCTGATTCCCTCTTTTGCCTCTCGAACCGTCTGATAGTCGTGGAGGTAGAC
>Ga0209979_1005210_pt1 | contig 10337 bp, 10 predicted proteins | sample AnhtaG_FD_183114 | JGI IMG/M metagenome (GOLD analysis project Ga0209979, IMG submission 183114) | Deep subsurface microbial communities from Anholt, Denmark to uncover new lineages of life (NeLLi) - Anholt_01485 metaG (SPAdes) (version 2) | ecosystem: Environmental > Aquatic > Marine > Oceanic...
AGCCTTAAAATCCTTTGGGACTTTCTCGACCTTAAAAGAAACTCTATCTCCTTTTTTTAGCTTTGAGTTTGCCTCAATGTCCCATCTGTGAACAAAGTAGTCCTTTCCCTGAGATTCGATAAAGCCAAAGCTCTTTTTAATATTGAACCACTTAACTACGCCTTCCATACTATTCTCCCTATTTTTCAAAGCCAAAAGAAAAGGTCACTATCCCCGATTGTATCTCTTCCCCCTCAATGGCATCAAACGTCCACTTCATTAACACTTCACAAGCATACTCATCCAGCTCTGGCCAGCCTGAAGTGAGAACAATTTCTACCTGACTAACTTCTCCATTGGGGAGTACCCAGCATTTAACTTTTACTATGTCCGTTACCTCCTTTTTCTCTGCCCAGTCAGGGTGTTCAGGCTCAACCATGCTCAAGACTGTTCTTCCTTCTATTATTCCTCCTTCTGTCGGTAGTTCAATCTCCCTAGTGTTATTGACAATAGCCTTGTTTCTTTTGACCTTAAGGATTCTCACATCATTGTCAGGCACATCAAGCCTGTGCCTTATCCTTTCCAGCGTCTCAACGTTGATTAATACTAGTCCTTCCCCTAGCGTACCGACAATTAAATAGTTCCTTGCCTTCTTGCCTACCATAGACCAATGGTAGAGACTGTCAGGAGCAAAAAGGAGAAAATGTTCCTCTAGATCTTTGTCGTAAGCTACAACCCCATTTTTGAAGTAGCTGGTGTAGGTTATGCTCCCTTCTTCAAGGTCAATCAGGAAATCCCTGATTTTCGACTTCGATTTACCTGACTTAACTTCAGGCCTTTTTAGCAAGGCCAGTTTTACCCAAGTCATATAGGTTGCCTTAGGTCGAGAAAGCGTCTCTATAAGCCTTTATAAGCGTTTTTTTTCTTGCCAATGGGCTTGTGTCCCCAAACAGCCCAATTTTGTTTATCCCTAGAGTAATCTAGCTATCCTAAAAGTTTGTTAGTGATCTCCTCTACTTTTTTCTTTATTCGTGCCATCAGCACTTTGAACTTTCCTGCTTGTCTTCGCTCCTTTCCTTTTTTTGGCTCGCGAACTCTATACCTTATGATGATTTGTAATGCTAAAAAATAGGTGAGAAGAGCTATACCAATAGCTAAAACGGAGCCTCCCACTAAAAGCGATTTAGCTAACTTTAGTAGATTTTCTAATTGCAAGAGCCTCCAGGAAACAGCGACGGGGGTAACTCTCAAAATTAGCTCGCCAATCTTATATTCAAAGGCATATATAAAGGGTGTGGTGAAAGGATTGGCAACGAAGAGACCCAGAATAGTGGAAAATTTATTTGCCCTTAAAAAGATTGCCGTAGGGAGGGCAAACAATATAGCAAGTCCAAAAGTAGGAAGGATTCCCCAAAAAACGCCAATGGCCAGTCCTCGGGCTATTCTTTTCGGAGAATCATCGACTCGCACCAGTTCCTTGATAAGTTTTTTAAGACTGGATAGAGAGAACCACCTTTTTTCTATTTTTTTTCCTCTATATTCAAAAAAACTCCCTTTTTCCAGCATTCGCGGTAAATCTTGCAAAATTTAATTTCCTGTCCGCAAAATTTGCATTGCATCAGCTTCACCTCCTTATGAACCTTCAAACTTAGTTCCTTCTAAAGAAGACGGATTGATCTTGAACTCTTCCAGGTCCCCATCCTCGAATTTTGCGGAAACATAAGCGATCAAATCGGTATCCATCTCAGGCAGATACAGGAAAATGTTTTCTTTCTCCTCGTTCTGCCATATCTCAAAAACTGTCGCTTTCAGCTTGGACTCGGAAGGCAGATTTAGTGTCTCAACAACTACCCAGCAAGACTCGCTGGTTTTCTCTATAATTTTATATTTTAACGGTTCAGCTTCGATTTTGATTTTGAGTTTTTCCTGTTTTGGTCCGAACGTAATTGCTAAAAATATCGTCAAGACAAATAGCGCACTAAGGCAAGCTGCTGATACAATAACGAATTTTTTAGTTGTCATTTTTTCTCACCCTCTCCCTACTTCAGATATTCTCAATTTTTACCTAGACAACTCAAAGCCCAGAACCCCGCAAACCCTGATTGCTTCGTTATAAGCTCATGTTACCTGAGAAAGCCCCTGATTTGACCCTCTATGAGCTTCCTTTTCAAAAGGTCAGGAGATTTTCCTGACTTTCACAGCTTTTGTCCCTTTTTTGCTTTCTTTAGGCTCAAAAGAAACTTTATTCCTTTCTCTAGGTTTGAATTTTTTTCAACCTCAGAAATATGAACAAAGTAATCCTTCCCCTGGGACTTGATAAACCCAAATCCTTTTTTGATATTGAAGCATTTAACTACGCCTTGCATTTATTTATCCTCAATTTCCGGGACTGCCCTTCTTACCTACTTGTGGTAAAAAGTAGCAACGAGCCAGTATAGGGGATACTAGCTTTACAGAAGGCAACCCCGGTTTTATTTTTCCTCACCTCTCAAAGTAACCCTCTCTACGCTTTCGCTCTGTTTCTGTTCGCTACCCGGGACAGACAAATTTAACTATTTACTTTGCTTCTGCTTTTCGTGTTTTTCCCTATGCCTCTTCAACCTCTGCTCTAAGTCAGAAAAGGATTCTTCCTTAAGAGAAAGCTAGGAGACTGGTGAAAAACCCCCTACTTCTGATCATGAGTTTCATCTGAACGTTACTTTTTCTCAAGACAAATATTTTACAAAAATCCTTATCTGTGCTATAATAGAGGCGATTTTGAAGTTAAAAAATATCCTGATGAGGAGACAAAATGTTAGGAAAAGAAAACCGCCAAACCTCTTTTTTCGATACCGACTTCGTCTGTGCCCATCTTATAGATAAAAAGAGCTTCTATGCTAAAATGCGCAAGTTTGCTGATAGGATCATAACTGATGATGAGTTTGCCGATATTTACTGCTTTAATAATGGTAGGCCTTCTGCACCCCCAGCAAGACTTACCAAAGTTCCTATATTAGAGACTTATGAGCATCTTTCTGATAGAGAAGCCCTGGAGATGCTACGCTTTAACATAAAATGGAAGTATGCCTTAGATGTTCCTCTTGACTACGAGGGCTTTGACCGTTCCCTCTTGGTTTACTTTCGAGCTCGCCTCCTCATTAATCACAAGGAGAAGATGATCTTTAAAAAGACTCTCGAGCTTGCCAGGGAAGCAGGCCTTTTGAAAAAGGAAGTAGATCAAGCTATCGATTCTACCCCCATGCTTGGCGCTGGAGCAGTAAAGGATACCTATGAGCTTCTCAGAGATGGCATCCGAAAGATTCTTTCTCTTGTCGATAAGAAGACAAAATCCAAAATGAACCTTTCCCTGAAGGCGTATGGCAAAAATGACTCCAAGCCAAAAATTAACTGGGAGGATAAGAAAGAGCGAAGAGAGCTCCTCTCCATCCTCATCTCTGATGTAAAAGAAGTCTTATCCCATCTTGATGTTGACAAAGAAGATATAGATACTCAGCTCAAAGATGCTGCCAATCTTTTAGCGAAGATAGTTTCCCAGGATATTGAGAAAGATAAGGAAAACAAGCCCAAGATAAAAAAGGGAGTTGCCAAAGACCGAATTATCTCCATTACTGATCCTGAAATGCGCCATGGCAGAAAATCATCAGCTGGTAAATTTAACGGCTACAAAACTCATCTTACCAAAGATGTATCATCAGAGATAATTACCAACATCGATGTATCTTCTGGGAACTGCCCTGATCAAGAGATGGCAGAACCACTCATCGATGAGGCTAAAGAGGAGTTTAAAGTAAAGACAATATCTTTAACCGGAGATGGTGCCTACAGCTCCCCTGATACGCAAAAGAACATGAGTGATAGAGAAGTTGAACTTTTCAGTAAAGTTCTAGCAGCAAAGAATTCAGGAAAACTGAGTAAAGAGGAGTTCAGTATTGATCTTGAAAATGAGAAGGTCGTCTGTCCCGAAGGAGAAGTCGCCACCAAATGCTACCAGAGTAAAGATTCTGAAGGAGAAATTACCAAGATCTTCATCTTCCCTAAAGAAGTTTGCCAGCTATGTTCGAAAAAGAATGAGTGTACCAATGCCAAGAATACCGGAAGAACTATCACAGTAGGTCCTAATGAAGAGTATCTTCAGAAGATGAGAGCAAGACAAAAAACTAAGGAATTTAAAGAGATCTATAACAAAAGACGTCCACCCATAGAAAGAAAGATAGCTGAGCTCATCTACCATGGTCTTCGTAAAACAAGATACATAGGAAGAAGAAAATCTCGTCTTCAGGCCCTATTTACTGCCTCCGTGGTAAACCTTAAGAGAGTTCTCAAAGAACAGCAAGAAAAAAAGGTAATATTGGATATAGCAGAGGCTATTCCGGCACTCACATAGATATAGGCACCATAGTTCCTGATTTTTCTAAATAAGGGGGTAATCTCCCAATTATCAAGATGAATTTTACCAAGACAGTTAAATTATCGGCAAAATTTCTCAGCTTTCCTTTGAAAAAAATTAAAGGTCGCTGATAGTACCGATTGTTCAGAGGGGTTTTTCACCTCTCTCCTAGCAGCGCCTTTGTTCCTGTAAGTACACCTAAAAACTCCCTTTTCTTATCAACAACAATTGCATTTTCTAAATGGAAATCAGACATCATACGAAGAGCAGTCTTTGGAGTATCTTTAGGATGTAATACTATCGTTGGTTTTTTCATAACATCTTTCGCTTTTATCAATTTCTTTGTATCTATTTTTTCAGTGAATTTTTCTACATATCCATTTGCTGGATTTGTAGCTATTTCACTAGGAGTCCCTATTTGAACTATCTTTCCTTCTTTATTTATAATTGCTATTCTGTTACCTAACAATATTGCTTCATCTAAGTCATGAGTAACAAAAATAATCGTTTTTGCTATTCTACTTTGAAGATCAATGAACTCTTCTTGCATCTCTCTTCTTATAAGTGGATCTAAAGCACTGAATGGTTCATCCATAAGTAGTATTTTGGTTCCATAACCAAAGCACGTGCAAGACCAACCCTTTGTTTCATCCCACCAGATAGGTCACTAGGATAGCTATCTCTCCATCCACTAAGTCCCACTATTTTCAACATTTTATTCGCTCTTTGTATTTTTCTCTCCTTTTTTTACATTCTGAACATCCAACCCATACTTTACATTCTCAATTACAGACATATGAGGAAAAAGAGCAAAGTCCTGAAACACCATAGCTGTCTCTTTTCTACGAAACTGTAAAAGTGCCTTTTTATTTGCTGCAGTTACATCAATTTTCCCAACTATTATTTTACCACAAGTGGGCTTTACAAGACGATTTACGCAACGCAAAAGAGTCGATTTGCCACTGCCCGACAACCCCATTATTACAAAAATCTCACCTTTTTTTACTTTAAATGAGCCATTATTAACTCCTACAATATTACCGGTCTTCTCTCGTATCCTTTCTTTAGGCGATCCCTTTTTAATAAGAGAAATAGCTCCCTCTGGATTGGGGCCATATATCTTATATAAGTTTTTTACTAAAATAATATCTTGCGCCATCACTGAGATAGTTTAAACTCCTTTCCTTGTATTTTAAACCTATTTCAACCCACCAAAATTCTAAACAACTCACCTGATGAAAGGCATCTTTACCCCTCCTATGTTGACAAGATTTTTAGAAATTATTAGAGACAATAAGAAATTGTATTTATCAGCTCCCTTTCATTTGGTATTAATTATAACAAATTTAAAAAATTTTGTCAAATATATTTCCGAACAATATATTTCCGAACACTCTCCTGATTGTAGATTCTGGAGTAAACCTGCCACCCATTCTGGTTGAAGGTTCACCACTTTTTAGGTAAATACCAGAATGACCAGGAGCATTCCCTTTAACCCTTCATAATTTTCCTAAAAAAGATACTATACTCCCATATTAATAAACAATAGGTACTGTCAACTTATATGAAGGAATATGAAAAATAAATATGAAAGATCAACAAAGTAAAAAGATAGAATTTTTTTTGGAATAAGGTCATAATTGTTCTTTGAAAAAAGCTTTGATACTTATAGGGCTTGATTTTAGAGCACAGAAATGGAAGGTTGGTTATTCTTTTAATTCCGATATTTCGCACCCTTTGGTTTAGATTATCATGTAAGCTCAAATTGCTTTAAAAATGGCTCTTACAAAAGGCTAATTCTTAATATCTGTTTGCTCTATTTGTGCATTGATTGCTCCTTTTTAGGATTTTAGACAGATCAATGGCATTCGCACCTTTTTTGGGTTCGCCAGATCAAAAGTATGTTACTGATTCGAGTCTTGTTCTTTGCATTATGGGCCTCTTGGCAACCATTGACTTGGATGTGGCAGGCCCAAGAGATTGAAGACCTCCTGTTGATCTTTACTCAGTTCAGCAGGCTTTAATATCTCCTGTTTTCCAATATGGATGATGCCAAAGCTATACCAGTTAAACATCCAGAGAAGTCTTCTGGCTGTCATTTTCTTTATGGCTTTTTGTTCCTTTTTATTCTTTTTCTTCTCTTCTTCTTGATGATAATAATATGTTCTTTCCAGAAGATGATAGACCATTTGTGCAAAGAAGATAACAAGGACCAAAGACAATTATTTTAAACTTTAAATTACCTAAAAATAGTGAAATCTTAATTTTTATTTTTAATTAACAAAATTTTTGCGGGGACTTGACAATCCTATAAAATGTATTATAATATATCTAGATTGAATAGAATTCCTCTGAAGAAAAATAGTTATTCTTAGAGTTGCTTATAAAAAGAGAGTTCTGGTGGTTACAAAATATAGTGCGTTGTGTTTTTCGTATATTATTTCCTTTCTGAATGAAAATAATAGTGCAAGTCTATTAATAAAAAAATGAGCATGAGACTAAACCGCTCTCTGTTGCTGGGCATAATCAGACGTGAAGGTCCTATTTCTCGTGTAAAATTGGCCAAGAGAAGTTTTCTCAGTTTCGCTACTGTATCACGAGTAGTGGACTTCCTTATTGAAGAGGATTTTGTTAGTGAGATAGGCAAGGGCAACTCTATGAGTGGCAGAAAACCCGTTCTTCTTCAATTCAACGAGGGGGTAGGCTATGTAGTAGGCGTAAATGTGGGAGAGGAGAAAATTCAAGCCTGTATGGCTAATCTGGGAGGAAAGATTGTTCGAAGAACTGAAGTACCCACTAAAGCTCGGCAAGGTGGAAAGGTTACTTTAGGGCAACTTCAGGAGACTATTTATAGAATACTTAGTGAGAGCAAGTCAATCAGAAGAAAGATAAAAGGTATTGGTGTAAGTATTCCCGGTCATATTGATAAACAAGGAGGGAAGGTAATTTCTTCCATCATTGCCGGATGGCGCAACATTTTTCTAAAAGAAGCTACTGAGGCAGAATTTGGAATTCCTTCTATTTTGGGTAATAACATAAACCTGGCTGCTATTGGAGAACGAACATACGGTATAGCTCAAAGGGCCGAAAGCCTGGTTTATGTAGCGGTAGGGACTGGCGTAGAAGCCGGTATTATTGTGAATAATGAAGTTTGCTATGGTGCCAATGGAAAGGCAGGCCAGTTAAGTCATATGGCTGTAGAATCAAACAGTTGGCAAAAAGATTATGGATTTCGGGGAGGATTGGAGAGTCTAATTAATGTAGAGACAGTGAATAATCGAGTAAAGCAATTGATTGAGAAAGGACAGAGCAGTATTATCCCGGATATGGTTAAGGGAGACTTAGGTAAGCTGACAGCAAGGATGGTTTTTACCGCAGCCGGGAAAGAAGATTTAGTAGCTACAAGTGTTGTGAGAGAAATCAGTTATCGTCTGGGCGCAGCTATAGTTAATATAGTAAGTTTGTTAGATCCTGAAGTCATAGTAATTGGAGGCGATATAATCTTGGCCGGAGAATTACCTTTAAAAGTGGTAGTCAGTGTAGTGAGAAAATTGGCACCTACGACCCCACAGATCAGTCTCTCTATTTTGGGCGCTGATGCGAGTATTTACGGAAGTATTGCTTTAGTTATTGCTGAGGTCTTTAAAAAATTAGAACTGTCTGTTTAGTAAATCTTTACGATGAGAAATATCTGTGGGAGAAAAAATCGGAAAATAATGGTTTGAAGGGGGGTGAGAATATTCAAATTAATCTTTTATTGATTCAATAGGCAAAAGAGGAGGTTTTTTAGAAGAGAAAAATCAGTTATATAGAGTAAAGCTATAAAAGGAGGTAACAGTAAAATGATTTTTAAGAAGCGTTTTTTCGGTAGGCGATTTTTGGGGGTGCTGCTTTCCGTCAGTCTTGTTTTGGCCATAAGTGCTACCTTTGCCCTGGCCCAAGATAAGGTGAAGCTTACCTGGAGTGAATGGTGGGATCAAGAATGGGGAGAAGAAACCATCGACTGGATAACCTCCTCGTTTGAAAAGAAATATCCTAATGTTGAAGTAGAGACAATTTTCGCTCCTCATGCCCAATACATGGACAAGCTTTTAACACTCTGCCAGGCTGGAGAGGCTCCCGATGTTATGAGTATGGAGGTTACCTGGGCGGCAAACTTTGACAAACTGGGGGTATTTGAAGATTTAGACCCTTTGATAAGTAAAGCAGAGCCAGAATTTACCTCAGGTCATAATCCTGCCTGGGATAGCTGGTGGAAAGGTCGGCTCATCATGACCTACCTCTACACTATGTCTTACGGAATTTACTACAATGTGCGAATGTTTGAAGAAAAAGGAATAGAGCCGCCAACTGATTGGAAGCAGCTAAGAGTAGCTTTAAGAAAGTTTTACAGTCCTGAAGAACACCAGTGGGGGATAGCTCTGCCTGTTGCTATGAAAAGTTCTGCTCACTTCACCCTGTATAACTTCTGGACCCGTTTAATCCAAGCAGGGGGACGAATGACAAATGAGGAAGGATTGGCTGTCTTTAATTCTGATGCTGGAGTAAGAGCTCTAGAGTATTGGGGAAGCTTATTAGCCGAAGGTTTGGTTTATCCGGGAACGGTTCCTGGCGCTCTTGCCATAGGCGAAAAGGAAATGGTGGAGATTTTTAGTGCTGAGCAAGTTCCCATACAGTTAACCGGACCCTGGATAAAAGGACAGTCTGTGGAGCGAAACCCAGAAATGGAAGGTAATATTGCCCTGACACCTCCATTCAAGGATGTTACCAGTGGGTATCTAATTACCGGTAGTGGTGCTAGCTTATCCTCACAGTCCGAGCATCCCGAGCTAGCCTGGGAGTTTCTTAAACATCTATTAAGCGATGAGGTAGCTTTTAAGATGGTTAAAGAAGAGTCTCAATTCTGGGCAAATACCAAAGCGCTTGAGTCTCCAAGCATCAAGGAGGACCCAGTACTTCGGTACCTTCCTCAGATGATAGGTGATTCAGCTTCTCAACCCTGGTCTGTTTTGCCTCAACTGGGCGATTTATGTAATTCGCTAATGAAAAACGCACAGGAGTATTTTTTGGGTAAAAAAGATGCTCAAACTGCCCTGGACGATGCAGTTGAATATTGGAACAAGGTAATTCAGGAAGCCAGGTAAGGGGTAGATTCATTTTTAGTTAATATGCAGGGAGCCTTAGGGCTCCCTGCATATTTATAAGGAAAGGTCAATGTCATTATTAACAAAGTATAAAGATAGGTTTGAGTTGAGAGGATTTTTTTTTATTGCTCCGGCTATTATATTTTTACTTTTTGTGGTTATTTATCCTTTATTTAAGGTTTTTGAGTACAGTTTTCAAGAGTATAGCACTAAACATTCCTTTATTTTTGTGGGTTTGAAACAGTACCAAACCCTTTTCTCTGATGAGCTCTTCTGGATTAGCATGAAGAATACCTTTATCTTTACCATTGGAACAATTATTTTAGACTTGGGACTTTCCTGGGGAATAGCTCTTTTATTGAATGTCAAATGGCCCAATCTTAAGGTAAGGAATTTTTTTCGGGGCGCCCTGCTTCTACCTTTTCTTTTCTCTGCCCCTGCCTCAGCACTATTGTGGGGCATCCTTTATCAGCCCCTTGGATTCTTAAATTATATAAATGAACAGATTTTTGGTATAACTATAAACTTTCTCGGTGACCCAAAATTGGCTCTATTTTCTGTTCTGTGGGTCAATGTTTGGAAAAACTTTCCCCTCATAATGATATTAATCCTTGGTGGACTACAATCTATTCCTAAATCTATATATGAAGCCGCCAGGATAGACGGAGCTAGTCGAGTTCAATCTTTCTGGCATATTACTCTTCCCCAGATGCGCTCTTTAATGATGACAATCATTGTTATTGATTTTGCTACTACTTTTATCCACTTTGACCTGGTGTGGACCATGACAAAAGGAGGACCTCTGCGCAGCACTTATTTAATTAGTT
>Ga0209979_1005211_pt1 | contig 10337 bp, 10 predicted proteins | sample AnhtaG_FD_183114 | JGI IMG/M metagenome (GOLD analysis project Ga0209979, IMG submission 183114) | Deep subsurface microbial communities from Anholt, Denmark to uncover new lineages of life (NeLLi) - Anholt_01485 metaG (SPAdes) (version 2) | ecosystem: Environmental > Aquatic > Marine > Oceanic...
GCATTATCAAAAGGGAGCGCATATCGACAACTAAGTTGTGGTAGCCGAAGGTTGTGCCCCTTTCCGTCAAAAGGATGTTTTTGCCTCCGAAAGACTCAGCCTTTTCGGCAATGAATTTCATATCCTCCGGCGCCAGGAATTGACCTTTCTTGAGGTTTAAGGGTAACCCGGTCTCGGCGGCGGCTTTGACCAAATCGGTCTGCCTGCATAGAAAAGCTGGTATCTGGAGAACGTCGACCACCTCGGCGGCGGCGCTTACTTCCCCCACAGAATGAACGTCTGTCAATACTGGGAGCTCAAATTCTTCCTTGACCTTTGAGAGGACCTTCAATCCCTCCTCCTGCCCCGGTCCACTGTAAGAATTGACGCTCAAACGGTTGGCTTTGAGATAGGAGGATTTAAAAATGACGGAAAGATTATGAGACTGCGCGAGTCTCTTCACTCTCTCGGCAGTCCTTAAGGTAATCTCCTCAGTCTCGATCACGCAGGGACCGGCTATCAAAACCAGCGGGTTGCCGCCGCCAATTCTTACATCACCGATTTGTACGACTCTTGTCAAATCTTCTTCAACCTAGTGAGAAGAGGCCGGAGCTCTTCGGTTCGTGTTTCTTGGAAGGCAGGATTTCAAACAGGGTCCTTTGAGCTGGAGGTATGAGAGACGTATACCTCCCCGGCCTCCGTCGGTTCCGTTCGAGACTGTCTGTATTTCAGGGCAGCTTTTACGAATTCGCGGAAGAGGGGATGAGCTCTGGTAGGGCGGGACTTCAATTCCGGATGAAACTGACCGGCGATGAAGAAGGGATGGTCTTTCAGCTCCACAATCTCAACCAACATCCCGTCGGGAGACAGACCAGAGAGTATCATCCCCCTCTCGGTGAGGTTTTGCCGATAGTCGTTGTTGAACTCGTAGCGGTGGCGGTGTCTCTCCGAAATCTGAGTCGTTCCGTAGATCCGATGGGCCAGGCTCCCCTTTTCGATGATGCAAGGATAAGCACCCAGACGCATGGTGCCGCCCATTTCGGTGACCTTCTTCTGCTCGTCCATCAGGTGTATTACCGGATGAGCGGTTTGGGGATCGAACTCGAAGCTGTGAGCCTTCTTTAGACCGCAGACATTACGGGCAAACTCGATGGTGGCGCACTGTAATCCCAAGCAGATCCCCAAAAACGGAATCTTGTTCTCCCGGAGGTGACGAACAGCCTCGATCTTACCTTCAATCCCTCTTTCTCCGAAGCCACCGGGTATGAGGACCCCATCGACGTCGTCAAAGAGCACTGATGCTCCCTCGGTTTTGACCTGCTCCGAGGAGACCCACTTTATCTCCACCCTGGCGTCGTTTTCCCCACCGGCGTGAATGAAGGATTCGATGATGCTTTTATAAGCATCTTTTAGATCAACGTATTTGCCGCAAATCGCGAGTTTTACATAGTGCTTGGGGTTTTTGATCCGGTTCACGAGCTTTTGCCAGGAACTCAGGTCCAGGTCCTTGCAGAGTAGCTCCAGATAATGCACCACCAGATTGTCGAGCAGCTCCCCGTGAAAGAGGATAGGCACCTCATAGATGGTCTCAGCGTCGAGATCCTGGATGACCGCCTCGGGAGGCACATTGCAGAACAGACCTATCTTGTCCTTGGCCTCTTTGGTGAGGGGCCTCCCGGTGCGGCAGATGAGTATATCCGGGGAGATACCGATTTCGCGGAGCTCCTTGACGGAGTGTTGAGTCGGCTTGGTTTTCAGCTCCCCGGCGGATTCGATATAGGGCACCAAAGTCAGGTGGATATACAGGGTGTCGTTTTCCGCATGTTCCAGGCCCATCTGGCGGATGGCCTCCAGGAAGGGGAGAGACTCGATATCACCTACAGTGCCGCCGATCTCGGTTATGACCACGTCGATCTGGTTATCATTTTCGGCAGCCTTGCGAATACGATTCTTGATCTCATTGGTGATGTGAGGAATGACCTGCACCGTCGCCCCCAAGTAGTCTCCCCGCCTCTCACGGGAGATGACGGCTTCGTACACCTGCCCGCTTGTTACGTTGGCGTTCTGGTTCAAGTTGACGTCGATGAAACGCTCGTAATGCCCCAAATCGAGGTCGGTCTCGGCGCCGTCATCCAGAACGAAGACCTCTCCGTGCTGAAAGGGGTTCATGGTTCCGGGATCGACATTTATGTAAGGATCGAGCTTCTGCAGGGTCACCTTGAGACCGCGGGACTTCAAGAGCAGACCCAAGGAGGCGGCCGCAATCCCCTTCCCTAATGAGGAGACGACCCCTCCGGTGATGAAAATATACTTTGTATTTCTCTTCGACATCATAGGCCGGCTCTCAGCATCTCGGCAACCTTGGGAATATCCTCCGGCAGATTGACCGCCACTGGATGATAGTCGCAGACTATCACCCTTATTTTTTCGCCGTTTTCCAGGGCTCGCAGTTGTTCCAGATGCTCCTGATTCTCCAGCGGAGTTTGGGGGAGCTTGGAGAATCTCAGCAGGAAATCCTTTCGGTAGGCGTAAACGCCGATATGCTTAAGAGGTCGGCAGGAGTTGGTGGAAAAGATTCTGCTCACGTCTCCACTCAGGTTATTGAGGGAATAGGGGATAGGAGCCCTGGAGAAATAGAGAGCAAAACCGGAGTTGTCGATCACCACCTTGACGATGTTGGTGTCTCGCAGTTCCCTTGCGGATTCAATCGAGCAGGCGGCGGTGGAGATGTTCAATCGCTCATCTGTGGAGAGGGCTCGAACCAAGCTGTCGACCACTCCGGGCTTCAGCAGCGGTTCGTCGCCCTGGATGTTGACCACTATCTCGCAATCCAGGTTAGAGGCGACCTCGGCGATACGGTCGGTCCCGGTGGGATGTTGGGAGGAGGTCATCAGGGCGTTCCCCCCGAAGGAGCGCACGCAGTCGTAGATTCTCTTATCATCGGTGGCGACAACCAGATAATCGAGAGACTTCGCCCCCGATGCTCTCTCGTAGATGTGTTGAATGATTGGCTTGCCCAGAAGGTTCGCCAGCGCTTTCCCCGGAAACCTCTTGGAGATATATCTCGCTGGGATTACCCCGATAGCTTCACGCATATTTCATTCTAAAGAGCGAAGGCGCGGATGTCAACCGGTTTTTCGACATACCTCAGGAGTGGAATGGACTCAACAGCACAGGTCGTTGTCTCTAGGTCATTAGAAGCTTCCCGATATAACCTGAATTCAAATAACCACCCGCTTCTTGAGATCTTCTCTGCTCACCACCTGAGCTTGGTGTTCCTTTTCGCAAGACTTAAGATGTTCCATCAGCTTCTCAAGGTCACCGTCACACTTTTCCAGTAACTTCTGGCGTATCTGATGGATTTCCTCTACAATCGGGTCTTTTTTCACTTCTTCTCTCCTCCAGAGGTCTCCAGCAATTCCTCTGGTGTGAGTATGATTGGCGTCGGACGATTCAGGCGTTGATTTATCTGCAGAAGTCTCCGTATCACTTCACCGTTTGCGATGTGGGCGCAGTTCCATGTCACCAAATAGTCCATTTCATATGCAACGGCGAAAGCGATATGGATGACATCAGCCTTTGCTTGCCCTGACAAGCCCAGCTCCTTCTCGTAGGCCCGCACCAAATGCCTGACATCCTCATTCAATTCGAGGATAGGTAATTCCTCCACTATTTCACGCCTCCGAGCAGCCATTTCAGGCTCTCCCAAAATAATCTCTTGCAGGACAGCCTCCGATATGAACAGTTCGAAGCGCTCCTTTGCGGTTTCCCACCACTCGGAGGTCACTTGCTGATGTCCAGCTACTACCAAATCCCGGCTGGGACGGGCGACCAGATAGCTGGGAATTGTAGTCTCAAGATATACTCGAAACCTTGAATGATTCACCTGTTGCACCTGCTAAAATATAGAATCTCTGCAAATCTGGTGAAGATATCGCTCCCGGGAATTACCCCGATAGCTTTACGCAGATTTCATTTTAGAAATCAACGGGGAGGATGTCAACTGATTTTTAGAAAAACTTTTGAGAGGAGGTCGAGGCTGGATCTATCTTCGCATCGCCTCCGTTTTCAGGACAGTTTTTTTGATTTGACTTCGGCTAAGTGGGCTAAGTCAACTCTTCAGCAGGGTCCTCAGCGGCCGTAACGTCCCATCAGCTGGGCCTCTCCGAGGAGGTGTCCCTCCATGGCTTTCAAGAGGTCTTTTTTGCTTCTGCCGGGCTCAAGCTCTAGCTCTGAATCGAGGGCATACAGCTTGAAATAATACCGATGAGCCGGACCCGGTGGAGGGCAGGGGCCACCGTAACCGACTCTTTTGAAGTCAGTTATTCCCTGTTTGGCGCCACTTTCGAGAGTCTTATCCTTTGCCACCCCCTCTGGCAATTCAGAAGTCTCCCCAGGGATATTATAAATGACCCAGTGAACCCAGGTTCCCATGGGGGCATCGGGGTCATCGCAGATGAGAGCGAAGGATCTGGTTCCCTCTGGAGGTTCGGTCCACTTCAGAGCTGGCGAAATATCCGGTCCATCGCAGGTGAATTGTGTCGGTATGGTCGCCCCCTCTTCGAAGGCAGGGCTTGTGATTTGAAATGCCATAATCTTCTCTCCTTCAGGTATTGTTTGGTCCTGTTTCTCCTTTTGACAGCCGCAGGGTGCGGCTATCACGAGGCACAACGTGAATACAACTAACGGCAGATACCTTTTCACAACAGCCTCCTTCTGTGAATTCTTCTGACTGGCGCGAGACCAGCTGCTTAGTCTTTGGCCCAGGCGGGCATAGCCTGCATATAGCTTTCCGCTCTGGTCTTGGCTTGCTCCTCGGTGATGCCCGGTTGCCAGGACTGCAGCCACTGGGTTATGCCGCCCAAGATGGCTTCCCGGGGCTGAAGGTTGCCCTTGTCGTCAGTGCAGTACTTGCAATACTGTTCCGCGGGACCTTTGAAATCCGGCGCTGACAGGGGCGCCGCGCAAGATTCACAGAATTTGTCCATGTTTCACCTCCTCTCGTCAGTTGTTGTTCACGAGCAATCAGAACCGCAGTGCTGTGGAGCGCAAAGCCAGCAAAGCTTACTTACTGTGACCATATCTTCTTTCAGATTGGCGAAAACAGAGCCGAAGTGGGTGCTCCCTGTTATCTAGTCCCGATTTCCCCTTTCTGTTTTCGCAGGTTACCGTACTTCTCCTTAAGCTCTCTGAGAAACGCCTCCCGACTAGAAGTATACTTCTTGCCCAACTCCTCACGGACTCTTCTTTGGAAATCAACGGCATCAAATGTCTTTTTCATTTAAGTTATTATCAAATGAGAGCTGAGATTACTTCAATTCGCAAACTCTACCAAAACCTCTCATCGGGACATCTATCCATAATCGAGGTATTAATGTAAATCCGCTGCCTCGCCTTATTCAGAGCACCTTTCGAGCGAATTATTAATCTGCAGTATAGCTTGGGGTGACTCTGATGTCAATTGCAAAAGTGAGGTTGATAAGGTGAAACGCTGAAGCCTTCCGCCACATTTTGTTCTATTCCGAATCAGCTTCGCGACTCCACTGTTCCTTTCAATTCATCCCAGGACTGGAGTGCTCTCCTGAGGTGAGGTATTGTAATTGAGCCGCCGACCACAAGGCCTATGGCGAGCGCCTCTTCCAGTTCCTCATCGCTGACATTGTTCTGGTGGCACTGGATGATATGATAGCTAATGCAATCGTCGCACCTCAAGACCAGCGAGGCCACCAGACCCAGAAGCTCCTTGGTCTTAGCCGGAAGAGCGCCGTCTTGATAGACTTGAGCATCAATGCTGAAAAACCTCTTGATCTCCCGGCCGGCGTATCTCATCACTGTTTCGTTGAGCTTCTCTCTTTCCGCCCTGAATCTGTCAATGCCGCTTGCAGGCATATTTTCACCTCATTCAGTATTTGTAGCCTTGCATCTCTTCCGGGGTGACCTCCACTCCCAGTCCGGTCGCGATTCGGTTTACAGAGTTGAAGTAGCTGACAATCAGGTTTATGTTCAATATATCCTCATCCGAAAGGCCATGTTCACGCAAAGCCTCAACATCGGGTTGCTCAATTTCGCCCGGAGTCAGTGTCAATTTGACCGCATACTCCAGGACTCTGCGAGTCCTATCAGGCAGTTCAACAGACTCGAAGTTTTGTGCCAGCCTCTGCAGTTTCTCGCGGTCCTTCCAGTAGTAGTTCAAAGCCTCCCCGTGATGATTTACACAGTATTCGCAGCGGTTTGCCGCGGAGACAACGACAGCTATCAGTTCCCGTTCGGGCCGGGTCAATCCCGATTCTCCGAACATCAGCGAGTAGTAAAGGTCCATGTGTGCCTGCATGGCCTCGGGGTTTAAGCTCTGGACCTTGGTGATGTTTGCAACCTTGCCACGTTTCCCCCTTATCTGGTCGTAGGTCTCCTTTAACTGCCCGGTAGCTTCGGCATCATCGACGATTCTGATCCATGCCATAGGCGACTACCTCCCCTCAAAGCCAGCCGTTATGTTGGCCGGTGTTTGATCTTTCCACTTCTCCTCTTTCGAATCCTCTTAAATACCATGATTGTTGAATACTGTCAAGCCACAATTCGAACTCTTAAGGTTATGATCTCGGTTTTCGAACCTGCTGGTTCTCCGAAACAAAAACCTTGACAAAAGAGTAAAAAGGGGTAAATTGCGTAGAAATTGTTTTGGCTCTGGAGGTGAGACTATACGATTCGATAGAGATTCTTTGAAACCGTTGACTTTTGGAAGCTGAAGATCTCTATATGAAGAAACGTAGCTCACCACGGGCGTGGCCCTCTTTCACGGTGCCCGCTTTTTTGTATCTGTCAATCTCGATATTGGTCTTTATGCACTGCAGCAAATCCACCCAGAATAACGCCCCGGTGATCTCTGATGTGGTAGTCCCGGATTCGCTGATTGCAGGTTACCTCGGCGGTTTTTTCTCCGTGAAGGTCTCAGACCCGCAAGGATCGGGAGACATAGCCTGGGTTTTCCTCGAGATAGGCGCTCCGAACTCCAACTGGAATCCGGGGGTAATCTACCTCCGGGATGATGGCACCGGCGGCGATTCCACCGCCAGCGACGGCACATACAGCCTTGTTATATCGGCACCTCCGGACACAACTAATCCGGGAGAATATGATTTCGCCTTCAAGGCTAAGGACAAAGATGGGGCGGAGAGCAATCAGATTGTCGAGAAGGTGGATATTGTTGGGAACGAGCCTCCCCAACTTTCAAACCTGGTCGCTCCGGATTCGCTGGAGGCGGGCAAAGACAGCGCTTTCTTCTCGGTTGTGGTCACCGATCCGCAAGGTCTGGTCGATATCGCCACCGTCTATCTGGACATTGAACATCCGACCTCCCCCTGGAATCCCGATACCACCAGCCTCTTCGACGACGGCACTCACGGTGACGCAACAGCTGGGGATGGTGTCTACAGCTTGCTCATGGAGCCACCGCCGGAGTATGCGCTGAACGGGGATTATCAATACATTTTCAGAGCCAAAGACATAAAGGGGAAAAGGTCGGAGGCTTTGACCAAGGTGGTTAGGGTCATCGGGAATCGGGCGCCCGTTCTGTCAAACCTCGTAGCTCCGGATTCGCTGGTTTCGGGCGGGGACAGCGCCTTTTTCTCGGTGGAGGTTTACGATCCCGATGGCGGCACTATTGAGGCGGTCTTCATTGACATAGATAATCCCCTGTCGATCTGGTCGCCGGATTCGGTTCCGCTTTACGATGACGGCACCCACGGGGATGTTGCTTCTGACGATGGGACCTTCAGCCTGTTGATGTCACCTCCCCCGGATTCGGCTCTTACCGGGTTATACAGTTTCAACTTCAAGGCGATTGACGATCTGCAGGCAGTCGGGGAGCTTGCCACCGAGATAGAAATCATCGGCAACTACCCTCCAACCCTTTCAGACCTCTTGGCTCCCGACACTCTTCAGAGGACTAACGATACCACCGACACCTGGCTTGCCTCCGTTCGGGTCGAAGATGACCAGGGGCTTTCAGGGATTGAGCAAGTTTGGTTCTATACGATAAAGCCGGACGGTTCTCCGGGGAGCAGTTATGACCTTTACGATGATGGCACAAGCGGAGATGAGATTTCCGGGGATGGCTATTACAGTCGAAGGTTGCAGAAGCCGAGTCTGGAGAATCAGACCGGGGACTATCGTTTCATTTTCAAAGCCAGAGATATTTATGAGGCGGTTTCTGACAGCCTTTTGCATTATATTCACGTTGAGTAGGTTTACAGGAGTTGAAGGTGAATAGAAAATTCATTTCCATGCTGTTGGTTTCGTTTCTCTTTTTGTCAATCTCCCCGGGCTGGGGATACATGAATTACACCTTGGAGAACGGGGTGCCCCGGATTCCCTCCAACAGCATCATCGAGGTAAAATACGATGGACAGAACATTTGGATTGGGACCGGCGAGGGTCTGGCCAAATCGAGCGACAACGGAGAAACCTGGGTCAAATACGACAGCAGCAATGGGCTGAACGCCACCTCGGTGTCGGCGGTTGCGGCGGCTGAGAGTTTGGTGTGGGTGACAACTTCCGGCTACGAGATCGTCGAGGGCGACCTGATACCGATCGGGATGGGCCTCAACAAATCGACCGATTTCGGAGCGAGCTGGTCGAGCTACAATCCTGAACAGGCCGCCCAGTATGGAAAGATCTGTTACGACCTGGCTTTGATGGATAACACCATCTATGCCGCCTGCTTTTACGGAGGTTTGATCCGCTCCACCGACGGCGGTGCCACCTTTGAAAACATCTTCCCGGATTCCGCAGCGGAGTATGATTACACCAACGATATTTACCAGGATGAAAACAACCGCTTCTTCTCGGTGATGATCGATACCTTGAGCCCGGATACGGTTTTCGTTTACGGGGGGACTGCGGTAGGGATAAACAAATTCGTCTATCACACCTCCATGGATGAACCCGACACCGTCTTCCACTACTATCGAGGCGACACCCTGACGCAGATAGATGTTCAATTGCCCGGCAACTTCGTGGTGGCGTTAGGGGTTCAGAATTTCAAGGGACAGAAAATCATCTGGGCTGGCTGCAGGCCTGCGTTGGCAGGCGGGGCTTACGCCATCGCCAAATCCGCCGATGGGGGTGCAAGTTGGATGAACATCTTTCCCGACCAGGAGTGCTGGAATTTCTCCTTCCAGCAGGATAGTATCATCTGGGCCGCCACCGGCGACGGGCTTCACCGTTCATCCGATTTGGGAGCCAACTGGGAAACTTTCACCTATATGCGTGATGCTGAGAACCCGAACGTTTTCTTGGAAGGGAACTCCTTTTACTCCGTGGAGGTCGTGGGTGACACCGTCTGGGCCGGTGGCTCCGATGGACTGGTCAAAACTACCGATGGCGGCGTTACCTGGAGGGTTTATCGAGCGTACATTCCCATCGACGACGCCCAAGTTGACAGTTACGCCTATCCGGTGCCCTTTTCCACCAAGAGGGGGGACGGGATTGTCAGAGTCCACTATAAGCCGGAATCGAACACTAACGTCACCGTCAAGATTTACGATTTCGCCCTAGATTTAGTGAAGACGGTTGTCAGCGGCAAACCGGTCTCTGTGGGAGTGGAATATGACGACGATTTCTGGGATGGGAAGAATGGCGAAGGGGACGTGGTCGCCAACGGTGTCTATTTCTACAATATCGACATGGACGACGGCACCCAGCTCTGGGGAAAGATTGTGCTTTTGAAATAAAGGAGAGAAGATGAATAGAGTTTTCATATACCCGCTGCTCATCCTCAGTCTGTTTGCAGGTGCGACCTGCTTCGCAGAAAGCGAGGACGGCGGATATCCGGGGATTTTCACGACTATGGGAATCGGTGCCCGGCCGATCGGTTTGGGCGGCGCGTTCACCGGTTTGTGCGACGATGTCAACGCCGGCTACTGGAACCCGGCGGGGGTTGCCAGAGTCGAAGAGTTCACCATCGGGGGGATGTATCGCCGGCTGGACTTGGACAGAAGGTACAATTTCTTCAACCTGGCAACACCCATCATGGGGGATGCCAGTGTGGGACTATCCTGGATCAACGCTGGAGTGAGCGACGTCCAGGGGCGGGATTCTGATGGACTCCCCACCGAGGAAATCAAAAACCGCAAGAATGCCATATTCTTATCCTTTGCTCGCCGCCTGGTTCAAAAAGAGCCGCTGGAGATGCTCTCTCTGGGCGTGAACGTGAAGTATATTCAGGAAGATTTGGCCAATCTCAACGCTTACGGGGTGGGTTTCGATTTCGGGGTTTTCCTGCAGATGACTGAGGAGTATGCGGTCGGTTTCGCAGTGCAGAACATCGGCAGTCGCTACAACTGGGACAGCGGGAGCTA
>Ga0209979_1005213_pt1 | contig 10336 bp, 8 predicted proteins | sample AnhtaG_FD_183114 | JGI IMG/M metagenome (GOLD analysis project Ga0209979, IMG submission 183114) | Deep subsurface microbial communities from Anholt, Denmark to uncover new lineages of life (NeLLi) - Anholt_01485 metaG (SPAdes) (version 2) | ecosystem: Environmental > Aquatic > Marine > Oceanic >...
TCACAGTAGCGTTTTCGCAGACGCTGTTGACCATACTTCTCATTTCCACCGGAGTGCTTGTTCTTATTGGCGGCTATCGGGAGCTTGTGAAGCTGCCGCTTTTCTACCCGATCCTGCTCTTTATGGTTTTAAGACTTCTGTCTATTGTTTTCTCGGAAGACTATCAAGTCAGTGCCTCCGAGTGGCAGAAGTGGTGGTTACCTCTGACCTATTTCGTGGTGGGATTGAACATCAATCGTCTGGAGAAGGCCAGAGGAATGGTCTGGGTTCTGGTGATGGCAGGCGGATTGGTGGGTATATTCGCTACCCTGAAGTATTTTCTTTCAGATGTGGAGAGAACCAGCTCCACCACCGGGGCCCACGACACCCTCGGGAACTATTTGGTTTTCACCGGCTGCTTGCTGCTCTCCCAGATAGCGGTCAACCCTAAACCGCTCTGGAGACAATTGAAAGCGATCGTGATCCTTCCGATTCTGTCCGGCCTCTTACTCACATTTGCCAGAGCCGCTTACCTGACCTGTTTTGTGATCGTGGGGGTGGTCGGTTTTGTCAAAAAGAGAGAGTTAGTGTTAGTGTTCGGGGCTCTGATCGTCGTTTTCATTGTCCTCGGGGTGGCTGGGCCTCCGATTATCAAGGATCGCCTCAGTCTCTCGAATCCCCTCTTCTCCAGCGAGAGAGATATCCTCTGGAGAGCCGGTTTTGAGGTCTTAAAAGAGGCTCCCCCCTGGGGACATGGCGCCTCTAGCTTCGATTTCACCTTTTCGCCGGAATACCGGGAGCAGTTGATCGACAAGAAGATCGGCAACTGGCACAATCTGTATCTTGAGATGGTGCTGGATTCTGGCTATCTCACTTTGTTGGTGCTTCTCTGGATTCTGGTTCGAAGCTTCAGATTCGATTTGCGGCAATACCGGAAGAGAAAGGGATCCGAGGAGGTGTTCTTGTCCGGCCTGGCTCTCGGAAAGATGTTGACGGTGATTTCGCTCCTCATTATGGGGATGTTTGCGGTGGTTCTGTCAGACCCTATCATTAGCATGTTTTTCTGGACGATTCTGGCTCTGAACAGTTCCCCTCAAGGTGGATCAGCCCGAGGCTGACATTGTAACGTATGCCAACCTTTTCGGTCATAATAATCGCCCTGAATGAGGAGGGGAACCTTCCCCGCTGTCTGGAGTCGGTCAAGTGGGCGGATGAGTTGGTCGTTGCCGATACCGGCAGCGTCGATAGAACTGTAGAAATCGCCAAGGAGTGCGGAGCCAAAACGATTCAGCTTGAGTGGAAAGGCTTCGGCGAAGCTAAACAGAGAGCTTTGGAAGCTGCCAGCTGTGATTGGGTGCTCTTTTTAGATGCCGATGAGGTGGTCAGTGAAAACCTTGGGGCTGAAATCCAAAGCCTTCTGAAATCCGACCCGCCTGGCTTTGACGGTTACTGCATCCCCCGGCGCTCGATGTTTTTGGGACACTGGATGTCACACGGAGGGTGGTATCCTGACTACGTCTTGAGGTTGTTCAAGAGGGAAAAAGGTCGTTTTGAGGACAAAAAGGTTCACGAGTCAGTTTCGTTGACGGGCAGAGCCGGACGTCTGAAAGGTGACCTTTTGCACTATTCCGATCCCGACCTGGAGCATTACCTCAAAAAGATGAACCGTTACACCAGCCTATCAGCTCAGGAGCTGCAAGAGAGAGGGAAAGTAGCTTCCTTAGCTGACGTGCTGTTTCGCCCTATGGCAACCTTCTGGAAGATCTACCTCTTCAAGGGAGGTTTTCTGGACGGCATCTACGGTTTTCTGCTGGCCCTTTTCTCCTCGGTTCATGTCGTGACCAAGTATGTCAAACTCTGGCTCTTAAGCAGGAATGCTGAATGAAAAGGCTCAAGCTCAGGGGAGACGAGAGAGTTCTTCTAATTCGCACCGACCATATCGGGGACGTATTGCTCTCGCTTCCGGTGGCGACGGCCCTGAAGGAAGTGTTTCCGGACGTGAGCGTGGATATGCTGGTGCAATCGAACGTGGCTCCTCTTTTGCAGAACCACCCCGATTTGAATGCGGTGACTATCTGCGACTCTGAAGATGAATCTGATCCGCGCATAGGGATTCTCGATTTGCGAAAGATGTTGCGTTCGAACCGGTACGATGTGGTTATAATACTACATCCCACCTGCAGGGAGGCATTCTTGACCTTCATTTCTCATATCCCGATTCGCATCGGGAGTGGTTATCGCGCTTACTCCTTTCTTTTCAACTCCAGAGTCTATGAGCATCGCAAACATAACCTGAAACATGAATCCGAGTACAATTTGGGGCTTCTGTGTCCACTGGGAATAGATTCGGAGAAGCTTCAGAGACCGCTGCCGGAGGTTCACCTATTTCCGCAGGAACTCGAAGAGGCGAAGGCGATTTTAGAAGAGCTGGGCGTGAACTTCGACCGTCCTCTCGTAATGATGCATCCCGGCAGTGCCGGCTCCTCCCTGAGATGGCCGGCGAAGAGGTTTGCGGAGTTGAGCGATCTGATTGTGGAGAAAGCCAAAGCTCAGGTTCTCGTGAGCTGGGGACCGGGAGAGGAAGATCTGGCGAAGTACTTTTTGAGGCTGGTATCGCTTCCGGTATTTTCGCTGCCGAAGGGCACGGATTTGCGGTCCCTGGCTGGCATCTACAAGCAAGGGACCCTTTTTATCGGCAATTCTACCGGCCCGATGCATCTGGCGGCGGCGGTGGGTCTGCCGGTGATAGCGATTTTCAGTCCCACCAAGGCGAATAGCGAAACCCGCTGGGGACCGTTGGGCGAGAACCACACCGTTTTCAAGCCAGCGGTAGAGCTGTGTGACAGTTGCCCGGGCGAGAAATGTCAGTATTTCAACTGCATGGATCGAGTGCTTCCGGAGACTGTTTTCGATAGAGTGTGCGATTTCGTTTTGGAGTCGGCACAATCTGAAGGGTTAAAACCTGGTGAAGGCGTGAGTTGAACTTACTCGACGGCGAAATCAGGCATTTGCCAGAGGGAGGACGGTACATGGACTTCTCCAAGATTTTCGGAGGCGGCAAGGTCATCTGCGGAATCAGCCTCAGAAACGGGGGTGCAGTCTTTTCCGGGGGACTGGTGTCTTTCCTCCAGAAGGGCACGAAAATGATTACCCCTCTCCAAACTCACTCTTCGATTGTAAGTCTGATAAGGGAAGGGATCGATATCGAGGTCACTCCTCTGAGCGACGCTATGATCATAGACCGTCCCAATGTCTGTTTGACGGTCTCGGTTGCGGACTGTCTGCCTTTATATCTATACCATCCAGATGTTCCCGCGATTGGACTTGCACACTTAGGCTGGCGTGGGTTAGTCGCGGGAATTGTCGAGAACTGTGTCGAGTGTCTCAGCCTGAACTTCAACTGCTCTGCGGATCGAGTGGAGGCTCTTTTGGGGCCATCCATAGGGAGGTGTTGCTACCAGGTCAGCCCCGAGGTGGCGGTCCTCTTTCCGGAGGATTCCAGTGAGCTTCGGGAAGGTAGACTTCATCTTGACCTGATGGCCATCACCACGAGTAAACTAACAACTTGCGGACTCTCTGAAAATAACATATTTTCAGTCCAAAATTGCACCTCTTGCGAGGGGGAGCTGTTTTTTTCATATCGGGTGGAAGGGAAAGAGGTGGGAAGGATGCTGGCGTTCATTCAGATAAGAGGATAAATTGGCGAGACATAACCACTCAATCAAACAGGAGGCAGGATGAAAAGGATCACGGTTTTAGCGGCTATACTGTTTCTCATTCCGGCGACCACCTCCTATGCCATCACCGGTCTGGGTTTCGGGATTCGGGGAGGGATCGTCGCAGGATTGGAAAACGACCGCCTCGACGACTTGATAAAGGGCATCGACTCCACCTCGGCGCTGTCCAAAAACATGACCATGATCGGGGGACACTTAAAGATCGGAACTCTGCCGATAATAGATTTTGAGTTGGCCCTGGAGTATGCCTGGAAGAAGAAAGAAATCACCTCCGATGTTGATTTCACGATCTCCGATTTGGGGGTAATCGGCTCGGCCAAGTATCATTTGGGTTTCCCAGTGATTAAGCCCTACGTTGGAGCTGGACTCGGACTTCACCGCATGGTTTACAAGCTGGAAGGTTATGGTGGCAGCCTTGTAGTCCCCGATAATGAAAGCAAATTGGGCTATCATGGTTTGGCGGGAGTGAAGATTCAACCTCCCATGTCTCCGGTAGAATTCTTCGTTGAAGGGCGTTACACATACATTACCACCGAGAACAAGTCTACCAAATACTCCGCCATCTACGCCGGAGGCACATTCAATCTACCTTAAGGAGGCTCGTTGGGGCTTTTTCAGGCAATCCTTCTGGGGTTACTTCAGGGGGCGACGGAGTTTTTGCCCATATCCAGTTCCGGACATCTGGTCCTGGCGGAGAAGCTTCTCAACGTTGGAACCGAGGACATAGTTTTCAATGTCTTCGTCCACTTCGGGACCTTCGTGGCGGTAGTGATCTATTTCCGCAGGGAGATTCGGGACATGATTATCGGGGTGTGGAGATGGCTTCGGAGGAAAGAAAATCCCAATAGGGAGGAGGCCTCCTTAGCAGGATACATAGCAATCGGAACCATCCCGGCAGTTGTCATCGGAGTTGTCTTTAAAGGTTACATCGAGGCAGCCTTTCAGAGCCCGGTTTTCGCCTCTGCGATGTTGGTCTGCACCGGCTTGATACTGCTTTCCACTCGGTTCGCAACTTCAAGGGAGAGAAAGGTAAGGACTAGGAGCTCCTTGGTCATCGGTTGTGCCCAGGCGCTGGCGATGCTTCCGGGAATATCACGCTCCGGGACCACCATCTCCCTCGGGCTTTTTCTGGGGATCTCGAAAGAGAAAGCCGCTACCTTCTCCTTCCTTTTGGCCCTGCCGGCCATCTTCGGCGCTACCCTGCTGGAGCTGAAAGAGGCGTTAGATGCCGGAGTGGGTGCCTTTATACTATTCAAGTACTCACTGGGAGCCGTCGCGGCGGCGCTGTTTGGCTACCTCTGTATTGCTTTGCTCCTGGCGATTATACGGAAAGGTAAGTTCGACTATTTTGGCTATTACTGCCTGGCAGTCGGGCTTTTCGGGTTGGTCTATTTTCAAGTATGAAGGTCTTAATAATCAGATTCTCGTCCCTGGGGGACGTTGTTCTGGCGACGTCGGTGGTCGAGAATATCTTAAGCAGCCATTCGTCTCCCGAGCTATTCCTCTTGACTAAGCAGGATTATGTTTCTCTTTTTGACGGTGACCCACGACTGAGAATCCTGTCATTTCGGAGTGATATTGCTAACATTAAGGTATCAGCAGAGTTATGGCGAACAGCGAAGGTGTTACGTCAGCTGAAACTCGACCTTGTGTTTGACTTACAGCGAAATCCCAGAAGTCTGCTCCTAAGACTGCTCTCCGGCTCCCAAAAGGTAGTCGCATATCGGAAGGGACACCTCCAGCGCAGGTCGTTTGTGAAGAAGAAAAACTTCGAGAAACCATACACTCATGCTGTTGACCGTTACAACATGGCCTTGAAGGAGGCTGACATACCTATCTCAACTCGCCTGCCGAAACTGCTTCTCTCCCAAGAGGAGGAGATGCTTGCTCGGGACTTTTTGCGGGAAAGAGGCGTCAGCCTCAGTCATCGGTCGGTCGGGATTCACTTCGGAGCGAAACATCCGACCAAAAGATGGGGAGACGAGAAATTCGCCGAGCTGACGAGGATGCTGGCGAAGGAAGTTGACCTCAACGTCTTAGTTATTCCCTCTAAAGAGGACTTGTCTCAAGAGAAGCTTTTCAGAGAGGGGGGAGGAAATATCCTCTGGACGGGAGCATTATCCTTAAGAGAGCTGAAGGCTGTAATCTCTCGTTGTGAGGTGTTGATCTGCAACGATAGCGGCGTTATGCACGTGGCCGTGGGACTGGGTGTGCCGGTGGTGGCAGTTTTCGGACCCACACATCCATGCCTCGGTTTCTATCCTTTAGGTGATTGTGACATCCTGTTATCATCGTACGAACGTTGCAGTCCCTGCAGCCTTCACGGAGAGAAAGGGTGTTTCCGGGACAAAAGACACTGTATGGAGAATGTTCCCGTCTCTCAGGTGTTTGACGCAACTACTTCAATACTCAGCGAGAAGCGAGAGAACGTCCGACTATAGCGCTGATGGAAAAAGAGGCCAAATACTACAGAAAGCTTGAGGACAACAAGGTCGAATGTCAGTTGTGTCCTCACGGCTGTATCTTAACGCCCGGTAAAGCAGGGATCTGCACGGTACGTGTCAACCGGGAGGGAACATTAATCGCTGAGAGTTACGGAGAGACAATTTCCTTGAGCATCGACCCTATCGAAAAAAAGCCCCTGTATCATTTCTATCCGGGAAAAGAGATTCTCTCGGTCGGTCCCAATGGCTGTAATTTGCGCTGCCCCTGGTGTCAGAATTGGACTATCTCTCAGGCGGAGTCAAGCACCAGCTACATATCTCCCGAGCAGATGGTCAAGCTCGCCAGGGAATACAACTCCATCGGCGTATCCTACACCTATACCGAGCCTCTGGTGTGGTATGAATACCTTTTAGACACTGCAAAGTTGGTCAAGGATGCCGGTATGGTGAACGTCCTGGTGACCAATGGCTACATTGATGAGGCTCCGCTACGGCAGCTTTTGCCGTTCGTCGATGCCATGAACGTGGATGTCAAATCGATGGACGAAGATTTTTACAAGAAATACTGCAAGGCGAAGCTGGCTCCAGTGCTGACGACGGTGGAGATCGCCAAAGGGGAGGGTTGTCACGTGGAGGTTACTAATCTCATAATTACCGATCTGAACGACTCCGAAGAGCAAATCAAGAAACTGGTGGACTGGGTTGAAAGTGTCGATGATAGGATCCCGGTTCATTTCTCTCGCTACTTCCCCCAGTACAAGTTCGACAAACCCCCGACACCGCAGAAGACCCTGGAGAAAGCATACGATTTGGCCAAAAAGAAGCTCAAGCACGTCTATTTGGGAAACATACACCTTCCCGGAAAAGATGACAGCTATTGTCCCAATTGCGGAAACGTGTTAGTCGCCAGGAGGGGCTATACGGTTTCACTGACGGGACTCAAGAGAGGACGGTGTAATGAGTGCGGAAGCGAGACCGATTTCGTTTTGGGAAATGCGGTAGGGGAGAGGTAACCGATTGGCTTGAGGGCTTGTTTCCTGCTTTCGCGAACAAGTGCCGGTCAGGTTGATGACTTCAAACAGATCGAAATAAAGACTAAGGGTAACTCGAATGAGAGAAGAGATTCTGAAAAAAGTCCCGCTGTTTTCGGAACTGGACAGACTGGAACTGTCACACTTGGCTGGGGTTGCCTTCCAGAAGACCTATCTCAAGGGTTCTTTCATCCTCTTCGAGAAGGAGATGGGCAGCACCTTATCGATAATAACCAAGGGGAAGGTCAAGGTGACCGTGACCAGTGAGGAGGGCAAAGAGGTGATACTGGCGGTCCTTTCCGAAGGGGATTTCTTCGGGGATTTGGCGCTCTTAGATGGGAAGCCCCGTTCGGCCTCAGTCGTAGCCATGGAGGAGACCGAGCTTCTGAACCTGGGCAGAGGCGATTTTCTCTATGAACTTGAGAAAAACCCCAAGTTGGCCTTGACCATTCTCCGAACATTGGGGACCAGACTGAGAAAGGCCGACCGCCAGATAGAGAGCCTGGCGCTCTTAGACGTCTCAGGGCGGGTGGCGAGAACTCTGCTCAACTTAGCCTCTGAGCAAGGGGAGAAGACCGCCAGGGGGCTGAAGATAAGGAATCGTCCCACGCACCAGGAAATTGCGAATATGTCCGGGACAACCAGAGAAACGGTTACCCGTGTCCTGGGAGATATGCAGAAGAAGAAACTGATCGCTGTAGAGGGGGATGAGATTTACCTCTTAGAGGGGGAGGCTTTTCAAGAGAGCTATTCTTGACATTAATCCGGACTCATTCGACCCATCGATTAGCCTGCTGCACGTTATGAGCATATTGCGGTGAGGACCGGGGCTAACGGTGAATGGAAATGTCGGGGATGCGATTTCATTCTCTAGTCCGAGCAATTAGGCACAACTGTTTATAAGAGAGGGAGGGGGCTGTCGACAGCGGATAAGTGGTATGTGAATTGTTTTCCCAACATCCCATAAGGTATATTATGTAAAGTTAGGGAAATGTGTAAAACCGTGTAACTTGAAATAGATCAACGACTATGCTCAGTCTCCCACATTTGGAGCTTGACCTGACCGTTCACCTCCAGCAAGACACGAAAAAACCGACCTGGAAAGGTCGGTCTACGCGTTCTGATGGGTCTTTATCGTGTTACTTGACCACTACGTTGAGGAGCTTGTTTTTGACGAAGATAGCCTTCTGTATCTCCTTACCTTGCGTGTAAGCCTTTATTTTCTCATGGGCCAGGGCTTTGCCCTTGAACTCCTCTTCAGATATGTCAAGAGGAACCCGTAGAGATGCCCTCAGCTTCCCGTTAATCTGGACTACCATCTCGATCTCCTCGGCCTGAATCCAGCCGGGGTCGTATTTGGGCCAAGTGGCGTTGAAGATGCTGTCTGTGTGGCCAGTCCTTTCCCAGAGTTCTTCAGCCAGGTGCGGAGCGAGTGGTGCCAGCAGAATTAAAGCTCTGTCCAGAGTAAATGGCAGGACCGGACTTTGGGTGCCGGTTTCCCTGAACTGGGCGACCTGGTTGAATAGCTCCATCAAGGCGGCGATGGCGGTGTTATAGGCGTTCGAATCTATGTCCTCACCGACTTTCTTGATGGTCTGATTAAGCTTAAGATATAGTGCTCGTTCAGCTTCAGAGAAGGTGTCTGGCTGAAGTGTCACGTTAGCTATATCACCTAACGTGTTATCATACTGGGTATATAGGCGGTATATTCGTCCTAGAAAGCGAGCCACGCCGTTTATGCCGGAATCATCCCAGTCGCCACCCTCCTCGTAGGACCCCATGAACATCAGATACATCCGGAAGGTGTCGGAGCCGTACTTCTTCACGGAATCGTCGGGCATGATGACGTTGCCCCTGGATTTGGACATCCTTACCCCTTTGTTGGTGATGACTCCCTGGTGTCTCAACCTCGAAAAGGGCTCTTCAAAATCGATATAACCCTGGTCATATAGAAACATGTTGATGAAGCGCGCATACATGAGGTGCATCACCGCGTGCTCGGCTCCGCCGACATATTGATCAACAGGGAGCCAGTTCTTTGACAGTCTGGGATTGAAAGCTCCCTGCCTGTAGCTCGGGTCAAGGAATCTCAGGAAATACCAGGAGGAGTCGACGAAGGTGTCCATAGTCTCAGTGTCCCGGTGAGCTTCCCCGCCGCACTTCGGGCATTCGATATTAACGAATTCAGCAGAGGTGGCTAAGGGAGACTTTCCACTCCCGGTCGGCTTGAAATCGACCAGCTCCGGCAATCTGACCGGCAAATCTTTCTCCGGCACCGGAACCTCTCCACATTTCGGACAATGTATGATCGGAATGGGAGCGCCCCAGTATCTCTGCCGGGAGATCAGCCAGTCCCTCAGCTTATAACTGACAGTTTTCTTGCCACAGCCCATAGATTCCAAGAACTCAGAGACCCTCTCCATCCCTTCCTTTGAAGGTAAGCCTTCGAATTCACCGGATTTGTACATATAGCCGTAATCGGCGAAGGCGACCTCCAGCTCTCCTTGAGACTTCCCCTTCTCGGGCGTGATGACCTCTCGGATGGGTAGATTGAACTCCTTTGCGAACTCGAAATCTCTTTGGTCGTGACCGGGGACCGCCATCACTGCTCCGGTACCGTAGGTCAGCAAGACATAATCGGCAATCCAGATGGGGATTTTCTCATTATTGACAGGATTGATTGCATAAGCACCGGTAAAAATCCCGGTCTTTTCCTTCACAGTTGAGCTTCTCTCGATTTCCGTCAATCGGCGTGTCTGTTCGATATATCTTTCAACCTCTCCCCTATTCTCCGCAGTCGTGATTTCTTCGGCCAGAGGATGTTCCGGCGCCAGCACCATGTAAGTGACCCCGAAGATAGTGTCAGCACGAGTGGTGAATACCGGCAGTTTGTCTCCTCTTCCGGCGACTTCGAAGATGATCTGGGTCCCCTCACTTCTACCGATCCAGTTTTTCTGCATGGCGATGGTCTTCTGGGGCCAGTCCAACTTGCAGTGGTTCTGCAATAACCGCTCGGCGTAGTCGGTGATTTTGAAAAACCACTGCACCAAGTCTTTTTTGGTGACAGGGCTGTCACATCTCTCGCAACACCCCTCTACGACCTGCTCATTTGCCAGGACGGTCACACAGCTCGGACACCAGTTCA
>Ga0209979_1005214_pt1 | contig 10330 bp, 6 predicted proteins | sample AnhtaG_FD_183114 | JGI IMG/M metagenome (GOLD analysis project Ga0209979, IMG submission 183114) | Deep subsurface microbial communities from Anholt, Denmark to uncover new lineages of life (NeLLi) - Anholt_01485 metaG (SPAdes) (version 2) | ecosystem: Environmental > Aquatic > Marine > Oceanic >...
CGCCAAAAGATCATTGTGGACGAGTCTCGGTGCACCCTCAAAAGACAAGGGCACTTCGTTCTCGAGGTAGCGGCGCAAGTTGCTTTGATCCACATTCAGGTCGACAATTCCATTTAGCTGTTCAATGGACTTGTTACGCCAGTGCGCAACTAAGTCACTCCTTTCAGGTACTCCGGCCTCTCTGGCTCTCTCGACTGGATAAGCGTGGAGCTTGGTCAGGAAAAGTCCTAGCTGCCGTGCAATCCTATGCTGATCGACCGTCTTAGAGACATCACCAGCGATACCCGGCAGCTTCTTATATCTGGCAAATGGCCGGTCCAAACTTTCAAACAATTCTGCACAATACTCGTGTCGGGGGATTGGCAGCGACGCCCAATACGCAAGGTCCGGCAGGAGTCTGCATTCCATACTTAACTTGGTCGCGCACTCTTCGCGCTTGGGAAAACGAAACAGCCACCCGGCATCGACCTCAAAGACCTGAAAATCCCACCCCTCATCCAGTAACTCCACTTGCATTCCGCGGAATCGTGGGAAGGCAGCGGTAATGATGTCCTTTGCACTCTCTGCGGTTAGGATGCCTTTAATCATTGCTTCCAATCACCTGGTTTTCTTGGACTGCATTGAGTTCGGCTCATTTTTATTCAATTTCCACCTTCTGACCTACTCTGTAGATTGTTCCTTTCATGAAATTCGCATTGAAACCTATCTGACTTTAGATTTAATTCTGATATAAAATACGGAGGAAACATTCTGGAAGTAATATTCTTTTTAGTTTTTTCATAATCATTGAAAAAGTTTGAATCATCTGAGAAAAAAACAGGGATTGATACCAATCCAAAAAAATTACTCTTCCTTTTTTCGCCTAGCCTCTTTGCGCTCTTGTCTGGAAATCTTTATTTGTTGATATTTTAATCCTAATTCCCTCTCATCCATTGGACCGATATTCCTCATATCAATTTTATAAAAGAGGACATTAGGCAATGAATTGCTCTACGATTCATTCTTAACACTTTTTCTGACATAACACAAAACTTTTTTAGCCCATCTTGAATCAAAATATCACTATATAAGAATTATCTGCCTTTTCCAGATAGGTCTATAGACCGAAGAATAATCTTTGCCTTCTTTCATAAACACCACCTTTTTGAATCAATGTTTATCCTTAAATATCAATTATGCGAATTATTCCGTGAATTTCAAAATTTTGGAATGGATTTTCTTTTTGGGGCTCGCAGCAAATCTCATGCAGTTTTTCGTAATATCCACCCACTGACATCCGCATTAGAAAGATATTGATATATAAAAAGTTATATAAAAAGAAGAAAAATGTTTGAAAAAAACTTGACAAATTTTGAAAAAATTCTATTTTCTAAATAGAATATCTTTTTTGAAAAAGGAAATAAAAAATTCCCCCTTATCCGAACATCTGAGGCATTATCAATCGCTTGACATCCGGCAGAATCCGTCTCATCATGTATCCAGTCACCTAGGATAGAGGGGGGAAAGGGACCGTGCAGAGAGATGCGGTTTTTTGTTTGGGAGGTATTGACGTAGGCACCTTCCATAATTCCATATACGAGGGGGAGGAAAATGCGAAAGTTCATTCTTTCCGCCATCCTGGGTTTTGTCCTGGCCAGTTCTCATTCTGCTTTAGGATTTGATGGATTTCGGCAGGGATTTGTGCTCGGGTTGGGTGCTGGATTGGGAGGCGTACACAATGATCTTTCAATTGGCACCGAGAAAAAATTCGCAGGGATGATCGATTCACTCATCGGGTATGGTATCAGTAATAAGTTCGCCATACACTATACCCACAAGAGCTTTTGGTATGATTCTGACGGCGAACTCATGGCAAGCGCAATAAGTAGGGATTGGGTTCACATATTTTACGACAGAGAAGGCGCCTGCCACCTTCATAACAGGCGTCATCGGTAGTCACCTTATCTATCCCGCCAGTTTTTTTAAGGATCCATGTGAGCTGACGTCAGGCTTAGGTATCGGGATCGGTGTTGGGCGAGAGGTTTCGAAGAATTGGATCGTTGGGATTGATGTCTTCTGGGGGAGAGCCAAATCTGATTCGAACATCTTTGGTTCGAACCTCTTCGGCTTTGGTGCGCATGTGTCACACCTCTTCTACTGAAGAAATGGCGCAGAAAGACATAGACCATGCCGATGAGATCGCACGAAAGGATAGAGAACATGCTAATGGGTCTAACAATTACGACGGATTTATTTAGAGTTGACTATAAACCATCCTTTATCTTTTCCATGGGTTATAGAACTTAATCAAAAAGCCCCAAATTATTACTCTAAGTTATAAACCTTGGTTTTGAGCGCTACTGGCGGCAAGAATAACTAACTCTTTACCTCATACCCTGCCATCAGGATGCTGGCTTCCGCGAGGATCTGCAGGGGCTCGATCAAGGGAACGGAAATATCCTTTTCTCGCAGAACAAGAGGCACCTCTGTGCATCCTGCAATAACAGCCTCTGCCCCCCTCCGGATAAGTGTTTCAGCCACATCATGAATTATTTCCTTGCAACTCCCCGTTCTAAATCCTGCTTTTATCCCCTGTGCCCCGAAAATCGCCTCCATGACCTTCTCCTGCTCCTCGTCATTTGGGTTTATCACCTCGATTCCTTCCTTCTCAAAAGTTTCGTGAAAGAGCTTTGCTTTTAATGTCCCGGTGCTTGAGATAAGCCCTGCTATTTTTAATTCCGGTATTTTCCTCACAGCATATAGCAGTGTTTCGTTCAAAAGATTGAGGAAAGAGATTTTCTCCCGCGCCACGATCTCATTGTAGTAGTAATGAGCCGTAACACATGGCATAACAATAAAATCAGCGCCTGCCCCGCGCAGAGTCCTGACTCCCTCAATAAGGTACGGCAGCGGGTTCTCCCCCTGTTCAAGCACTGCATCTGTCCTTGGCGGGATTTCAGGATTGCTCTCTATAACAACATGTATATGCTCCTGGTCTTTCTCCGCCTTTGTGTTTTTAACTATAAGCTCATAAAAATATGCGGTTGCCTCAGGGCCCATGCCTCCAAGAATCCCTATTGTTTTTTTCATCTTTTTGGAGCCTCTTCCATAATCTTTTTTAATTTATCAAGGGGGAGAGCCTCAGCCTTGTGCCCGTCTTTTCCCTCCATGTCCTGCGCTTTAAACATAGAATTAAGAATCGCTTCCTCAGCCGCTTCCACCGCAGCCAGAAAAAGAGCAGTCATCTCCCTGTTCCTGAGGATTTCGATCTTCCGGGTAGGTGAGTCCCCTCTATTAGATATTCTTAGTCCCCTGGCAGTAGAGAAGGCAATGCAGTAATCACCGCTTCCATTTGTGAAAAATCCTCCTGTCCGCACAATCCCGAGAAGTGCGCGCTTGGCAAGCCGCTTCAGGTTCCGGCTGTTTAGAGGAGCGTCAGTCGCAAGCACAACCATACATGAGCCTTCAGGTAAGTCCTCAACATCTCTTTTCATATAATAATTTCCAAGCCGTATCCCCACAGGAAAGCCGTTTATCTGAAGAATCCCCCCGTGATTTGTCTGGACAAGAACTCCCACCGTATAGCCTCCTCTTGATTCAGGAAGCTTACGTGATGAGGTCCCGATTCCTCCCTTAAACCCGAAGCAGGTTGTTCCTGTACCCGCACCTACTGAGCCTTCCTCCACAGCGCCTGACTTTGCCTTCTTTATAGCTTCTAAAACATGCTTTTTTTTGACATGCCTTCCCCGGATATCGTTAAGATAGCCGTCGTTTGTCTCTCCCACTACCGCATTCACAGAGCCCACTCTTTCATTTCCAGGAAGAGAGAGTGTATAGTCAATAAGAGCATCCGCTGCTGTGGGGACACTCAAAGTGTTGGTCAGAATAACAGGTGTTTCCATATTTCCCAGTTCCTCTATCTGGGTATACCCCATCAGTTTCCCGTATCCGTTAGCAACGTATATTGCGGCAGGAACCTTCTCCTGATAGATATTCCCATCATGGGGAAGTACTGCTGTTACGCCTGTACGGATCTTCTTCCCTTTGATGAGTGTTACATGCCCTACTCTGACTCCCTGGACATCGGTTATAGCATTCAAATTGCCGGGATTTAATATTCCGGTCTTAATACCAAATTCTCGTATCCTTGGTCTTTCTTCAAGAGAGAAAAGGATTAAGCTTAATACTAAGATTATGGAAATAAGAAAAACTGTCCTCTTCATTCGTCCTTCCCCTTGGATGTATTGAGATTACGATGTTAGTTAATTCAGATAGAAAAATCAATGAAAGATGATTAAGTATCAGGACTGATCATTCAAGCTTTAACACTCAACTCCCTCTGACAGGCTAAACCTATTTGTGATGTGAGGGGATCGTCTGTATTTGTGCTTTTGGCTGTAATCGTGATGTGTTTTTTTGTGTTGTTTCTCATCCGGTCGAGGGTGTTTACTTTTTTTTTATATTGTTTATGCTTTCAATCAGATATGTCTTGGGTGCCTATTTCCTGTTCATATGGAATCGGCAATTGCTGCCGCAACAAAGCAAATAAAAAAGGAGGGTATAACATGAGAAAATTTAAGAAAGGGTATTGGATCATTCTTTACATTGGATTTGCTATTGTTTTTATAAGTCTGCCGGCTTCTCTTCTGGCAGCCCAAAAAGAATTCGTGGAAGAAACTCCAGGAGGGATGGAAACAAGCTTTCAGGAGCAGAAAGCCGAGCAGGAAAGTGTCTTTCGGAGCAAATTTGAAAACCTCCCGGCCGAATACCCGGAGCGAGCACGACGCCTGGGATATAAGGAAGGAGATATGGTAGAGATGCAAAGGGACTCCAGCGGGGCTCTCATCGTTCTTCCCCCACTCACGGAGTATAAGACTCCTGAGCAAATGCGGGAAAAGGTCAGAAGCCTAATAGCCGGGAAAATCGTCCAGAAAATGACCGACGACGTTAAGGTCACGGTTAGGCTGGCGCTGGAGGACGGCACGGGATATTATACTATTCAGCTGAAGTTCGAAGCACTCTACAAAGAGCTTCAAACGCAAGCAAAGAAACTTGGTTTCAGAAAAGGGGATACAGTTGAGGTGCGGCTGGATGCAGTAACATGGAAGTATCGAGTACTCCCGAAAGAAAAGGAGACTAAGTTCAGTGGCGATGTCCTGGAGATTATTCCGCCAAAAGAGCCGGGTGGGTCTCCCAGTTACCGCGTGATTGCCAAGTATTCTGTTATGCCTAAGGATTTCCAAAAGCGTGCCAAAAAAATGGATTATGGCAAAAAGGATTTGGTGATTTTTATCTATCGAGAAGACACCAAAGAGTATGAGATTTTGCCTCCACCTTTTGTGTTCGGAAGTAGTAAGAGCTTCGAGAAATTAGAAAGTAAGAAAAAAGTGAAGGCACGGAGTCTGGGATACAAAGAAGGAGATACAGTTTGGTTCAAAACCGGACGTACTCTTTTAGACCAATCTATTGTCCCGAAGGCGAAGGTAGGATCAGGACCCCTCTTCGAGATCAAGCAAGGGAAGATGGAAAAAGATAAGTATACGGGGGAGTCTAAGTTAATCTTAGAGTGCATTGCCAGATTCGAAGACCTGGGTGCGAATTACCGGCAGCTGGCCCGCGAAAAAGGATATAAAGAAGGTGATAAGGTTCGATTAAATTATGACATCGAAGCAGATAAATACGAGATTAAATCATCGGGGGTTCGAAAGAGGCCTGTTAAAGCACCTACTTCTATTAAATCGTCAAGAGTTCGAAAGAAACCTGTTAAAGCACCCGCTGCTATTAAAAAGCCAAGAGCCGAAATGGATGCTGATGCTTATACTGACCGGGGATTTTCATACTTTAAAAAAGGTCTATATGACAAGGCTATGTCTGATTATAACAAGGCAATTGAAATAGACCCGAAGAATTCAAGGGCTTATAACTTTCGGGGGACTGGCTATCATTATAAAGGTCTGTATGACAAGGCCATCGCTGATTACACAAAGGCAATTGAACTAGACCCGAAGAATGCAACAGGCTATGCAATTCGGGGGGATCTCTATCATGCTAAAGGTCTGTATGATAGGGCCATCTCTGATTTTACTAAGGCAATTGAACTAGAACCGAAATATGCGAATGCCTACATCAGTCGGGGAGTTGCCTATGATCATAAAGGTCTCTATGACCAGGCTATTGCTGATTTCACCAAGACGATCCAGATAAACCCGAAGTACGTTCTCGCCTTTTACTACAAAGCATTATCTTATGAAAAAACAGGCCGTGTTAATAAAGCACTAGAGGCATATAAGACTTTTATTCAGAATACTCCCCCCAACAAGTATGCTTCCTATATTGAAATGGCTAAGAAAAAGGTAAAAGAACTAGAGAAGTAGATAATTGCCTTAACATCAAGGAAAAAAGAAATGTAGGGTGTATTGCAGAAAAATAAAAAAACTAAACTCAACCTATTATTCCTAACCGGTTCTTTTCACACCTCTAGACCTAATTTTTTACCAGCAGTAATTTTCCTGCTGGTTTTCTTTTCTTTCCATGTACTTTATCTTTCCGCAGCGGAGAAACAGGAACCGGCTGAGCAAAGGAAGCCGGAACTGGCTGTCCAGACAGGCCATGTTGGTTCTGTTGTGCGTATCGCCTGGTCACCGGATGGAAAATATATCGCAACATTAGGAGATGGCACTTTAAAGGTTTGGCAAGCCAGGGGCGGCCGTCTTGTGGCTGACCTCAGGCCAGAAACGTTTACAGCATTTGTTTGGTCTCCTGACGGAAAATACATCGCCGCGGCAGGCTTAGAAAGGACTCTCATTTGGGATACAAATAGCGGCAGGTTTGTAGCCGAACTGAAACAGGCACAAGCGGCTGACGATGTCGGCTGGTCTCCTGACGGCAAGTATCTTGCTGTGCTGACAAAGAGAGGAGTCCTATTGTGGAATGCGCAAAGCTGGCAGCTTAAGGTGGAATTGGAGGCGGCACGGGGCGCCCAGGGACCAATTGCCTGGTCGCCAGAAGGGGACTACCTCGTAACCGCTTCTATTGTTTGGGAAATGCCCACTGCTCAAGCCGTGGCCCGGTTGGAGAACTATGAGAGACATTTTATGGGCTGGGACCCCATCGCTTGGTCTCCCCGGGGAAACTTTCTGGCGGCAGGCAACAATAATAATCTGAGGATTTGGGAGGCGCACACCGGAAGGCTCCTGTTCCAAACAGCGCATGCTTCCAGGATTAAAACGGTAGATTGGTCTCCCGATGGACATTATGTGGCTGCAGGCTCATTTACCGGATTAGTATGGGAAATTGTTCCGCGCCATTCTGACAATCAGGTAAGTCTGGACGTTTCCTTTCTCAAGGAGCTGAAGGGCCATTCTACCTCGATTGAGTCTATCCGGTGGTCATCTGATGGGAAGTATCTATCGACAGGGAGTAGGGATGCCACAGCCTGCATCTGGCATGTCCCAAGCTGGGACCTGGCGGCAGTACTCGAGGGGCATAAGAAAGAGATTCTTTCCATGGCGTGGTCACCTAAAGGCAAATATCTGGCGACAGCAAGCGCAGACCGTACAGCCAGGGTATGGGAGCCTGAAACTGGCAGGGTGATTACTGAACTCAAAGCTCAGGTGGGAGGCCAGTGGGCGGTATCATGGTCACCGGATGCAAAGCTATTAGCAATGGGAGGAGTGGAAAGTCCTGCTCGCGTCTGGGAAGCGGCGAGCGGCCAGGTGATTACCGCGTTCAAGACTCCGAAACGTCTTGATTCCGGTGTTGCCGAGTTTTGGAAATTACCCGGTGCATCCGACATTCTCTCAAAGCCCATACCTGTTAGCAATGTCTGCTCTCTTGCCTGGTCGCCTGGCGCGGATAAGCTGGCTGTGCTGACTACAAACGGGGAGGGACTCATAGAAGTATGGGAGCCGCAACTTGGCCAATTGCTCAGCAGGTGGAAGGCAGGCCAAAAGAGTGTCTATTCAGTTTTGTGGTCTCAGGACGGCAGGTACCTGGCGACAGCCGGGAGTACAAGAAAAAGAGGAGAAGCAGGAACAAAAGTGTGGGAGGCTGCCACCGGTCGACTTGTTGCGGAAATGGATTCTCAGAGGGATGATGAGGGCAGAGTAACCGTTAACTCCCTCGCTTGGTCACCTGATGGGAGATATCTGGCGCGCGGGGGCACAAATATTGCTGCCGGGGTCTGGGACGTGCGCCGAAGCCGGCTTGTCGAACCCTTTGTGAGCGGGCGCTGGGTTGCTTGGTCAAACGACGGACGCTTTCTGGCAGTAGGATCAAAAATATGGGACGTTACTTCTCGCCAGTATATTTCCGAGTTGAGAAGAGATACTCAAGAAACGAAAATAATTGCTACTTCTGTCCAACAACTTGTTGGCGTGTTACAATGGGATACTCAACTTTTATCTTCGCTTGCTTTCTCACCAGACACCCGTTATTTGGCGGGTGCAGCCGGATGGGCAGCCAGAATTTGGGACCGGTCAAACGGCCGGCAGGTCGCGGTTCTGGCAGGTCATACTGGCAGAGTGACCGGGGTCACATGGTCACCTGATGGCCGGTTCCTGATTACTTCCAGTGAGGATGGAAGCGCCAGGCTATGGGCTCCCTTGACGGCGGAACTGCTCGCAACGCTTATAATAATTGGCGAGGAAAGAGACTGGCTGGTCACAACTCCCGACGGTTTTTTTGATGGCTCGCCTGCTGCCTGGAAGTTAGTCGGCTGGCACAACGATCCGCTCAGATATCTAAATGTTGATTCAGTCGAGATCTATTTTAACGAGTTCTACTACCCGGGGCTGCTCGCTGACATTCTGGCCGGTAATATGCCGGAGGCTCCACGGAGCATTTCCCAGCTCGACCGCAGACAACCTGAAGTGAGACTATTGCTGGCTGACGGGCAAACTCCTGCCGGGAGAATTTCTTCGCGCACTGTGAGGGTAAAACTTGAAGTATCAGAAGCGCCGGCTGGTCAGATTAATCAGGCAGGAAGCGGCGCAGGCGACCTGCGGTTGTTCCGCAACGGTTCGCTTGTAAAAGTCTGGCGCGGAGACGTGTTAGAAGGTAAAGGCAGCCGCGTCACGCTTGAAGCCACAATTCCCATTGTTGGCGGAGAAAATCGCCTAACCGCTTACGCCTTCAACCGGGACAACATAAAGAGTCCTGACGCCACACTTGTTTTAACCGGTGCAGATAGTTTAAAGCGCGCCGGTACCGCCTACATCCTGGCAATTGGCGTCGATCAGTATTCCAACCCCGACTACAACCTGGGCTATGCGGTCGCCGATGTCAAAGCCTTTGCTGAGGAGCTGCGCCGCCAGCAAACCCTTCTGGGCAATTTTGCGTATATTGAAGTTATCCCCCTGTTCAATCAGGAGGCTACTAAAGCCAACATCCTTGGAGCATTAGCACGGCTGGCGGGATCAGAGACGGGAGAAATTCCGCCTGAGGCTCCGGCTGTGTTCAGGAGCCTCAAACCCGTCGAACCCGGAGATGTAGTTTTTATTCATTTCTCTGGACACGGCACTGCACATGGACCCCGCTTCTACCTTTTTCCACACGACCTGGGCTATCAAGGCTTACGGAAGAAACTGGATGAAACCGGCCTCAAGACCATACTGGCCCACAGCATCTCCGATATCGAACTCGAGCAGGCTTTTGAGCCGGTGGATGCATCCCGCCTGTTGCTTGTGATTGACGCCTGCAACTCTGGACAGGCGCTCGAAGCCGAGGAAAGGCGCCGTGGGCCGATGAACTCCAAGGGGCTAGCGCAGCTGGCATATGAGAAGGGGATGTACATACTGACAGCAGCGCAGGGTTATCAGGCCGCATTAGAGGCAGTGCAGTTTGGTCATGGGTTGTTGAGCTACGCCCTGGTGGAAAAAGGATTAAAGACGCCTATGGCGGATGTGACTCCAAAAGATGGGCTGGTTATGTTGCGGGAGTGGCTGGACTACACCACTCTCCGGGTTCCACAGCTGCAAATAGAGATGATGCGGCAGGCGCGCATGCAGGGGAAGGATCTGGCGTTTGTAGAAGGAGAAGAGGTTGTTTTGAAGCTTGGCTGTAAATGTCAAGTGCTTTTCCCACTAGTTCGGTAAGGACATTTCCCATTAGTGTGGTAAGGATATTTCCCACCGCTTTGGTAAGCGGATTTCCCATTTGTAAAGAAGATGAAAATGATCATGCCTCCTTATTTTGTTTTTTTATTCTGTAGGATTCTCCATCCAAGTTGAAAACCCTGGCGTGATGCAATAACCTGTCCAGCAATGCTGCGGTCATCACTGTGTCACCCATCATTTCAGCCCAGGATTCAAAGCTTTTATTCGAAGTAACGATTATTGATAATTTTTCATAC
>Ga0209979_1005215_pt1 | contig 10326 bp, 7 predicted proteins | sample AnhtaG_FD_183114 | JGI IMG/M metagenome (GOLD analysis project Ga0209979, IMG submission 183114) | Deep subsurface microbial communities from Anholt, Denmark to uncover new lineages of life (NeLLi) - Anholt_01485 metaG (SPAdes) (version 2) | ecosystem: Environmental > Aquatic > Marine > Oceanic >...
GCCCTCAAGGTACCTCTATCTAGTTCTTTATGCAAAAGAATTGTAAGGCTTTGTTTGGTTCCTTCCAGCAAAATCCTCCTCAATTTTGCATGGCTTCCCTTTTGAGAAGCAATTTTAAAACCAAATTGAGAGAAGATCTTGAGGACATCCTCTCCACCAAGGCTTCTAAGCTTTGGCATGGATCGGTTCAAGTTCAAAATTAACTAAAATGGAATACTCAGGGGAAATATCCCACTCGTCTAAATTCTCTCCTTCTAGATGGAGATCAATCGCTTCCCGTATGTTCTCAACCGCCTCATCTAGAGTTTTACCTTGGGAAACTACTGGTAAGTCTACACACTCAGCAATAAAATATTTATCTCCCTTATAAATTTTAACCTGAATGATTTTTTTCATAAATTTTAATCTCTCTTAAGTTTTGGATTCCTCTTAATTTATGTTTAATTTATAGGCTTTTTCAGATATGATGTCAAGGCAATATAACAGGGAAATCCTGACTCTTATTTATGCTCTTTCTAATATGATTTCACCTTCTGATTGAACTCTGAAATTCTTCCTGTCTCATAATTAACCTGGGCTTCAATGATATCTTTAATTTCCTGTACGGTTAACTCCGGATTATCAAGAGCAAGAAGGCCGATTTTAAGAGCATATCTGAGGGCACTCGAAAAATCCCTGGCTTCTTTCTTGGCGTAATTATCTAATTCATTGATAGTTTTCTTATCGATTGCAATCGTTTTTTTTATCATCGTTAACCTCTTTATATTTTATATGATAATTTCATATCTCTCTCAAGTGCAATAATCTCATTTTACAGTGGCGATCAGCGTCTCATAACTGGCATTGAACTAAACCGCTACGCGGTAGATAGCATAGCCTTCTATTCATGCTTTAACCAGGAGTTCATCCTTTCATTCTCACTGACCTTAAAATAACACTCAAAGTATTTTTTGCTAAACGCATTCCTACATAATAAAGTTCTTCTGCATCCCACCAGAATGAGTCGGTGGATAATCCATTTCTAAAGAAGGAGGATGCAAAAAATCAGTGCCGCTGTTTTCTTCATGTTGCTCCTCCAAAAGCCATAATCTAAATTGATTGTGTATTCGGATTAGAAAGAGTAACTGTTCCTTTCAGAAAGAGGGAAAAGTTAGTTTTTCTTCTTCAGTTGATCAACAATTTTTCTCAGGTTTTCCTGATTGGGATCGATTTCTAAAGATTTTTCCCAGGCAATCAGAGCTTCTTGGGTATTTCCCAGCCGATAGTAACATTGTCCGATGGAGTTGAGAGTATTCAATTGCGTCCCGGCATGAGAGAGATATTCTTTATAGAAAGAGATCGCTTCTTCATATTCCCCTAAAGCTTGACTGCAAGCTGCTAATAGAGACAAAGATTGAAAGTTTTTTTGGGGATCTTTTGAAAAGGGAATGAGTATGTTCTTTGCCTTCAGGTATTCTTTCTTTTTAAAAAGGGAACCGCTATAACTCATAGCATACTCTAAGGAAGTTGGTCTCTTGTTGTAAGCCCTTTCCAATAATTTTTCCGCTTCTCCTAAATGGCCCTTTTTAGACAATTGATTACCAAGAATGTAAAAATAAATAGAATCTTGAGAGGAAGGCAAGACTTTAGAAACGACCCAAGGTCGCGGCAAATCAGGTAATGGAGATATTTCGAAGTCTTTCTCATCGGACAAAATGACTTTTTGAGAGCCATCTGAAATGGATACTTTAACCTTAAAATAATCCGGCGAAAAATTTTGAAGTGGAAACTCCTCTATGATGTTGTTATCAACAAGTTCTTTTAAGCTTTTTTCTTTCTTAAGAAATTCTTCTCCCTTTTTATAAAAAGTGAATGTTACCGTTCCTGTCTCATGAAGCTCGTTGGTTAAACCATAGATTTGTGAAAAAATAACCAGATTTTCTTTCGGGTGAAAAATGTTTCCTGCCTGACATGCTATTTGATGATTCCTTATCTTGAAAGGCTTATTCGCATTTTGTTGAGAAACGTCCTTTGTTAATTTATATCCTAAGAGTATAGAGCTCATACCGAAAGAGGGCAGCTTTGGTGGGATAGAAATATTTTCTTCGAGTGAAGTGAATTCTTTAGAGACTGTATTTTTCAGTAATAGGCTAAACTTATGATTTCCCTCGACTAAAGGAATCATATCTTGAATCACGATAGAAGTCTTCTGGACGTCTTCGATTTGGTCTCTATTGAAGCTCAGAGGAAAAGTCTTTTCATACTGGAAAATCATATTGCCGTTTGAGTCAGTGACCATCCCGTTCAGTGCAAAATTGATGCTGTATTTTTCTTGATATGAAAGCACAGACAGTTTTTCAGGCTGGATTGAGTAATGGAGAAAGAAAATCCCAGATTCATCCTGGATGACCTCAACTTTACTATCACTTTTGACATAATTCGCCGTATATTCCACTTCTACGAAATCTTTATATTTAAGAAGGGCTTCTGCATATTCCCAGTCGATCGTTTTCTCAGGGACAGAATTGATTTGATTCAGCAATATTTCTGAAGCCAAAGAAGGATGTCCATATGAAATTGATTCTCCAGGTATGAGGGAAAGAGAAGTCTCGGCCAGCCGTGGCTCAAATTTTCGAAGTTGTTGGTAAGCAGTCCATCTGTTAGTAGGATCTCCTCGGTAATTGGTAAGTAAACTGGCCGGCCCATCCTGAGTGGGGCTGTAAAGCACGTACTCACCCATGCCTTTTCTCTTGAAGAAAATCAAATTAAAATAAGAAGGAAGACCATAATCAGGATTCCCTTTATAAGACCATATCCTAGCCGGACGTGCGAAGCTTTGCCCTTCGTATCTTCCGATATCCAAAGGCGGACCTAGAATGATATAAATCCTCCCTCTATCTGTTTGCCACCCTGGTCTTGTCGTTTCTCTTCCAAAATACTCATTAGCATAAGCCATCCTTCGATAATGCTCTTCCTTGAATTCGTTTACAGGAGTTCCAGGAGTCGGGTCTCTCTGTTTCCAAAAGGCTTCGATAAAAATATCCCTCTCTCTATTAGATTCAAGCTGAAGGAAAATCTCTTTTTCTTTTGGTGTTGTAATATATGACACATCCTGTTCCAACCAATCTTTATGGTGTTGAGGAAGGATTTTTAGGTCATTTTCTTTCTTTGCCGCGCTGAAAAGAGGAATAACCATCACAGATAACAAAAGTAATAAAGTACTTTTTTTTATATCCATTTTGATAGATGGGTTTTCTTCGCGGATTGTTTTAATCATCAGTTTTGAAACACCTCATTTATTTTTTTATGACCGCATGCAGTTCTTTTTTTAATCTTCCTATGACTTGTTTGACTTCCTCTATATCTTTTCCATATTTTTGGGGTGAAGCCGTTTGAATAAACAATTCAAAGTAATGGAGAGCTTTCTGCTTATCACCTATTCTCAGATAGACTCGACCAAGGTTATAAAGAGTATCTGTTTGTTGAAGATCGAGCTCTAAAGATTTTTCCCAGTTGTGGAGGGCCTCTTTTATCAAACCCTGCCGGTAGTACGCGATTCCTAGGCCATTAAAGGCTGAAGCTAAATCATGATCCACTGAGATTGCTTTTTTGTATTGTTCAATAGATAAATCATATTCTTTAAGGGCTAAAAAGCAATTTCCTAGATTGTTCATCGCCATAGCATAATTGGTATCCAGGGCAATAGATTTTTTAAAAGAATCGATAGCGTTCTCAAATTTCTCGTTTTTATAATAGCTTACTCCTAAGTAATTATGAGCTTCGGCATAATTTTTATCCTGCTGGATGACTTTTTCTAACACCTCAATGGACTCTTCAAGCTTGCCTGCTTCTTGGTAATATAATCCCAGTCTTGCCAGCAGAGAGTTGTTGGTGAGGTTCTTGATGACAGCTTTCTCTAGTAAGCTTATTGCTTCGCCCATTTTGCCCATTTTGTAGTAATTGTAGGAAGCATACTCATACCCTATTATGAAATTGGGTTGTTTACGGAGAATCCTATCATACAATAAGCTGGCAGCTTCTAGTTTTCCAGTCTCAGAAGCAATAATTGCCTCGTTAAACATATTATCTACTTCTATCATTGTTTTGGGATCAGGTCTCTCTGCCTCACTCCCTATCGTCCTTCCTCTTATATAACCTAAGGACATGAGTTTTTCTCTTGTGTCTTCATCCATTTTGGCCTTGGATACACGAGAAGAGTGAGGAGAAGAATGACTCCTGATTGTGTTTTGCAGTTCTTTTCTTAAGTGCTGTACAATTTCCGGATTTTCTTTCAGGATGTTGTTATCTTCTTTGGGATCATTCTTGAGGTCGTAAAGTTCGGGCATAGGAGCATCGATATATTTCCACTTTTCTGTCCGTATGCCTTGAAGAGGGGCCCAGTTACGATCCATCATGGCTGCTACCGATTCAATATAGCAATTTTTATCGGGGAGAGAATTTCCTTCAAGCATTGCTAATTTTAAAGATCTGCCCTGCACATCCGGGATGTGATTCCACCCCATCAAATCCAGAACAGTGGGCATGACATCAATAAGTCCTACTTGATCGGAAACAATCCTATTTTCTGGAAAAATTTTAGGGTTGTAGAAAACCAAAGGCACTCTCAGAGTCGAATCATAGATAAAAATTCCGTGGGTCTTTTCGTTGTGTTCCCCCAAACCCTCTCCATGATCCGAAGTCAGAATGATTAGAGTCTTATCCGTCAATTTCAATTGATTCAATTTTTCTAATAGTTTTCCGATAGCCTTATCTGTGTAAGCGATCTCCCCGTCATACTTCCGGCCAACATATGCATTATTGAAAGGAGAAGGGGGTTCATAAGGAGCATGCGGATCAAAATAATGGACCCAGATAAAAAATTTGTTATTCTTGTTTCTGTCAATCCATTCAAATGCTTTCTTGTTTACTTCTTCGGCCCTTCTCTCGATAAAGGAGAGATCTCGAACAACATTTTTGCTCCCATAAAAATCATCATAGACGTCAAATCCTTTATCCAGCCCAAACCGTGAATCTAAGGGGAAAGCGCCTACGAAGGCGGCTGTTCGGTAGCCATTTTTTTTAGAAATCTCTGCTAATGTGACGTTAAAAGAGGGCATACGATAGCCGTTGTCTCGGACACCATGAAATATAGGAAGAGTTCCAGTAAATAAAGAGCAGTGGGAGGGCAAGGTGAGTGGAACATGACAGTAAGCTTGGGAGAAAAGCACTCCATTTTTCCCCAAACTGTCGATATTGGGTGTCTCTATCTTATTGTAGCCATATACGCCAGTATGGTCTGCTCTCAACGTGTCAACTGTAATAACAAGGAGGTTGAGCTCTTTTTTATCAGTAGAAAAAAGATATATTTCTACAAGAATAAGGGAAAAGAAGAGCAGATAGATCGTAAAAGATCTGAAGAAAGGTATGATCATTCTCATTTTTGAGTAGAGGCTCATGAATCTTTGAAAAGGTTTATCATCAATAGGATATTGCTCTTAAGGGTTAAAAATATCACATTTAAAAAAAAAGGGGAACTCTGTTGAGTTCCCCTTTTTATCGGTTAAGCTCTGCTTCAGCTTCGGATCAGAATTGCCACTTAACGCCTAGCCTTAAGATTCTCGGAGCAAGAACAGTGAAGATATCTTGATAACCACTCCAAGATTCTTGGTCCCAGTCCAGCGTTGTATTCTTATTGAAGATATTGAATACATCAGCCATAACTTCAAAAACCCCAAATTTTCCTAACCTGAAAATCTTGCTTAGCCTGAAATCAGCAATCAGCAAATTCGGATATCTTTCGCTGCCGTATTCCTGAGTTTCGACTTCTACCCATCCCTGATTCAATCTTTCGAAAAAATACCTCTGAGAAGGAAACCCAGAACGATAATTGATGAAACCGCCGAACATGAATCCGAACGGGAGTTCCACACTGCCCATGACCTTGATGATCAGCGGAGCGTTGTTCCATTGGGGCACACCATCCTGGAATTGCTGGTTGTTAGGATCGTCCACAGCCTCGAGTGGCCGTGTTACATTGGTTTTTCCATAGGTCAAAGATGCCATCAGCTGCCATTTATGAGCATATCTTTTGGTCAGGACAAACTCAACGCCCCTGTAAGATTCCTCATATCCAGGGCGCTCGTGGATAAAGTAATCGATCACGCCAATTTTATCGTCATTCATTTCATAAACCGTGATATTGCCGCCGTCATCAGTAGTCCCTAAGTCTCCATCAGGTCCAGGATCTTGGACGGTCAGCGGAATATAATCAACCTGGGGATCAAGAGCACGATTATCCGTCCACATAAATCTCTTATTCTTGCGGTACAAGAGATTCACGCTAAATCCCAAGTCATTGGTGAGCTTTCTCTCGAAACCTACTGTGAATTCATCGACGTAGGGAGATTTCAGATCGGAATCGATTTCATATTCTGTGGCAAAATCTGTATATCTAATGCTACCGAGTTCATTTGTCTGGGCCATCTTGTCGCCATTGGCATCATCCCACGAATAGTCGACTTCCCAGTAACTTGTTTCAATGACCCTCCATGCTGGCTCATAGCTGGCTTGGAAGGAATACCGGGCAAAATTGGCTTTGAAGACATTGTTGCCATCGTTGAACAGGTCAAAAGTGAAACCTATCCGAGGATAGAGAGTGTTCCAATGCACGACATTCTTTTTGGCCGGTGCATGCAAGGGGACAGGTTCTCCAGTTCTCTCTGTATAATAATCAGTCCACATATTTCCTGGGACTGTAGTCTCATTGGTGTGCATGTATGTGCTATCAAATCTTAACCCAAAATTTATGGTCAGGTATTTCGATAATGAGAACGTGTCTTGGACATATGCAGAATATATCTCATTCGTCTGAGACCATTTGACCTCCCGGAATGTCCATACCCGGTATGCTCCTGTTCTATCCGGATAGTCGACATAGAGGGTGTGGTTTCCCGGGTATTTGCGGGTTGTACGGAATGGTGTTTTCTGGTATTCAAAACCGACCTTAAGTTCATGGTCTCCTCCCAGAAAATCATCTTTGAAATAATCAGCATAGGCAGTGAGTGCATATCTATCGCTGTAATACCAAGTATATTGATAGTAGGCGTCATCATACATTCTTCTGTAAGGTTCCGAATAATACACTAAAACCGCGGGCTGACTCATATCCACGCTATCTTGAGGTGCGAGTTGGTAGTACATGTTGTACCAACCAAATTTGACATTCAGCAGGAGATCTGGACTAAGCGTCCACGTGTCTTCCAGATGATAGAACCAAGAGGGAGAGTCCTGGAAATAGGTTGTTTCGGGGGGTCGCCTGGGTCCAGCACTCCGATTAGGCATTGCTTTGGTGTCGTAATTCACCCAGCCCATGAACTTATTGTTATCTGTTATCTGCCACGTGAGCTTTCCGACCCAGTGCTTCAAGTCCGCGTACTCTAATCCAGGGTTACCATCCACTTCATAGCCGATGACGAAACGGTTGATCTCTGTTCTGCGGAAAGCCGAATAAAACCATAGCCTATCTTTAATGATAGGGCCTCCCAAATCACCGCCGTAGTCATAAACATAATCTGTCGGGTTTCCGAATCCCACACCTTCATACGCCGGATCATCTTCAGGAATGTTATTGGCTTGCAGGCTTTCTGTCTCCCCATAGAGACTGATTCCTCCGCTGAACTTATTCCCGCCTGATTTTGTGATCATGTTGAGGACAACACCGGAAGTTTGGATATCGGTGGAATGGGCTCCGGTCTCGATAGATATCTCCTCAAAAGAATCAAAATCAAAGTACATAGCTGTAGCGCCGCTGGCAGCAGCATCGGTGACCTGAATCCCGTCCATATTGTATGCGGTTTGGTTCGACATGGTGCCATGGGCGTAACCTCTGCTTTGTTGGCCGCTTTCGCTTCCACCGATGTTTTGCGTGTTCATGACCATTCCCGGAGTCATCTCCATCAATACCCATGGATCACGCGCACTAGGAATCTTCTGCAGCATCTCTATCGTAAAATTCGTAGCTATGGTACTGGACTTTATGTCAATGACAGGAGTCTCTCCGACGACTGTTATTGTTTCTTCTATAGTCGTAACCTCCAACGTAGCATTAACTGTAGTGGTTTTTCTTAATGCAACCTCTACACCTTCCTTTACCAACGTCTTAAATCCTTGCAGTGCAAATGAGACATTATATGTTCCTACCGGAAGGAAAACAAATCTGCATGTGCCTCCTGGAGTGGTAATCGCAGATTGTGTTCCCTTTATCAAGGCCTCACTCGTGATTGTTACAGTGACACCAGGCAAAGCATTTCCTTCATTATCAACGACTTTACCGGATATAGTTCCTGTTTGGAAAGTACCTTGTGCTGTCAGAAAAGCCGAGAAAAGGAAAAAGCAGAGGGTTAAAGAAGCTATTCTTTTTTTCATTTTTCCTCCTTAATTCTTTATAGTAAAAAATAAGATGTCATTCTTTGTGGTTCGTTTTTGTTCTCTTTTTCCTCCTTCCAATTGTGATTTTTGAAAAAATAATTTCTTGAGCCGTAGTATATTTTAAAAAAAAATCTTTTTCAAGAAATTTATATTGTTTTTGAAATTTTTTTTATTGAGGGTTATCAATTCATTATTTTCAACAAATCAAAACCTTTCGAGAGCGGCTTTAGAAAAACGAAAAGTGCAGCACATTTGGGGATTTTATTCAGATAAAGCTGAAATAGAATTAGTGAAAAGTAAATCTTTACTTTTGGTATAAATATGATTCGAACTGCGGATCAATCTATTGGACTTTTAGTTTTTAAATCAAACTCATCCCCCGGTTTTAGGATATGCATGATCAGGTGAAATCCACTTATAATTTGAGATGGTAATATGTTAATTTTTGCTTTAGAGGCATCGTAGACAATAACATTTTGTTCGCCGATGACTTCAAAAGTTTCATCTGGCTTAACGATGATAGCTGTCGACTCATCTAGCCCAATTCCCAAGAGTTTAGGATGTTCAGCGACCAAACTGACGAGACGGTTATGTCTTCTGCGGGCTACAAAATGCTGATCAATAATAGCTGTTCTAACAAACCCAAAACCAGCTGTCGTCACAATATTATCGGCCTGGATTTTTTCGAATGCATGGCCTTCTTCGACTTCTCTTTTTTCATCGCCCGTAATCATCACTTCGCTCATGACTGCTGCTCCCGCACTGGTTCCTCCAATAACTCCTCCCTCTTTATAGATCTCAAGAAGTCTTTGATGAATCGGCGTATTGAAAAGAGCCTTTGTTAGCCGGCTTTGGTCTCCTCCAGTGAAGTAAACACAACGCACATTTTCAAGGATGTTTTTGTTTTCCTTTTGTAAAGCTTGTTCTCGGTTTAATATATAATATTCCACATCTGTAATCCCAAATTTTTTAAACTCCTCGACCATACTCTGGCCGGATTCTTTAGGCGAGCCGCTGGCCATCGGGAAAATAACGATTTTCGGATTGTTAGACTGATTGGTTAACTCTATAAATTTTCTCATCATGGTTTCTGAACGATGACCGCCCCCTATGATAAAAAGATAGCCTTTAGCTTTATTAGTAGCGTGAAGAGAATAGGAGAAAATGAATAATAGAGTTCCTGTTATAAGCAGAAGTTTTTTCATTTATCACTCCTTAACGGTATTATAAGCTCTTTACAGTACTACAAAAAATCCTCGATTGGCAATTTATAAGAATTTGGTTTTGGGGGGAACATCAAATATTGACCTGCCCCCCTAATATCGGTCCAGATGTTATGTTAAAATTTTGCTGGACTGGACTTGCCCCCATCTTTGGTCCATTTTCTATGTTAGTTTAAAATTTTGCAAGTCATTTTTGATAGTCCCAGGAGCCCGAATCGGATCGGTCTTCAACGGTAGATTCTGTGTCGCAAACTCCTCCCGATGGGCAGAGCTGCGTTTCATAACTAGGATTATGTTAACGTATTAGAGTCCTTTAATAAAAAACATCTTTCTTTTTTATTTCACCTGTTATATCTATATTTCAGAATGTCGCCAGCTGATAATTCGCCAGAATTAGTGATGAATCTGTAATCCCATCCCTAAAACCTCCCTTTTTTATACAAAATAAATTATGAAAATAAATCAAGCTATCTTAAGCTTTTATTGATTTACCCTCGATTCCTATGTTATATGATTATTATTAGGCTGGATATCATGAGTCAAACCACTGCCCAAAAAATTGATTTTTACAGAAAGCAAATCATTGATTTTTGTCAGAAATGGAAAGTGAAAGAATTTTCAGTTTTTGGCTCTTTCTTGAGAGATGATTTCAATGAAAACAGCGATGTAGATGTTATCTTGGCTTTTTTTCAGAAGG
>Ga0209979_1005218_pt1 | contig 10324 bp, 9 predicted proteins | sample AnhtaG_FD_183114 | JGI IMG/M metagenome (GOLD analysis project Ga0209979, IMG submission 183114) | Deep subsurface microbial communities from Anholt, Denmark to uncover new lineages of life (NeLLi) - Anholt_01485 metaG (SPAdes) (version 2) | ecosystem: Environmental > Aquatic > Marine > Oceanic >...
TGGGGCAAAATACAGCTTGTGGGTCCATTGGCACTCTCCTGGTCTGGTTTCTAGTCAAAACCAGATTGTGCCAAAGGACCCCATTTTGTCAAAGTACGTCCCCACCACGGTTTAGTGGGGTCCTACCAGACACAGAGAACACTGAGTTTTTCTTATTTTCTCTGTGTCCTCCGTGTCTCTGTGGTTCGGCTTGGCCAGGTAGGACAGCGCAATCCTTCTACAGCGGCATATTGCCATGCTTCTTGGCCGGATTATGATCCCGCTTGTTCCTCAGCATCTGCAGGCCGTTGATCAGCCGGGGGCGGGTCTCCCGTGGCTCGATCACGGCATCAATATAGCCTCGCGAGGCAGCCACGTAGGGGTTAGCGAACTTCTCCCGGTATTCGGCTACTAGTTGCTCCTGCAGGGCGTCTGGATCCTCCGCCCGGGCCAGTTCCCGGCGAAAGATGATATTCACCGCTCCCTCCGGCCCCATGACTGCAATCTCCGCTGTGGGCCAGGCAAAGACCAGGTCGCCTCGGATATGCTTGGAGTTCATAACACAGTAGGCTCCGCCATAGGCCTTGCGGGTGATCACTGTGATCTTGGGCACTGTAGCCTCACAGTAGGCGTAGACCAGCTTCGCCCCATGGCGGATGATGCCCCCATGCTCCTGCTCCACGCCCGGCAGAAACCCCGGCACATCCTCAAGGGTGATGATGGGGATGTTGAAGCAATCACAGAACCGAACGAAGCGCGCGGCCTTGACCGAGGCCCCAATGTCCAACACTCCGGCCAGCACTGGCGGCTGGTTGGCCACGATGCCCACCGTGTGTCCTCCCAGCCGGGCGAAGCCGATGAGAATGTTCTGGGCCCAGTGAGCCTGCACCCCCAGAAACTGTCCATCGTCCACTACACGCTGGATAACTTCTTTCATATCGTAGGGCTTGCTGGGGGAGTCGGGGACCAGCGTGTCCAGCGCAGGGTCCATGCGCAGCGGATCGTCACCCAAATCCACGAAGGGAGGGTCTTCCAGGTTGTTCTGGGGCATATAGCTGAGTAGCTGCCGGATGAGGAACAGGCATTCCTGCTCATCCTCAGCAGCGAAGTGGGCCACCCCGCTCAGACCGCTGTGGGCCATGGCTCCTCCCAGTTCCTCGAAATCCACCTCCTCGTGCATGGCTGCCCGCACCACGTCGGGTCCGGTGATGAACATGTAGCTGGAATCCCGGACCATGATGATGAAATCGGTGAGCGCCGGGGAGTACACCGCGCCGCCAGCGCAGGGCCCCATGATGGCCGAGATCTGGGGGATGACCCCCGAGGCCAGGGTGTTGCGCAGGAAGATCTCAGCGTAGCCTCCCAGGGCGAATACCCCCTCTTGGATGCGAGCCCCACCGGAGTCATTCAGGCCAATGAGGGGGGCGCCATTCTTGAGGGCCAGGTCCATCACCTTGCAGATCTTGGCCGCGTGGGCCTCCCCCAGCGATCCCCCCAGCACGGTGAAGTCCTGAGAGTAGATGTAAACCAGCCGACCATCAATGGTGCCGTAGCCTGTGACCACCCCATCGCCCAGGTATTTGCGCTCCTCCATTCCGAACTCGGTCGCCCGATGGGTGACGAGCATGTCCAGTTCCTGAAAGGACCCCTCGTCCAGCAACAGGTGTAACCGCTCTCTGGCCGTCAGGCGACCGCGCTCATGCTGGCGGTCAATGCGTTCCTGTCCACCACCCCGTTTGGCCTCTTCCTGCAACTTGCGCAGTGTTGCGAACCTATGATCAGCCATGAGAATCCATGCCTATCCCTTTCTGAATAACAGCCAGCAATCGAGCGTAGGTATCCTCCAGCATTTCGGGAATAACCCGAGTCTCCCCCAGCACAGGCATGAAGTTGGTATCCCCCTCCCAGCGGGGGACGATGTGGATATGCACATGCTCGTGGATGCCTGCTCCTGCGGCCCGGCCCAGGTTCACCCCGATGTTAAACCCATGGGGGGCCATCGCTTCCCGCAGGGCAGCCAAACTCCGGTTGACCAGCAGCATCAGCTCTGTCAGCGTCTCAGTTTCCAGGTCTTCCACGCTAGCCACGTGCTTATAAGGCACCACCATAAGGTGGCCGTTGTTGTAGGGGTAGAGGTTAAGGATGATGTAGGCCCTCTCGCCTCGATACAGGATATAGTTGGCTGTGTCGTCACTGCTGGCCCATTTCTCACATAGGACACATCCGCACATCTTCTCATCTCGCTGAATGTATGCCATGCGCCAGGGGGCCCATATATGTCTCACAAGCCTCTCCTTTGACCAGGGGGAAGGAATGATGTATCATTAGCGCAGCCGTAGGTTCATTACCCTCCCGCAGGTTCGAAAATCTGCCGGCAGGGATCGCCCATCGAAACCTGCAGGAGGGTGAATGTAATCCCATTCTGAGGTGAGATTATGTTCCGGTCCTGCAATCTTCTCCAGGCTATGCTGTCGGCCCTGCTTGTGATCAGCGTCGCTGGCTGCGGGAGTGTCTTCTCCCCGCCAACCCCCACCCCTGAGCCGATAACCCTCCACTTTGCCTACCCTCTGGAGGAGAAGGGGGAAGCCTACGAGAAGCTGGCGGCCGAATTTCACGATGCCCACCCCAACATCACGGTCGAAGTACAGCAGATGGAGGACATCAACTACATCATCAGCCAGAGTTCGAATATTGACGTCTTCGAGGCCAGCCAGTTCAACCTGGTCTCTCTGGTGGAACGCGGCGCGATCCTCAACCTGGATCCTATCCTCCAGGAGGACCCCCATGGTATTGCCGACGATTTCTATCCTCACATCCTGGAGGCTTTTACCTGGCAGGGCCAGATATGGGCTGTCCCGGCTGATATTGACCCCTGGGTGCTCTACTACAACAAGGACCTCTTCGATCAGGCTGGCGTGCCCTATCCCCAGCCGGACTGGACGTGGAACGATTTTCTGGAGAAGGCGGCCCTGCTCACCATTGATCGGGGCGATCACATGCGATACGGGTTTGGCTCGAACCCTAAAGAGGCGCCGGAGATCATCGCCTTCATCTATCAGCACGGCGGGGGGCTGGTGGACAACATCGTTGACCCCCAGACTCCCACCTTTGACTCGCCAGCCACCATCGAGGCGGTGAAATGGTACGCCAATCTGGCCCTGGAGTACGGGGTAATGACTCCTCCGGAGGTGATTGAGCACTACCGCCGTGGCGGAGCCTTTGAAGCGGCCATGCGCCAACACGTGGCCATGTGGATGGGCCCCATGAGCATCCGGGGGGGCTTGGCCTGGCGCTTTGAGTGGCCCTTTAACTGGGGGGTGATGCCCCTGCCCCGGGACAAAGAGCGGGCCACGCTTTTCCAATTGTCAGGCTACTTCATCAGCGGCCACTCTCCTCACCCCCGCGAGGCCTGGCTGTGGATCGAGAAGGTCACTGGCAGCCCCCGTCCTGTCTGGAACCTGCCGCCGCGCCGTTCCGTGGCCGAGATGCCCAGCTACCGTCAGCGGGTAGGCGAAGAGGTGACCGATGCGGCCCTGGCCAGCGCTGAATATGGTCTCACCAGCCCTCCTACCCCCTGGCTGATGGAGCTTTTCACCTGGCTCAACGAGGCTCTGACATCCATCCTCACCGGAGAGCAAACGGTGGAAGCCGCCATGCAGGAGGTACAACAGCGGGCTGAGGCAGTCCTGGCCGCGCAGGAGATGGGCCAATAGCTTGCCTCCTGTCAAGTTCCCTTCCAGGCGGCGAGCAGCTCCTGTGCCCGTTCCGCGATGCGCTGCGCGGTGAAGCCGTACTTTTCCCAAAGCACCCTGTAGGGGGCCGAGGCCCCGAAGCGCTCCACGCCGATGACGTCCCCCCAGGAGCCGACATAGCGGTGCCAGCCCTGGGTCACCCCTGCCTCCACTGCCAGCCGCACTGCGACCGAGGGCGGTAGCACCTGATGGCGATGGGCCTCCGGCTGCCGGTCAAAAAGCTCCCAACTGGGCATGCTCACCACCTGGGCCCCAATCGCCTGCTCCGCCAGCAGCTTTCGAGCCTCCAGGGCCAGATGGACCTCGGAACCAGTGGCGATGAGTATCAGATCAGGCTGGCCCTCGGGAGCCTCGGCCAGGGTGTAGGCCCCCTGCGCCAACCCGGCGGGACAGCCCTCAGCCGCGCCCGAGCGGCCGAGGATGGGGAGCGCCTGGCGGGTCAGGAACAGGGCCACGGGGCCCTCTCGGTACTCCAGGGCAAAGCGCCAGGCCTCAACTGTCTCATTGGCGTCGGCAGGCCGGATGGTGACCAGGTTGGGGATGGTGCGCAGCGAGGCCATCTGCTCCACCGGCTGATGGGTGGGTCCATCCTCGCCCACACCGATGCTGTCGTGGGTGAACACGAAGATCACTGGCTGTCTCATCATCGCCGCCAACCGGATGGCAGGGCGCATGTAGTCCGAAAATACCAAAAAGGTGCCCCCGTAGGGGATGATCCCTCCGTGGAGGGCAAGGCCGTTGAGGATGGCTCCCATCGTGTGCTCTCGGACGCCGAAGTGGATGTTCCGTCCGTTGGGCTGTTCTCCACTAAAGTCGGGATAATCCCGCAGATAAGTCCGGTTGGACCCACTGAGATCGGCTGAGCCCCCCAGGAGCTCGGGGATGACCGACGCCAGGGCGTTGAGCACACGGCCCGAGGCGTCGCGGGTGGGCATGGGTTCCTCTTCGGGCTGAAAACAGGGCAGGCTCTTCTCCCACCCCTCAGGCAGCTCTCTGGCCATCAATCGTTCCCACAGCGCCGCCAGGTCGGGGTAGTCGGCAGCGTACGCCTCGAACATCCGTTGCCATTCCGCTTCCTGAGCCTTCCCCCGCTCCACTGCCTGCCGAAACCTGTCGCGCACCGGGTCGGGGACGAAGAAGCGGGCATCGGGGGACCAGCCCAGTGCCTCCTTGGTGAGCCTCACCTCCTCTTCCCCCAGAGGAGCGCCGTGGGCGGCGGCGGCGTCCTGCTTGTGGGGGCTGCCGTAGGCTATGTGGGTGTGACAGGCGATCAGCGAGGGCCTCTTTGTCTGTTGCCGGGCAGCGCGGATCGCTCTCTCGATGGCAGCCATGTCATGGCCATCCACCTCCTGTACGAACCAGCCGTAGGCCCGAAAGCGAGCCTGTACGTCCTCGGTGAAAGCGAGGTCAGTGCTGCCATCAATGGAGATTTCATTGTCGTCATAGAGGTAGATGAGCTTGTTCAGGCCCAGATGCCCGGCCAGGGAGGCGGCCTCGTGGGAGAGGCCCTCCATCAGGTCGCCGTCGGAGACAATGGCGTAGGTGCGGTGATCCACGATGGGATAGCCGGGGCGGTTGAAGACGGCCCCCAGAAATCGCTCAGCGATGGCCATGCCCACCCCTATAGCGAAGCCCTGGCCCAGGGGGCCGGTGGTGGTCTCGATACCCCGAGCGGGGTCGTACTCCGGATGGCCGGGCGTGTGGCTGCCCCACTGCCGGAAACTCTTCAGCTCCTCCATCGGGATGTCATATCCGGTGAGGTGGAGCAGGCTGTAGAGCAGGGCCGAGCCGTGGCCAGCGGAAAGGATGAAGCGATCCCGGTTAGGCCAGGATGGATTGGTTGGATTGTGCCTTAGGAAGCGTGTCCACAGAATGTAGGCCATCTCCGAGGCACCCATGGGCATGCCCGGGTGGCCGGAATTGGCCTTCTGGACGATGTCCATAGCCAGGGTCCGAAGGGTGTTGGCGCAAAGGCGATCCAGGCTGTCCTGGGGCATTCTGGTCTCCTCATCAGTGCTGATAGTTATCGGTAAGTGGGAACATGGTCTATAGTGTACCAAACATTCAGGATAAGTCAAAATTCACCGCCCAGGTCTCAACGAAGCGCTCGGAGTACCTATCATGGCCAAAAAGCTCTGCATGCAGGAGCTAAGGGCCAGACTGCACACCACAGTCATCGGCAATCGCATCCTGTACTACCCCTCAGTGGGGTCCACCAACGATGTGGCCCGGACACTGGCGGTGGCAGGGGCTCCGGAGGGGATTGTGGTGCTGGCTGATGAGCAGACGGCGGGACGGGGGCGTAGGGGACGGCGCTGGCTGGCCCCAGCGGGTACATGCCTTCTCTTCTCCCTCCTTCTGCACCCCCCGCTGGCTCCTCACCAGTGCCAGCGGTTGACCATGGCCTGTTCCCTGGCCCTGGCTGAGTCCGTCGAACGCTATACAGGTCTGGCCCTCGGGCTCAAGTGGCCCAACGACCTCTTGGCCAGCAATAATAAAGTTGGAGGTATTCTCACCGAGCTGGGCATTCAGGGGGAGCGACTTGAATATGCCATTGTGGGCATAGGGCTCAATGTAAACCTGGATTTCACAGCTCCCGAGGTGGCCTTCCTGAGGGACCAGGCCACCAGTCTGGCCCAGGAGATGGGAGCACCTGTGGCGCGGGAGCCGCTGCTGGCCTGTATCCTCAACCGGCTGGAGGCGCGCTATCTGGCGCTCTGTGATGGCTGGTCGCCCCGCCAGGAATGGACAGCCCGGCTGGTCACGCTGAATCAGCAGGTGGTGCTCTCCGGCCCGGGAGGCGAACTAGAGGGCTGGGCTGAGGGCGTGGATCAGGATGGCGCTCTCCTGCTCCGCCTGGAGGATGGCCGGGTGGTGCGGGTCCTGGCCGGAGATGTGAGGCTTCGCCCGGTGGAAGGCCAGCCAACGGCTATTTGACATCTGCAGCCATTAGGGGTATGCTACAGATCGGGATGACCCAATCCATTTAACCACGGAGGAGTACATGCACACCAGAAGAGCTTGTCTGTGGAGCAAGATCACTCGAGAGATGCGAGCTCTAGCTTCTCTGGCTCCCCTTTTCGTTCTGGCTCTGTTTCTGGCCTGGCTACTGTCAGCAGGGAGGGCGCTTTCTTTCTTTCAATCGCCCACTTCACCCATTCCCCCTACGGAGGCCCCACTGCCCACCGAGACGCTCACACCCACGGAGGTGAGGCCCACTGCAACCCCCACACCCCAGAAGGCTGGACCCACCTTGACGCCTACTGTGCCTCCTACCGAGATGGTGGCAAAGCCCACTCCTCCACCCACTGAGGTGGTACTGATGCCTGCTGTACAGGCGGCGCCTGCCACAGTCCTGCCCGCTGAGCTCCCACCATCGAAGGGGGCTATCTCCCTGTGGCTCTGGGCCTTGCTGGGTCTTCTCTCCTTGGGGGCTATCGCGGCCGGGGTATTCCTCCTGCGGCGAGAAGCGCCGGCCGGGGAAGGGGAGGAATAGTGCTGTGAGGGAACATCCCACAATCCGGCGCGTGGGCAAGGGACAGGACCAGTTCTGGCTGATGGGCGGATTGGTCCTGTTGGCTTTTGCTCTACGCGCCTGCCGCCTGGACTATCAGAGCCTATGGCGGGACGAGGTGGATGCCCTGCGCTTCGCCCTTTTTCCGCTTCCCAAGTTGTTAGGAACCTTCACTCAGGGGGGGTGGAATGGACCTCTCTACTTCCCCTTACTGCGGGTGTGGGTTGCGGGAGCTGGACAGACGGAGTTTGCGCTGCGCTTCCCCTCACTCCTGGGCGGCGTGCTGGCAGTGCCCCTGACTTACGCGCTGGGGCGACGGATGGGCTCCCATCGGCTGGCCATTCTGGGCAGCCTCCTGGTGGCAGTCTCCCCCTATCTGGTATGGTACAGCCAGGAGGCGAAGATGTATGCCCTGCTGACCGCGGGAGCACTCCTCTCCTGGTATCTCTATCTGCGCAGCCTGGAGGAGGGCGGCTGGGGTGCCTGGGTGAGTTATGTGGTGGCCACCAGCCTGTGTATGTATCTCCACCTGCTGGCGGTGTTGCTCATTCCCACCCAGGCCGCTGCGTTTCTGCTGCAGTGCTGGCGTTATCGAGGGCGGATACGGCCCTGGCTGGGGGCCATGGCCGCGCTGACCCTGCCCTACCTGCCCTTTGCCGGATGGGAGATCCCCCTGCTCTTTTCCGACTTCCAGACCGGTCATCCTTTCTATCCCCTGGATCAGATCCTGACCATCCTCCTGCAGGCCTTCAGTCTGGGAATAACCCCCCATCCAAGTCTGCGGGTACTCTTCCCTCTTTTTCAGGGCTTGATCGGCCTGTTCCTCTACGAGGGCTTGATAGTGACCCTCTTCCTTGGCCTAGCTGGTCTGCTCCTGTACCGAAATCGAGAATCGCTTCAGCTTGTGCTCTGCTGGTTCCTGCTTCCCCCGGTGATCATCTACCTCATCTCCCTGGGGATGCCCATCTTCAACGCCCGGTATCTGATCTGGATTGCTCCCGCCTTTCTGCTGCTCCTAGGAATGGGGCTGGTCGCTGTGAGGGAGCAATCGCGGCTGTTGTTCATCCTCTGCCTGATCGGGCTGCTGATCGTTGACGTCCAGGCCCTCTGGGTCCAGAGCCATGTGCCTATCAAGTCGGACTTCCGTCAGGCAGCGGCCTACGTGCGTGCCCATCGCCAACCGAATGAGCCTATCCTGTTTCTCATTCCCCATATACGCCACACCTTCGAATACTATTATGGCCTGGCCGATCCCTGGGTTGGAGGCCCCTACACCAACGCGGGATTGAGTCCAGAGGAGGTGGACCAGCGTCTTCGGAAGGCGATAGACGGAGTCCAGAGTTTGTGGCTGGTGATGTCGGAGCCGGAGCTGTGGGACGAGCGGGGATTGGTGTGGCAGTGGTTGGAGTCCAATAGGCAGCGGACCGATGAGGCAGCTTTTGCGCGGGTGGGGGTGGCCCGTTACGCCCTGGGAGATTAGCCTCTGTAGTTGGCCGCAATACCCCGATTGCCATCCACGTCCAAACTTTGAGTGAGGTACAACATGCGCTTTAGAGATCGTTTGCTTGAAATACGCTGGACATTGGGGCGAGAGTGGTTTGGTGTGTGGGAGGTACGAGATTACTACACCACGCTGGAACAGCGAGCCAAGGCGGGAGCTGAAATCACCTTTGGTTACATCCTGATGGTATTGGTCTCGGCAGCGTTGGCAACAGGAGGGTTGCTGCTCAACAACCCAGCCGTGGTGATCGGTTCCATGTGCGTGGCCCCTTTCCTGGGTCCTTCGCGCGCAGTGTGCATAGGGGGTCTGTTTCGTAATCGAAGGATCTTTCTGGGCGGACTGGTCAAGCAACTCTTTGGTTTGCTAATAGTTGGCGCGGGGCTGGCCTACCTCATTACTGCTTTGCTACGAGCCAGCATGCCCGAGGTGGGGATCACTCCCGAAACGCTGCTGCGGGCCATGCCAACCACGCGAGACGCGGTGCTCAGCGTGTTGATCGCTGTCTCGGCTGGGGTAGCAGCGTCGCTTTCTTTGTCAGCCGACCCGCGCATCGTAGAGATGCCCTGGGGACAGATCGTTGATGCCGCTATTGGGGTGGAGATTGCGATCTCGCTCATCCCGCCAGCCTCGGTGGTGGGTATCGGCCTGGCTTTCGGGCGTATGGCCATCAGCCGTAACGCTTTTTTCCTACTCATGGTCAACGTCCTGGGGCTGGACATTCTGGGGAGCATGTTGATGCTGACCCTGCGCGGCGTACGGGCTCAATATCTTGTCCTGGAAAAACTGATCCGCAGCACAGTAGAATCCACCTTAGCTGCCGTCCCTGGTGTCACACCGGTGGGAAGCACAATCAATGTCACCTTACTGAGCCATACCGTTGCCAACGTCCATGTCACTGTCCGAAATCAGGCCGGTGAAAGGATGGTAGCCCCTGTGGCCCAAGCCATCGGCGCCCGAATAAAGGAGCGGACAGGCTGCCGCAGCGAGGTGACGGTCGAGATTGTCCCTTGCCAGACTTACTCCACGCTTTGAGCAGGAGGTGCAATGTGAAGCTTACCCTGACTATCGTTCGCGACGACGATGCAAACAAGGTCGTGGATGCCTTGACCCAACATGGCTTCTACGTCACGCGATTGGCCAGCACAGGAGGCTTCCTGCGGACGGGGAACACTGTGCTTTTGAGTGGTGTGGAGGATGATCAAGTAGACCAGATGCTGCAAATAATCCAGGCCCACACCCAAATTCACGTCCACCCACCATCTTCGCATCTGCCACGGGAAGTGCAGGTGAGCCGGGCAGTCGCCTTTGTGCTAGGGCTGGAGCGGCTGGCAAAGCTGTGAGGGCAGGTACCATAGGGGTATGTGAATGACAACAATTGAGCTCCACATCAACCTCTTGCTACAGCAGGGGCGTAGATTCTCCGCTGCCATTATGCGTTCGTGCGGGTGCATTTCAATTTGGGGGCAAACTGTAGGCCTTTTGCCACAATTTCTCAAAGCGGCCACTCATAATCGCTGCTCGGACCGGCAGGAGTCTCTCAGCACCGTCACGGCTCCAGCGCATTCCAGGTCCTGTGAA
>Ga0209979_1005219_pt1 | contig 10324 bp, 9 predicted proteins | sample AnhtaG_FD_183114 | JGI IMG/M metagenome (GOLD analysis project Ga0209979, IMG submission 183114) | Deep subsurface microbial communities from Anholt, Denmark to uncover new lineages of life (NeLLi) - Anholt_01485 metaG (SPAdes) (version 2) | ecosystem: Environmental > Aquatic > Marine > Oceanic >...
TGGAGAATATTCTGTGTTTGTGAAAATATATGATGGGAATAAGAATTATTTGATTGAGACTGATAAAATCAGGCAGTTTAAAGATACTGATCCAGGTGAGGTGCTGACTGCCAATATTGATTTCGATATTCCGGTTGAGTATTCGGGGACTTATCATTACCTCGTGGGCATAGAGTTTGAGAAAGAAGTATTGTTGAGCCATTATTTTATTCTTAAAATCCTGCCGTTTACTCCTGTGCCGGAAGTTAAGAAGTGGACTGGAAGTGTCCAAATAGGCTACCAAGATGCCCAAGCAGTTGAACCGACCACTAGTATGAATTTGCGCGTGGTTAATCTGCTGCCACAGGGCAGGTACTTAAAATTGTCCACATCTGGCCGAAGTAGCCCAATTGCTGCCCCTGAGTTGAGTAATTTCCTCTTCTCTTACCATTCGAAGAAAGTAGATATATCAGCGGGAGAGTTTACTACTGGTCTGTCACAGCTTACTTTGAATCGGTCAAGGGGTATAAAGGTAGAGAGCAGACTAGGAAGGATCAATCTGGTGGGATTAGTAGGCTCGTCCCAGAAAACATTTGAAGGTGATTTATACGGCCTAAGAGGGTCCGCTACCGTCACTAGCAATCTCACTTTGGGAGCCAACTACGTTCAAGAGAAAGAGAGACAGAATTCCGTCGCGAGTTTGGAAGCTGAATTTGTTCTAAGTCCTGAGATAACTTTATCAGGGGAGTATGGTTGGAGCAGTTATGAAGGGGTGACATTTTCACTTTGCAATACTATGACATTATCATTTTGCGGTGACAGCGCGTTTAATTCATAACTGTTCGATTCCGGTGGACGAAGTATGTCAATTCGGGTTAACGCTATTGGAATTGAGCTAAATTAAGATTTTATGCTGATTGCAAGAAAAAAGAACGCAATAGAGGCTCATAGAGGCACTTTCTCAAGGTAAGACAACGTATATGGACCTGGGTAAAATTAAAAGTGCCTCTATCAAGAGATTTTTATCAAGCCAGTTGTAGGATAGAGGGATTTTACTGCCCCATTTACTAATCGCTAGTATTTGGGACATTTCCCTCACCTTGACTCGGTTGTATAAACTCCTCAATGTGACCGCAATATTCACTTACCAACTTGTAGGTTTCAGGGTCAACTCCGAATACCCATATATTTCCCGTCCTCTTATCCAAAACTACCGCTCCCCCAACTCCCAAAATACCCGAAACCTCTCCCAAAGGCACAAGATAATCATAGTCCTGTCCACCGGCCTGAGTCTTTACTATTCCCCAAAAACAGACTCTTGAAAAAAATAAAACCAAAACAATCAAGCTGACAATAAAGATTATCTTCCCCCAGAAAGTCCTTATAGCCACGTTTCTCACTCCTTGTATTAACTGTATTGATGAGACTTTCAACCATCGGGGGCAAAATAAGGCAATTTTTCAATCCTGGGACGATAACTAAGGTAGAGGAATCCTTCGAGGTAGGGGGAGATCTTTCTTTTTTGCCTCAATTATGTTAGATTTTCACCCTGTTTATAAATTATCCGGATGTCTATACCTTAATTCCTCCCTCAGCCTTCTGTTAGATACATGGGTATAAATCTGAGTGGAGGAGATTGAGGCATGCCTAAGAAAAGCCTGAACATATCTCAGGTCCATTCCCTGGTCCAAAAGATGGGTAGCTATTGAGTGTCTTAGAGTGTGAGGACTGACCCTTTTGGTAATTCCGGCCTCCTTAGCGTAGCGAGGGATAAACCTTTGAATCTCTCTTTTGCTTATTCTCTTGCCAGTCCTAGTGATAAATAGAGCATTATCGCTAGTATTGAGCCTTGTGTTTCTGGCTTTGAGGTAGGCACTCAAAGCCTTGGCTGCCTCTGTTGTAATAGGACAGTATGCTTCCTTTCCGCCCTTGCCCAAAACCTTGATTTGGCTTTCCTCCAAGTTAAGGTCCTCCAAGTCCAGGTTGACCAGCTCGGCTATCCTGATGCCTGAAGAGTAGAAGAGCTTCAAAATAGCATCATTTCTCTTGGCATTAAAAATCTTATTTCTCACCCTAGTCAGCCAGCGGGATCCTTGAGATTTTTTTTGGCGAAGCTCCTGCCTATAATGTCTCTCCTCAAGTTTCGGCTGCTCTTTCAGCTTCCTCACTTCTTCCTGGGTGAGCACAACAGGGACCCTAGTTTTGACCTTAGTTTTTCTCATCTTTCAGGGAAAACTCTAGAAACTCCTTTAATTTACCCTCATTTTCTTTATTATATCTTCTATCTCCCTTTGATGTTTCGAGATCTCTTTTTGCTCCTCTTTAATTCCTCTAATCTCATGCTCTATTTTTGAAATCATTGCTTTCACTTGAGCTTCGGATAGAAAAGTCAGTTCTTTTTTTTCACTATTCTCCTCACCTCCTTTGAGAATAGATTGTCTAACCTAGACAATTATAATAAACCATCTTAAATAGTCAACTTTTTGTCGCATAAAGTTAATTAAGTGACAGAATACAAATCTGGATTTAAGGAAAGTTGCCTCTGGAAAGGAATTTAATTTTAAAGGTGAGAGCATTTTGTCGCTTTTCGTTTTCAGAAGGCAACAACTGAGGGGTAATTAAACCTTCAAGGAACAGGGATCTTATTCTTGCATTATTGATTTCTAAAGATTATCTTTGCGATAATTTCCTCATGTTGAAGGAAATTTACAGAAAAAACGGACTTGACTGGTAACCCAATCATGTTGTTTAATCTCGAAACAAAGGCCAATATAGCCACAGGCTCCGCAGGTTCACCGTTTCAGAAACTTCAGTTAAGAGGTGGGCAAGGGAGTTCAATTGGCAGGAGCGGGTCGTGCAGCGGGACATAGAGATCGCGAGGCAGCTGGAGAAGAAGCAGATCGCCTCGATTATTCAGATAAAGGGGAACTATCGCAAAGAGATAGCGGACAGCCTGAAGATTATTAGGATCACGCTGGCAACCACAGTGAAGAAATTAGAGGAAGGCTAGAGACAGAAACCCTCAGGCGCAGGTAGGCCTTTGAATCTTATTATTCTTTGGGGCTACCAGAAAGCTACCACGGGTTGGCCAAAAATTCAATATTTTACTTACGATAGCAAAACATTAAGAAATATTAAGGTCACGGTGGAGATAGAGTGGCGAGTGGCAGACATCAAACGAAGGAATAAACTGCGTTTAGAGTAGAGTTAGTGAGGTAGTCCTGGTGAAGCAACTTAACATTGTCGATGCGGGTACGCTGGGGGCCGGGTTAAGTTAAATTCACAAAGATAGACAGGAGTTGGGCTTCTCCCAAAAGTTGACAGAGGCTCACTTTTTAAAAGGTGAAGAAAGACGAGAAATGGCCCTTTTTGGCAAGGTTAGGGAGTAGTGAAGGAGGCCCCTTTGTAGTAGTGGTGAGACATACAAAGAGAATACTTCATAGCGCCTGGCCATTTTACGTTAGCTTAGCAGGCAAAGGAAGTAATAAAACAATGATGGCAGGTTTTGGCGGAACTAAAGGTAAAATGCAACGGATATAACGCTGTAAAGAAAGGGATCGCAAAAAGGGTCGACCTATGTTAAAACCGGCCCTTTTTGAGCCATAGAGTAGCCTATTTTTCATTCAAAACTTCTAATTTTGTGAGAATCCCCCTATTCCGCGACGCTAATGAGTGACGCTGACATTCTGGTACCGGGAAATCTAATATTGGCGCGATCAGACAACGAGAATATTTCATCCGCCGTCATAATATTAATCTTGTCCGGACCTAGGCCATCTAAAAGCTTATTCCTATTGTAAGAATGTATCCGTTTGCCTCTTTTCTGTCTTCCTCCTCAAGGGCAAAGAAATACTTACCGCCCAATTCAACTCTCCCCATTTTCCATCTCAATCCTCCGCAGATCGCCATTAGAGTTCTGTCAAGAAAACTATTATTTACTCCAGCCACACCGAAAGAGATAGGATCTGCAACCCATTCTAAACCGTAGTAGTTGACCTCCTCCGACCCAGCCTCTCCACCAAAACCGCCGAATAGAGCTATATTTTCCGTCATCCTTATTCTAAGATCTACTATTAATTCTGCAAGTGATTCTGAATTCCACCTACCAACAGAAAAAGTGAATCTCTTAAATTTCTCCGTTGGCTCGTGTTCCTCAGATTTCTTCCCTATTTTCTTAAGCATCCTTGCAATTTCTTCTTCATGGCTTTCAGGCTTTGGAGTCCCTGCCACGTTAGCGGTCATGTAGACTTGCAAAATCACTGTTTCTTTGTCGCTACCTTTGTATGGAGGGTAAACACGCTTGACTGCCTTGTCACGTTCAATTGTAAGAGACCCGATAGGGAGCGTTTCATAATTATTTAAGACCAGCGACGTTTCCATATTTCTCTTGTTTACTCTAATTACTTCCCCCCTAGTAGCCTGTTGAGTTCCAAGTATCTCACCAAGATCCATTTTCACAGAGTCGAAGACGATCTCATTCTTATCCGTTATTCTCTTCACTTTCACCTTTAATCCAGTCTTAGCCTCCACCGTTTCTTTCCCGATATATTCAGGGATCTCAACTCCTTCAGCCAGGATCAAGATGTGTCGTTCCTCAGTAAACTCGATAAGGGCTTCACGGCCTTCTAGAACCCGAATCTTTGGGCTTCCCATTAGAGTTGCTTTTCCTTCTTCGAAAAGCATTCTGAGGAGAACCGCTGTCCTTACACTATCAACACCGGTGGCTCCAAAGCTAAATAACCCAACCGCAATGCTATAAATCTCTCCTACCTTCTCTAATCCCCTTCCCCATTCTATATCTAAGTCACTAACCCCAATTTCTTTTAGTGCTCTCTGTGAAACTTCTGAGGCCCACAGTTGTACTTCTACCTGTTTCCTAGGTTGGTCGAACTTCGCAATGTCCTCTTCCATATCTTTGATCATCTCCGGTGTTGCTCTTATAGCCAGTTTTTCTCCACCTACCTTCACGAACTGTTGGAAAAAATCTGGCAAAGATTCTTTTATTTCATTTGCTGAAGTGAACCTTGGCTCTACTATTAAGGTTTCACTTAGACTCTGGAAGTTCGGATTTTCCGGATCCTTTGGTGCCACCACGATTCTCTTATAACCATTCTCCACTATCTTTCTCCAAACATATTCACTACCACATACCTCGTCCAGTGCTATTGTGTAAGGTACAGGCTTCTCAGTATAGTATAAGGATACGTATCCCTCTATATCTTCGATACCAACAATATTAATTCCGATGTCGAGCGCGATTTCGGAGAGTACCGCGAACCTAGTCATATCAGGATAATCGTTTGAGACCATTGGTATTTCAGCATCATCAGTGGCAAAAACAGGAAGAGCAATAGAAAAAGCCAGCCACAGTGCACCCACAGCCAATAGACCTTTCTTGAACATTCTAACTCTCCTAGTGTGATGTCTTCTTTTCTACATTTGGCCTTAATGATCGATAAGCCGGTCTTTCCAGTCTTATCCGACGGTGAACTCTTTAGTCACTTTAAGAACTTTTCCGCCATAAGAGAAAGTGGCTTGTGCCACGTACTCACCGGCCGGTAAGCCGGACAAGGACACTTGCAATTCTTTAGTTTGATCAGGGAAAAACAACTCCTTGCTTGCGAATGATTCTGTTCGTACTTCCTCCATCAGCGGTTTTTCCCTAATAACCATTGTTCCATTTAATTCAAAATGGATATTGCCTGTATTCTGAAAATGAAGTTTATAGAAGAGTTCTTCTCCAACCTCAATTATCTCACCACCGGCTTTCCCGTTTATTTCAACTGTGTCTTTCACAGTGACATAAAGTAGTGATTCCTCAAGAGCAGCTGGTCCACCCTCCTTTGGGGAAGCTTTGAAAACTATTCTCCCGTATCGCCCTCCCTTGAGTCCACTGGGGATGGAAAGTTCCACTCTTACCCTTTTTTCTCTTGGTCTTTGCCCTCTCGTTGGCCCGATCTTGAATTTAGCTGGATAAATTTCGACTAGGGGAACCGCTGACCATTTAGGGTTCAGTCCTTCTATGAGTTCAGCAAATACCTCTACGTAAATCTCTTCCTTTTCAAGATTTTGGACTGTGAAAAAAAGGTTCCGAGTTAATTTCCTACCCGGAAGTTCTACCTCTTTTTTCTCTGGTTTGGTTCTGAAGTTCACCAGTCTTTCCATCTCTGCAGCTCTAACCTCTTTGGCACTAATAGTAAAAGGAACTTCACCCCTTGCTCGTCTTCTACCACCATAATCTATGATGGCTTCTGCACTGTAGTTTCCTGGCGGAGGGCCCTTCTTAATGTATATGAAATTCACAGTTTGCTCTGGTAGAACTATCCCTCTGCCACTTCCAAGAGGGCTTTCTGCTAATCTTCTCCTTTTCTCGTCCCTAATAATTAGTTTGCCTTTTCCAAACACGTGTATGTTCCCTTCGTTTTTCAAGGAAACAGTAAATACTAGAGCATCCTCACCATATTTGCTCTTCCTGGTGCCATAGCGTTTGTCATATTCAGCTGCTGATAGAACTTCCATCTTTGAGATTCTTGCATCTACCCTCGCTCTTATAGGAATAGAAACCTCAACAACGGTTACCATTCTGTAGTGGAATATCAGGCTAGCAAGAGCTTTCTCTTCCTTTCGTTCCGGAGTCAGTTCAGAGACTATAGCTGCATATCTTCCGCCACCCCGTATATTTCTCGGAACTGAGAGTTTACACAAGATATCTTTTCCTTCCTGGGGACCTAAAACAAAATCTGAATCCGCTATCTCAATCCATTCAGCACATGACCAGGGACTAGCACCCTTGTCCACTACCCGGTAATTCCCACTACTGTCCTGTACAACATCAGCAACATAAACAACAAAGTGAGCTTTACTCTTCAAAGCTTTATTAGCTATTCTAACATTGAATTCTTCCACACCCCCTCTACGAACCTCCAGTTGTACTAGCACAGGAGCCTGAAACAAGCTGACTTGAGCCCTTGCATGTGAGTGAATGAAAATCATAAAAATGAGAAAAAGACCGCTCAATATCCTCTTCGTTTTACTCAATTTCTTATCTTTTCTTTTAAGTTCTGGAAGAGATAGTGATGGTAGGACCATCCTCATACTCACAGGCACTAATCTCACTGGTCACATTAATCTTATTCCAGAACTGGACAGTAATACCAGAGGGGGCTGGATCAAAAGACAGCGTAAAGCTTTTCCCCCAGCTGGATGATTCTTCCTCTGGCAAGTCATTACCCACAGCATACCATGTTTCTATTGAACCACTTGAGCCTACCACATTCGATGCGATGAACTCAAGAGTAACCTCTCCGTTAGAGAATAATGTGATAGCAAAGGCTTTGGTCGTATACACTCCTGACTTTAACACCTGCCAGTCAAGCCGTGTAGCATCTATGGAATATTTAACCCATTGTCGACACTGCTTGTATGTGTAGTACTCATGTCTGTCAACGTTATGGGATGGCCAGTTGTTTTCACGAACTACAACTATCTTTATCTTGATCTCTGTTCCAATTGGAGCAAGGACCCAATCATCGTTTACTACTATTTCGAAATCCACTCTCCTAGAATGACCTGGCAGTATTGTTCCCACAATTGGATTATATTCAATATGATCTACGTACTCTCCCTCTTTTACGACGAGAATCTCCACCAGCACCCCTCTTGCTATGTCTTTTGCATCCTGGCTCGTATTAACGATGTCAAAGTACCCTTCTGGTTCGCAGCCTTCTGCATCGTCGGGCAGGATTTCAAGAGATGGTCTTGGCGGCTGTTGGGAGTTGGCGAGAGCTTCTGGGGCTAGCAATAATAGCATCCCAAGAACCAACCAACCTAATCCAATCAAAAACTTTCTTCGTTTGCTCATATCCTACTTTTGGTCTTTTCAAAAGGAGTAACAGATTAGCTGGTAATGTTCCAGGCAAACCACACATGCAAAGACTAAAACGAGACTAAGAAACCCCAGAGAAATAGTCACAAGTCCCGTGGGTTGCTCCTCTTCCGGCCTAAATTGTCAGGGCCCGCTGGGTGTTACTCCTTAAAGGCTAATCATCCCACGCGCCACGTACCTGTGTCAGGATCAATCCAGTCCTTTATGTTCTGGAGAATGAGATCGACCGTTGCGTCGTCTTGATACTCACATGCTGGGTTGCACTGGGTCACGTCGATCATGTTCCACAGTTTGTAGACAGTTCCATAATGTAAGGCGTTAGTTTCATATATTGGATCACCATGACCGGCCATATCTGCAGCCGCAACCCAAAGTGTGGAGTCATGGGCAAGTGGATTGGCATCACCACTGACGTAGTACCAGGCGTCAATGTCTAGGTCATAGTCAGGGTCTGGGTGAGGGTGAGTGCCTACGTATTGTGGATTGGCGAAATCCTTATACCCAACGAACACGTCGCCATTAGTTTTGATCGTGAACGAGATACAATTCGCAACATAGCGCCCAGGTTTTCGCACCTCCCAGTCCCATCTAGTACCAGTACTCGAAAATTCAATCCACTGAGCCACGGACACGTGCAACTTCACATCGATTTCCCAATCTTGTTTGTTGCAAGATTGGGTCGCTAGTGGAACGCTTTGCCAGCACCTCGCGTTCGCTTCCGCGAGCGTGCCACCCTCCCAAGCTGTACCAACTAGCTCCCAAGTCGCAACCGATGTTTGGGCAGGAGCCATCCCCGCAGTCAAACCGAGAATCAACACACCGCCAACTAATAAGGGAATGAGTTTTTTCATTTTCGTTATCACCTCTCCTTCACACCCTCTTTTTCAGGGTTAGTTGTGGAGTTTTTGAGTCCCTCCTGGACTTAATGCTGTGTGAAACTTTGTCACCTCTGCAGCGGGCCCTGACTTTTGTCTTTCGATCTTCAAATACTTTTCTTCACTCAACTAAATCCAGTTCCTATCTGTTCCTTATCCGTATTTAAAGGAACGCAGTGAGTCTGTCCAGAGATTTGTAGTCTAATCCTTATCCCATGACTATTGAGTTTGGCTAAAAAGAACTGTCGGCATAGTCCTATTTACTGCTATATAGCCTTGTTGATAAATTCAACAAATGTCTCGCTAGAACTATTTTGATCTTATTTTTCATGAACAACAATCGTCACCTACCCGTCAGCGGAACTGGCAAGAGAAAACCCTACCAATGGTTCTTTCCTAAAGTCAGAATATGAGTTCAGTCAAAAGAACAAAACATGCTGTGTAATGATACCAGATGCTTCACCTATTAGAGAGCTGTCAAAAATTCGAACCAATTTGTTTCAACAAAGAAAATCTCTTGTCGCTCTTTCTCAAATTCTTCTTGTCAATTTGACAAAAATCAGCATCTGATATTTTGCTCTTTTCATACATTCCTTTTAGAAACGTGCGGCAACTGGGACATTTTTCAACATGATGTTTTATCATTCCCTCGTATTCCCACACTTTCAGCTTATCCCCCTTGACCTCAGCCACTTTTTTCTCTATGAGTAGGTTCAGAACTTTCAGGCATCTTCTCATTTTTTGTCATCCCTAAAAAGGTCTTGAAGAAGAATATGTCTTACTTTCCTTACCTCGGGGTTATCTAGTAGTGCATCAAAGATGTTTTGCCATATATGATTCGCTATGACGTGCAGGAGGCGATATCTAGTCCACGTATTTAGTATTTGCCAGATAGAAGGTTTCTCTGAGATAACTTTTTTAAGTTCGACATCGATCCTCCCTCCCATTAAGAAAGGATTCAGTATTCCCTTGGTTAAAACAAGATTCTCAGTGCAATCTTTTTCAATTTCTGTTAACTCTTGTTTACTCAGATATTTGAGGCAAAAATCGGGAGCATTCCCGTTTTGGCTGACCATCTGGCCCACTATTTCGGGCAATTTAGCCAGGGGGCAAAAAAGATCCTCCTTTAGACAGACTCTTTCCAGAGGATTTGTTATATTATCGCAGTAAGCCTCTACCATCCTTTTTGCTCTTTCTTCCCATCTCATCTTCATTTCCCCCAATATTAAATAGCGGCAGTTTTAGGGGAAAAAAACCTCTAATGCATTAATGATCCAAATAAAAAAACCGACTACTTGTGAGCAGCCGGTTTTCCCGTTGGCTTTCGTAACCCTTTAGGGAACCAATCTTATAAGGTTACGACCTTGCCTCCCTCACAACTGAGAAGAAATCTTGATTTTTAATCTACTGAAACTCTTTTTCTCACTCCCTTCTTAGGTTGATCCGTCAAAACTACCTTGATAATTTGCACTACGTGTAGTTTGGTGTTTTGAATAGTGGAATATTCTGTTGGAGAGCTCCTTTGACTACAGCCTGCGGGAATTAAGGTCCAACCAACAAGGTGCTAGCTGTAGGTTTGGTGTGG
>Ga0209979_1005221_pt1 | contig 10320 bp, 4 predicted proteins | sample AnhtaG_FD_183114 | JGI IMG/M metagenome (GOLD analysis project Ga0209979, IMG submission 183114) | Deep subsurface microbial communities from Anholt, Denmark to uncover new lineages of life (NeLLi) - Anholt_01485 metaG (SPAdes) (version 2) | ecosystem: Environmental > Aquatic > Marine > Oceanic >...
CGCCGACCCCCTGCGGACCCGACAGCGACGGCGACGGCATGCCCGACTGCTACGAGGAACTGCATGCCTGCCTGGACGCCACCGTTGACGACGGCTCTCTCGACGCGGACGGCGACGGCCTCACCAATCTCCAGGAGTATCTCATCGGCATCGACCCATGCCTCGCGGACACCGACGCCGACGGCTGCGCCGACAGCGAGGAGCTGGGACCTGATCCTGCCCTGGGCGGCATCCGAGACCCCCTGAACCTTTGGGACTTCTTCGATGTGCCGCTGCCTGTCGGTGACCCAGGCACCGGCACCAGGGACAAGCAGATCGATGGCAACGACGCCCTGAGTGTTCTAGCTAAGTTCGGGGCCTCGCCGGGGGACCCCATCCCCACGGCGCCCAAGTATGACCCGGCCTACGACCGGAGCGCGCCGACGCCCAACCCCTGGAACACCCAGGCCCCCGACGGGGTCCAGGACGGCAACGACGTCCTCTGGAGCCTGTGGCAGTTCGGCCACTCCTGCTTCCCGCCCCCGTAGGGGTGACGGCCTAAGCGCAACCATGAGGCGCTCTCGGTGGATGGAGCGATGACCCCCTGGTGCAGGGCAGCTTGCGGTCCAGGATGGCCGAGAGGTAGCCCTTGTCCATCCCCGCCTGCTGTGCCAGCTCGTTCCGGCCCAGCCTCAGGCCCGTACCGCCGCGCCGAATGAAGGCCGCCTCAGATTCGGTGAGCGGCCTGCCGGCGTCTGGATACTTGCCCAGCCCCGTTCAACGGCTTTCAACTGCTTCAGCACGGCTAACCTGGGCCAGAGCCGCTAGTGCCGTTCCAACTGTTTGGGGTATCGGACAAGGTGACCCCTGAACCTCGGCGGGGCTTTGCCTCCCTCCCCTTGGCGGAGCATAACCGTGCCGACCAAAGCACCGCGTATCAATTTAGAGAGGCCTAGTACGTCAAGGGGCTACGGCGGTGGCTGGCAGGAATGGCCAAACTGCCATATGTTCCATAGAGCATCGTTCGCATCCTGCACCCCGTCCGGCGCAGCCGTCCTCCAGTACCCGGCGTCGGGGTAGACAGCGGGTGGGGCGCTACGGTCGTAGGCCGGGTCATAGGGCGGCGCCGTGGGGATGGGGTCGCCTGGCGAGGCGCCGAACTTGGCTAGGACAGCCAGGGCGTCATTCCCATCAATCTGCTTGTCCTTGTTGCCGGTGCCGGGAGCACCTACGGGTAGAGGCACGTCGTAGAAGTCGTAGGGGTTGTCGGGGTCGCGGCTGCCGCCCAGGGCGGGGTCTGCTCCCAACTCCTCGAAATCGGCGCAGCCGTCAGAATCCGTATCGTCGGCCAGCAAGATGCATTGCACCGCCGCCAGGGCGTCCACGCGGGGCGTCGTCACGCCGTTCGCAGGGTCGGTTACCGAAACGCCCGTGCTCTTCATGCACGACTCGATCTGGTCGGGCGTCGCCGAGGGGTTAGCGGCCAGCATGAGGGCCGCAACAGCCGCGGCATGAGGGGCCGCCATGGACGTGCCGCCCTTGGTGGCCGTTCCTCCGTCGTTAACGGAGGAGCTGATCAGCGCTCCCGGCGCGAGGAGATCCAGGGTGCTGTGGGAGTTGGAGAAGCACACCACCAGGTCCGCCCAGGTGGAAAGATCCCAGCAGGCGCTCCAGAACCTTGCACCGACATCCGCGTCGTACACGGCGCCTACAGATACAGCCGAGGAGATGCACGAGGGGAAACCCAGCTCGGTCTTGACGGTGTCGTTACCGCTGGCCACGAAGGCCAGCACCCCGGCGGACCGCAGGGTGTTGAAGGCGGTGGTCATCGCCGGCCAGGCGCCATCACACGGCGTCGTCCATGGGCCGCTGCCGAGGCTCATGTTGATGGCGTCGACCCCGTCGCCCGGGTTCGCGATGATGTAGTTGAGCGCGTCCAGCGAATCCGAGAGCAAGCCGCTTCCGGAGTCATTGAGCACTTTGAAGGCGATGATGCCAGCGTCCGGCGCCACGCCGTCCGGCGCCACCAGGCCCCCGCTGGTGATGATGCCCGAGACGTGGCTGCCGTGACCGGCGCCGTCCTCGGCACAGCCAGGCCCGTGTTCCTCATGCCCACCCAGACCGCAAGGACAGCTATCGCCGGGGTCGGATAGATAGCAGTGCTCGGCCAGCAGGTCGTCCTGAAGGTCGGCATGGTTGGTGTCAATACCGGTGTCGAGCACCGCCACCGTCACGCCCCCGCCCGTGTAGCCCATGGTATGCACGTCATCGGCGTTGATCATGGGCACGCTCTCGGACAGAGTGGCGTGAAGCTCGATATTGGGGTGGACGCTGGTCACATTGGGGTGACCCGCCAGCTTGTGCAGCCCGGCCGCGGATACCCTGCCGAAGACCGCCGGGATCGAGTCGTACCGGCGCAGCACCTGAAAGTCGGCACCGCTCAGCCCCGACAGCACGTTCTCCTGATCCGCCGCTACCTGCTGCTGCAGGGCCGGCAGGTCCAGGGGGGCGCGCCTAGCGGCCGGCGGTTCACGCAGCGCCACGATGACGTCCGCCCACGGCTGCGTCTCAAGCGCCTCGACGACCTCCCGATGGACTTTCTCATCGGGCGCTTGTGCGTGGGAGACGTCTACCGCCGGACCGGAGGCGCCGCCGCCGAGCCCGAGTATGCCCGCTCCCGCAGCCACAAAGACAGTGACCAGGCCAAGCATGACAATAAGCCTGACTCGCATGTTGCTGCCCTCCTCACGAAACTACCAGGCCAACCTAGGCCTGGTCCGGGAGCCAGCACCAAAGCCGCCCGTTCCCGGTCGGTCTCTCTGCTGGCTCCTCCCCTGCCGCGGCCGCCGCACCCGGCGACAGGCCCGCCGCCAGAAGCGTCCCGCTCTCCCGTACCTCCGGCACGAACGTCGAAGCGGGACTATCCCAACAACATAGTCGGCGGGAGCGCCCGATGCTGGAGTCCCTGGCCTTCGCTTCGTCGGGGCCGTGCGCGCCCTACTGGTTGCAGTCTATCACGAACGCCTGAGGCAGAGCCGCCAGCACGTCGCTGATGTCGATGACGGCGTTGGGGAGGCGGCGTCCGGGCAGGCCCTCCGGACGCGGTAGGCAACAGTCCGCTCACCACGAGGACAGCAGCTACCACAGCGAAGACAGCCGCCGCGAGACGCCTCATGCCTGCGGGGCTCCTTCCGTCGCCGGGCCGCAGCGGCCCGGCCTCTCGGATTCGCGCCTACATAGGCTTCATGTCGGCTCTAGGGTAGCCGCAAGCTGGCGGCGTCGCAAGACGCCTCCCGGTCATCGCCAGGGCGAGCGCTACCCGCCAAACATATAATCGACCGGGCCGAGTGACACCTTGCCCTCGATTCGCCTGCGTAGGGCCCCAGGCTCGGGGCAGCCTTCAAATTTCGTAGTCTCTCGGGAGTGCGCGCCTAGCATTCGCGCGGGGGTGACAGCTTCCCACATCCACTTTAGGGTTAGGCGAGCGGCGCGAGTGCAGGCTGCCTGGGCAAGAGAGTGTCCTGCGTGGTCAAGAACCTCGCGTCACCAGCTTCTGCGTTGCGATGGACGTGGAGAACCTAGACCACAGCGACGTTGCCAAGAACGTCTTCGAATATGCTGTGCCCTAGGACGGCCTGCAGTAGGGGCGCGTCTTTCGTCTGACAATATCCGTAGCGTCTCTTACTTTGCGTGCGGGGCGCCCTTTCTTGGGGATTACGGAGGGGGCGACAGCGGGTCCTGCGGCGGGATCGGCTTGTCGCACGTGCTGCCGTCGCGACCGAAGACCTTCTGGAGGTCCTTGATGTCGATGTCAAAGTCCTTCAGGGCGGGCTGCAGGTCGTACCAGGGATCGTACAGCAGGTTGTTGAAGAACGCCCCGTAGCGGAAGGCGATGGCCTGCTCGTCCAGGACGTCCACCACGCAGTCGAGGTTCAGGTCGGCCTCGAGGATGCGTACGGTGATAGCCATGTCGGAGCAGACCTCCAACAGGCCACCAGGCAGGACACCCGGCGCCAGCTCACCGGTCTCGATCCGCAGCGGGTCACCAAGAACGTCGGCGAGCTCACAGTTCTCGTCCAGGAGTATCTCGAACACGCCGTTCTCCTGGCCCGGGGTCAGCCGGTTGACCAGGTCAGGCTCCGGGCAAACCGTGATGATGGCCGCGGTACCGTCGGCGGTCTGACCGGGCACAGGACCCGAGGAGACACAACCGAAGCGGATGTCGTTCTCGGAGATGATGGTCATCGTGCAGTCGACATCGCGAGCTCCGCCGTTGCTCAGCCAGCTCGAGTCTTCGATCGTGATGTCGAAGATCTTGTGGTCGAACTTGAGCTGGAACTCGTAGGCGCCGACGCCGTCAGGGTCGTTCCCGGCGTTGGACACCAGCTCGTAGATGGTCAGGCACTCCAGGTCGCCCGTCGCCGGGTCGATCTCCAGGAAGAGGTTGGTGGTGTCCACGATCGTGGTGGCGTCCTCGTCGAGGTCCTTCTCCATCGCCACCGCCCCCGGAGGCCCGGGAGTCGACGTAGCCGTGGGCGTGACTGGGGTGGCGGTAGGCGTGACCGGTGTGGCCGTGGGCGTGACTGGGGTGGCGGTAGGCGTGACCGGTGTGGCCGTGGGCGTGACTGGAGTGGCGGTGGGCGTCACTGGGGTGGCAGTAGGCGTAACTGGCGTGGCAGTAGGCGTCACTGGGGTGGCGGTAGGCGTGACCGGTGTGGCCGTGGGCGTGACTGGAGTGGCGGTGGGCGTCACTGGGGTGGCCGTGGGCGTGACTGGGGTGGCGGTAGGCGTGACCGGTGTGGCCGTGGGCGTGACTGGAGTGGCGGTGGGCGTCACTGGGGTGGCAGTGGGCGTGACCGGCGTGGCCGTAGGCGTGACTGGGGTGGCCGTAGGCGTGACCGGCGTGGCCGTGGGCGTCACTGGGGTGGCGGTAGGCGTGACCGGCGTGGCCGTCGGCGTTGGGGTCGCCTCGCACGCGATGACATCGCCATTGCTATCCACGGCTCTCAGGTGGGCCGGCTTGTCCGAGTTGCCAAAGAATCCAGCGTTGGCCAGTCGGCCGAGCCTGTCGTAGGCCACGACAGCGGTACTGCAGGCATCGTTGGGGATGGTGTAGGTGAAATCGATATTGCAGTCGCTATTGGGGTCGCCTGGAGCAGGTGAGATCTGGTCGTTGCCTACGGGGGCTGACCACTTGACCCATACGTCGGTCGTTGTCGAACCACAAAATTCACTTTCGATCCCGTTGATATGCATGTCATAGGTCGCGCCCGGTCGTACCTCAAAGAAACTGGGGGGAGTCGTGCCAAAAGGTGAGTCGACCACAAGCTCGCCGGAGCCTATGGTGGGAGACTCGCTGAACGTGGTGGAAGCGAGCAAGGTGGTGTGCCCGGTGTCGGCGTTATCGTAGGTCTCCACCCTGTAGGTGCCCTCCATGCCGTTCAAGATGTAGTGATACGTGAAGTCACCCGCCTCGCCGGCGGTAACGGTGTCCCAGCCGGGGGTCTCGGTGCCGTCGCCTGTGACGACGGTGCCGTCCGGTCCCACTACCACCACATCTACCAGCTGGTTCCCACCAAAGCCGGTCCCCGTAATGATCACCGTCTCGTAATAAGCATAGTCGGGTTTGTCAGTGGTCACGGCAGGGATTGCGGGTGTAGCTGTGGGCGTCGGGGTAGGCGTCGGGGTGTCGGTGGGTGGCACCTCTGTGGGTGTGGCCGTGCTGGTGGTGGTAGCGGTTGCCGTAGCCGTAGGCGTGGCGGTGGGCGTCGGGGTGTCGGTGGGTGGCACTTCTGTGGGTGTGGCCGTTGGCGTGGCGGTGGGCAGCGGGGTCTCGGTTGGTGTGGGTGTGGGCAGCGGCGTCTCCGTTGGCGTGGGCGTTGGCAGCGGAGTCTCTGTGGGTGTTGGCGTTGGCAGCGGAGTCTCCGTGGGTGTTGGCGTTGGCAGCGGGGTCTCGGTTGGTGTGGGTGTGGGCAGCGGCGTCTCCGTAGGTGTGGCCGTGGGCAGCGGAGTCTCCGTGGGCGTGGGCGTGGGCAGCGGAGTCTCCGTAGGCGTGGCTGTAGGCAACGGCGTCTCCGTTGGCGTGGCCGTGGGCAACGGTGTCTCCGTTGGCGTGGCCGTGGGCAACGGTGTCTCCGTTGGCGTGGCCGTTGGCAGCGGAGTCTCCGTCGGTGTTGCGGTGGGCAGTGGAGTCTCCGTAGGTGTGGGCGTGGGCAGCGGAGTCTCCGTAGGTGTGGCCGTGGGTAGCGGCGTCTCCGTCGGTGTGGCTGTGGGCAGCGGAGTCTCCGTAGGTGTGGCCGTTGGCAGTGGCGTCTCCGTAGGCGTTGCCGTCGGTAGCGGCGTATCGGTCGGTGTGGCCGTGGGCAACGGGGTATCGGTGGGTGTCGGCGTGTCAGTGGGCGTCGGTGTTGGGCTCGGCGTGGGAGTGGGGGTTAGAAGAGAGGCCACTTGGATGCTTCGGTCCTGGGAGCTGGTGCAGCCTCCATCGTCGATACGGCCAAAGCCCGCGTGGAGGGAGGCGCCGGGGAAGCTGCCGGCGCCCTTGCCGGGGCCCCAATCGATGGCAGAGGCTAGGTGCACTCCCCACGTCAGGTATACGTACTCGCTTTCGAGGGTCAAGGTGAGCTCATATCCCTTCTCGCTGGGGTCGTTGCCGCAGGGGTTGAGAAGGAGGCTGGAGGGCGAGCCGACGAAGCTGCCGCCGTAGAGCTTGAACTCGCCAGGGATCTGGAAGCTGGCCGGTGGGTCAGAGGGATCGGTTGGGATGGTGCGCGTGTCCGAAGGCGTACCGCTAGGGGGCGCCGCTGGCATGCGACTCCGGTCGAAAGAAGTTAGGAAGTCATAGCCGTGGATGTCCGTGTCCTTGTACTGGAACTTGACGCGCACAGTGACGGTGCTGCCGTGGAGTGACGAAGGCACGCTCATTCTGAGGCGGGAGGGCACCGAGGCACCTTCCATATAGGCTGAGTTGGACGAGTTGAGATTGCCGGTCTGCCACTCGCCCGCGACATCCGCCCACTGGAACAGCTTGTATCCGATGGAGTCCTCGAACGTGGTGCTGGCCAGGACGGTAAGGTGCTCGGTGTCGGCATTGTCATAAACGCTCAGCACGTAGGTGCCCACGCCGTAGTCGTTCAGCCAGTAGTAATAGGTGAACCCGCCGTCACCATCGGCTACCAGGGTGTCCCAGCCCGGGGTACCGGTGCCGTCGCCTGTGTAGATGCTGCCGTCGGGCGCCGCCACGACCACGTCGAGAACCTGCCCGCCGGCAAAGCCCGCGCCAGTGATAGTGACGAGGTCGAAAGGTCCGTACCCGCCCTCAGGCTGGTCGGTAGTGATGGTGGGGGCCGCCAGGGCTAGGCGCAGCGGGACAACGTCGGAAAAGCGGAGGCCGATAATAGCTATCAGCGCCGCCATTCCAAGCGCGATTGCCAAGCGGCGAATTGGACTGCTAGTGCTCACATCCCCGGTTCTCGCCCCCCGTCCAGCGCCGGGGCTCTTCCGCCGCCCACGGGAAACACCAATAAGAGGGCTAGGCCCTCTCTGTCCGCTAGGTAGCGCCGCTCTCAGCGACGCGCTGTATTAGGTACTAGGCAAGCTTCTTAGCGGGGAACAACTGGAAAGCTACCACCAGCGCCTTTTACTTACACCATGAGAGAGATTTTGTCAACCTGGTCATTCGGGCGCGGCAGCCGAGCCTGCGGCCGGAGGCTTCAGGCGGAACCACCAGAGGGACGCCGCAGCGGCACTGACAACCAGGACCACGCCTCCGATGACCGCCCAGAGCCACCAGGGGATGCCACCGTCACCCGCGGGGACCACGGCGATGGACGCGTCTTGATAATCCGTGAAGATGGGCTCTCCGGGCGGGTCAGCCAGGATCAACTTCTGGAACTGGAGGTCGCTGGAACCAACGGAAAGGGGCTCGAAGGTGATGGTCGCCAGCACCCCGGACCCTTCGGGCCCCTCCGGGGTCTGTCCCAGGGTTACGCAGATAAACCTCACCAGGCCTTCTGCCGTCACAGGCGGCAGGCACTGAACGGTGCGCCCGCTGCTTCCAAGAAAGGGGCCTTCGGCTACCTCGACAAATCCCAGGATCGATGAGTCGAAAGCCAGCTCCAACTGGAATGCCCCCAGATTGACCACGTCGTCCACGACCACGTTCACGCTGAACGGAGGCCCCTCGAGCTGAGCCTCCTCTGCGGGCGTCTCCAGGCGCACGGTCGTCTCCTGAGCCGCGCCCGTCGACCCGGTGAGCACGATGGCCATAGCAGCCGCCAGCGGGCCGAGCCACAACCACCTGAGCAGCAGGTATAGTTTCCCTGGCATAAAGGTGCTCCTGACGCGGGGTTCGCCCCCACGGGCGTCTAGTTGCAAGCTCCTATTCTTCTGGCCGGTTGGGATTGGCCGCAGCCGGTCCCACATAAAGGTCGTCATGGAAGACGTCGGTCTTTACCTCGCCCGAGTCGGCCGCCTTATCGTCGTGGCGCACTTCGAAAAAGAACCCACAACCTCGGGTCGAGCTCGCACCGGCTGACGGGGCTAAGCCCTTCCAGCCCATGAGGGCAACACCGTCATGCGCAAAGACACCCCTCTTGGAGCGCCTCTGCATTCTTGGGGACATCGACGCAAGGATAGTCCAAGGCCACAACTTGAGCAATACTTGCCCTGGGTAGAAGGCCATTTCCCTCAGAAGCGGGTATAATGGGCATGCACTGATGGCTTGTGACGGCACAGGGGGTTCCCACCCACATAGGGCTTGCCCCTGCGGCGTAGTGCCGTGTCGGGGTGCAGGCCGTCTCCGAGGGAAACCGGAGGAACTGCGATGACGCGATACTGGTTAGTCTTGCTCGTGCCAGCCCTGGCTCTGGCTGCCCTGGCCTGCCAGGGAGAAAACGGCGACGAAGACAGCATCGAGACCACGCCGGCGTCACAGGCTACGCCTCTGACCCTGCCCACCCCTGCGGGCACCCCCATCATCAGCGACAGCCAGTTCGAGTTTCCCGACCGAGGGTACAGCGTGCGTATCCCGGACGGGTGGAGCTCGGACGCGAACTTCTTTGGCACTCCTTCCTCCAGTATCGATGCCTTCTTCGCTCCGTCCGAGGAAGCAGAGGTTAAGCCCAACATCACTGTGACCTGCGAGGCGATAGAAGAAGGGACAGCCCTCGATGCGTACTTCGAACCGAAGAGGGAACTGGTGAAGGAGTTGACCGGGGCGGAACCGGAGGTGAGAGAGACGCAGGTTGATGGCCGGGAGGCCTTCATTGCCGAGTACTCCCCTATAGAGGGCCCGCCAAAGGTGGACAGAACGGATATAGTTTTCGTCAATGAAGGACGTGGGTGGACGGTTAGTCTCGTGACCCCTGAGGGCCAGCGGGCCCTGTATCAGCCCATTCTGGATGAGTTTATTGCTTCCTTTGATCTGCTTCCCTAAAGTGGCTGGCGGTGCTGGCGCAGGTGGGTCTGATCGTAGCGGGGCGCCGTAAGCAAGTGTGGCGGTGCTTCAGCAAGGCTGAACAACTTGACAAATTCCGGCTGTGGTGGCATATGGGAAGTGCTGGTGGCACCATCTCTCCTCGCCATAGTTGAGTCTCCCCGCTGTAGTCGAGCGATGCTCGGCGCTCGCGTTGCCTCTGAGGACAACGCGGCCGAACCCCGAAGGGGGTGAAAGCTCTATATAGATAGGCTGCATGTCAGCCAGAAGGGGCCTTGTTTCACGGCAAATTCAAGCTCCCAGTAGCCACAGTGTACGAACTAGGTCAGTTACGGAACGCTTGCTAACCTCGTTCTTAATGATAGAGGCACTGTTGGTGGCGTGAGTTAGGATGGAGGGGAAGACATGAAGGCATCTTTCAGAACAATCCTCGCCAGCGCATGCCTTGTTCTGCTGGCAGTGGTGCTGTCGGGTAAAGGGATGCTTGGCACCTCCGGAACTGTGGTGGCAGCTGATCCCAACGTCATCGCGGTCGACGCGATCCCTGGGGGAGGCATTGATGACAGCACCACTGTGACCGGAGCCGACCCCTTCGACGTGGACATCGTCATCACCGCCGCCCCCACGCCCTACCAGGGATACCAGTACAAGCTGCGGTGGGACCCGGCGGTGCTGGCATACGATAGCCAGACGAACCTCTCTCCTGACGGCACCGGGCTGATCATCTGCAGTGCCCCCGTGGTTGGCGCGGACAGCGTCTTCGGCGGATGCGTGCGTATCAGCGGCACTACCAGCTACACCGGGCCGGTGAACGTTGTCACGCTGCACTGCGTCGCCAATGGGAGCTCGCCTCTTCACTTGGTGACCGTCGCCGAGGATCCCGGCTTTCCGACAAAGACTATGGG
>Ga0209979_1005222_pt1 | contig 10318 bp, 9 predicted proteins | sample AnhtaG_FD_183114 | JGI IMG/M metagenome (GOLD analysis project Ga0209979, IMG submission 183114) | Deep subsurface microbial communities from Anholt, Denmark to uncover new lineages of life (NeLLi) - Anholt_01485 metaG (SPAdes) (version 2) | ecosystem: Environmental > Aquatic > Marine > Oceanic >...
TGACCCTCAGTTGCACTACAGCTAAACATTTGGATTCTCTCAGGTGCTACTCCAGCTGTTTTTAAAATCTCTTTCGTGTATTCTACATTTCTTGCCGCTACTAAATTCCCAGTTTCGTAGTCGCATTCTCCTTCGTATCATCCAGCAACTATTACACCATCTGCTCCCTTACCAATAGCTCTCATCATTAAGCTAGGCGTTACTCTCCCAGTGCAATTTATCCTTATTGGTCTAATTGTTGCGGGATATTGAGCTCGAATCGTACCGGCCATGTCTCCAGCGCCATAACCTCATTTCCAACACATAAAGGCTAAAATCTTTACTTGGTCTTTTACCTTCGCTACCATATTTTACACCTCTCTATATATTTTCCAATATAGCATCAATTTGTTTTTCGTATTGGGGTTCACGATAGTATCTTAAAGTTATTGCTTCTGAGGGACAATTAGCTAAACAAGCACCGCATCCTCTACATAGGATCTCATCAACTTCAGCACCATCGGATTCTACTTTAATAGCATTGTAAGGGCAATTGAGTTGGCATAATCCACATTTCGCACATTTTTCATTATCAACAGTTGCTCGGATTAAGAGAATTCGGTATTTATCCTTCATCATTAACCTTGCTAAAGAAGACGCAGCTGCTCTTCCTGACGCTATTGAGTCTGAGATCGCCTTAGGCCCTTGAGATACACCAGCAAGCACAATTCCCGGAATCTTTGTATCGATAGGATTTAATCGCGAATGAAATTCCTTGAAAAAACCATCATGGCTTTTTTCAAGTTTCAAAATGCTCGAAAGCTTTTCAATCCCCTTAGCTGGTACCATAGCACTAGACAAAACTACTAAATCGTACTCGAATTCTTTTAATCCAGTAGTTCCAACCGTGTTTTGTAATACAACTTTAAGATTGTGTGTTTCGGGATCTTCTTGAAGTCGGGATACATTTGTTCTAATATACTTTATCCCTTCTTTTCGAGATGCTGTGAAATATTCTTCGTAACCTTTCCCAGCTGCTCTTATATCCATGTATGCGACTGTGACATCTATATTGGGAGCATGTTGTTTAATGAGTTTTGTATTCTTAACTGATATCATACAACATACACCTGCGCTGCAGTATGTTTGCCTAGTTAAATCTCTTGAACCAACGCATTGAATGAACAAGACACTTTTAGGTGTTTTCCCGTCAGATGGACGTTTTAAATGTCCAACCGTAGGCCCGTTAGGTGCTAATATCCGTTCAAGTTTTAATTGAGTGATTACATTAGGATAGACATTGTATCCTAAATAACCCGTTTCAGGTTCGTATTCGTCCCATCCCGTTGCTACAACTATCGACCCAACCACGACTTCCAGAAGTTCATCTTCTTGATCGAAATCAATTGCATCCACTTCACACGCTTTTATACACAAACCACACTTAATACATTGTGCCATATCGATTTGTGCCAACATTGGAACTGCCTGTGCGAAGGAGGCATAAATTGCTTTCCGAGGATCCAATCCTTCATTAAATTCGTTATATCCATAAGCAGGACAGACCTCCCAACAAGCACCACAACCGTTACACTCGTTATTTACGTACCTTGCTTTTTTCCGGATTTTAACTTCAAAATTACCTACAAATCCAGTTACTTCTTCTACTTCACTGTATGTATGTAAGTTTAATCCCGGGGTTCTAGCTGTTTGGAGCATTACAGGTCCGAGGATTCATATACTACAATCATCCGTTGGGAAAGTTCGGTCAAGCATTGCCATTTTACCGCCAATCGTTGGTTTCTTTTCAACTAAGTGTACTTCAAATCCTTCTTCAGCTAAATCGATTCCTGCTGATAATCCAGCAACTCCACCACCAATTATAAGAGCTTTCTTTGTTATATCCACTTCCTTGATAAGAATTTTCTCTAAAGTGGCAGCTCGAGCAACTCCGGCACGAATAGCATCTTCAGCTGTACTCTTTGCTCCAGGTCTATCGTTTCTATGAACAAAACTAGAGTGCTCTCGAATATTAACGAATTCTAAGTATGATGGATCCAAGTTCATAGATTCCAACACGCTTTTAAAAACGGGTTCGTGAGTTTTTGGTGTACAAGATGCCATGAGTAATCGATTAGCATTGTGTTCTATCATCTTTTCTTTTATAAATTCGGCACCAGACTGAGTTCATAGAGATATATAATCTACAGCTTCAACGACGTTCGGTAAAGCTTTCGAATATTCTGCTAACGCCTTTGTATCTATTATTTCAGCGATATTAAGGCCTCACTGACATATTGTTACTAAGATTCTGACATCATCATTTTCAGTCATTACTTTGTCTTTAGTTTCTACCATTGCATATTTCTCCTAGTGTTTTTTTGTTATTTCCTCCAATAATTATTACGCTAATTATTATACATGAAATATTTTATTCTAATTTAAAATAACGATTAAAAAAATTAACTTTAAATCAGTTTTCTTTTATATATCTTTTATTATTGATGGAATTAAAAATATTCGATTAAATCAAATTTAAATAGATTTTCCACGGTTATTACTATAAGATGTTATTTGTTTTTTTACAAACGGGAACTTCTTCTATAAAAGAGCTATTCCCAATAATCCTTATAGTGGCTGTTGCTGTTGGAGACATATTATTACTTAAACTTGGTTTAGTTATAACGAAAGCCCAGATAAGGACTCGTATTAAATGGGTTGCGGGAAGCTTTGCAATACAATTTGCAATAATTTTTATAATTAGTTCTCCATTATTTTTGTTAGGAGCAATGGGCGCTTTTAATGATGATGGTCCTGGTGGAATAATTATTCTTATTATTATTCTTTCCGCGTTTATTGATATTAGTATAGTTAATATTTTGCATCAAATTGGTCTTAAACGGTCATTTATTATAGTTGTAATAGTATTAGTTCCAATCGTTTTTATCATGATTAACTTAGGTAATCTGTTATCTCAGATGCCTTAAATATTATAGATTTATTTCTTTATTGATCATTTTATTCATCTTAACGATTTTTTCTCTCGCAGCTTCACCGAAATTACTTGGAGGGTATTTTTCATCTTTAAAATAAGCATATATTATCCCTCTTGATGAGTTAACAATTCCTCCTAGTCCATTCGGATAAAATCCGTCCCTTATATCGCTCGCTGTAGCTCCTTGAACACCAAAGCCAGGCATTAGTACAAAAGAATTTTTGACTATATTTCTTATAGATTTTAATTCATCTGGGAATGTGGCACCTGCTACTACGCCTAAATTATGAAAATTAGATATCTGTCTTAATTTTTCCCCCCATTTAAATACAAGTCTAGCCATTTTAATGTAATTTCTTTCCAGGGTTATATTTTCTACATTGATTTCAATTTCAGAATCTAAGGCATCTGAAATTTCGGCACTAAAAAGGTTTTGAAAATCCTTGCTACTAGAGTTTGATGTTTTAACCAAAATAAATATACCTTTTTCTTTATATTGTAAAAACGGTTTAACTCCATCAATTCCGAGATAAGCGTTTAGAGTACACGCATCGGCATTCAGTACTTTAAAAGTTGAATATGCATAAGCTTCCGAAGTCGCTCCGATGTCATTTCTTTTTGAATCTAAAATGACAAGTAAATCTTTTTTGTGAGCATATTTTATAGTTTCTTTTAAAGCGTTCAGAGCTTCATATTTTTCATAAAAAGCTATTTGTGGTTTTATAACTGGGATTAAATCATATGTATTGTCAATAAGAGTTTTATTAAATTCAAGAATTATTTTGTTTGGATCTTCTAATTCGTTAATTAAAAATTGTGGAATTTCCCCTTCTTTATCCAATCTGGGGTCTAATCCCATGCATACAACACTGCGTTTATCAATAATCGATTGAATTACATCTTCAATAAAATTCATGAATATAAATAGGAAGTGGTTTCTAAAAAAATTAGCGATGTGATTTCTTTATATACTTGTAAGTTATTCTATGAAATTAGAAGTATATCGTTCCAAATTAAAAATATAATTTATTGAGAAGTTTTTCCCTTTAGTAATTCTTAAAAATCGAATATGAAAGTCTTTATTATCTTAACGATATTACAACTAGAATAAAAATAAAATTAATTTTATTTTAAAAGATTTATTCAGCCTAATCTGTTTCCTCAACATCCTCTGCTGGTCTTTTTTCTCGGATTTCTTCCTTAATTTTTTTGATTGTTATTCCTTTAAGTTTAATGAACTGATGAATGAAAATACCTGTGGAGATAAGAATTCCTACTAGGTAAAACACCTGAATAGTCCAAAAAAATGGCTCGATAGATGTAAAGAATACTAAGTCGAAGGTGTAAGACAAACATGCGATTGTAGTGACCCAAATCATGGAGATAAGTAAAGCAATTCTTTCATAAAACTTCGGTTTGCTTTTATTAAAAACAATTATTTTTAACCAAAAAACTATGCATATAAATGCTATGGGTGTAAAAATAAGGGAACCTATGGCAATCGGGATAAGGAAATACACTGCAAATTGATTTCTCCAGATATCTAAGACGTCTCCTAATGTCATCTGATCTTGAATTTGAACTTTCGCATACTTTCCTCTCCAGTTAAAATAGCCTTTCTTCACTTTTCTTCCTATTTTTTTTGTACCTTTCTTCATCCGATTAATTATTCCCGAGTCTACAGCTTCCTGAAATTCTTCTCTAATTAAGGGAATTATATATAAAGATAGCATTAAAGAGATAATGCCGTAAAGAAACATTATAAGATCAAACCAATATTGTATACCGGTTTGAGCCGGTATTGCAGGAGGTAAGTTTGAAATTATGCTGTAAATAGCGTATCCTATGAATATTCCTGGAACAATAACTTGAATAATTATTAGAACCTGAACATCTTTTTTACTAAATTTTTCAGTAAAGCGATTTAGAATCCATAAAATAACATTCGCCACAGTTAATATCAAACCGAAGCCGGAAAGTAGCTTCATTGTCCAAAAGAAAATTAAGAAAGTAATATTCAATGCAACAAATTCAAAGATCAATTCAAGAATCACGAAAATAGTAGCTGCAACTAAACCAATTATATAAAGTATATCAAATTTTTTGAGATTTAGATTCATAAATAAAATAAATTACGTGAAATCTTAATAATGTTCGTGTTTTCAGACTTTTAGTTATGTTCTCTCAAAGTTCTTGTCCTTCAAAATTTTTATACTGATCCTTTATCTCATCAATATCTAAGGTTATAAGAGTGTGTCCTCTATGATTTGCTTCAAAAATCCTTATAAGATTTTGATTTTCTGGATTATTTGGATAAATAATTACATATTCTCTACACTTTATACATGCTCGAGCCCTAATTTTTAACACCTCAAAACATAATTCCCTTAAGAAAATATTGCAATATGGTATATAATCATGTTTTAAATAAATGTTATATCTTTATACTCTGAACTTTCCGCATTTTTTTGAGCAATACCTAGTTCCCTTACTTCACGATTTAAGTTTAAAATCGCTACTTTCACGGATTCTTTATTTTTTGCTCCTGTACAAACAATTTTTCCCGTGGAAAATATTAGGAAAACAGTTTTAGGGTCCTTCATGCGGTAAATTAAACCTGGAAAGACCTCTGGCTCATACATGGCATTTTCCATTACAATCGCAGCCATATTTAAATCGATAAAGGTGTGTAAATCTCCGCTTGCGACAATATTCTGAATCGTGATTTCTGGATTAGAAACATTAATTCCTGCGGCTTTAATAGATTTTATAATTTTTTTTACTCCAGGACGTGCCTCATCTGCTCTTCTAAGTCCTGTAATAACCATTTTTCCCGTAGAGAAGATAAGAAATGTTGCTTTTGGGTCACTAATTCTCATGACAAGACCCGGAAACCTTTCAGGATTATACTCTACATCCTCAAATTTGCGGGCGATTTTGTTAAGGTCAATCTTTTCAGTAATCTCCATAACAACTGTGGCAACAACATTTTCGATTTTATAGTCTAATTTTAAATTAGATTCATCTTTTTTTTCTACTGACATAATTTATTACACCTAAAAGAAATAAATTGTTCATTGAACATAATTTTTTCTATAAAAATAAGTTATTTGTTCAAATAACATTCTAATTAATATAACTATTCTCTTATTGCAATAGAAATATTTTTATTTAAAGGCTCTTATAACATATTACATAAATAATATGATTTAAGTTATAGAATTTAAATATATCTCATTATATTTTTATCTCTTTTAGCAAAATTAGCTATATCGTAAATCTAACGGGTAAGTTAATAATTTCTGACTTTTTAACATATTATTAATAACAGCTAGCCAACACATTGAGAAATTGATTTTGTTGGATTAGTATACAAGAAATATTGGAGATAAAAATGCGTAAAATCAAAAATAGTGAAAAATTATGAACAAAAATTATCCTATCCGGAAACAAAGCATTCCCGATTTAAAAGAGATAATCGATACGAGAGTTGATGTTGATCCTTTCAAGGAGGAACAATACAGTCCGGTCCAAGGGCTTATTCACAGGCATCTTGATAGAGTACTGAGAATAGGTATTGCTGCGGAAAATAGACCAGAAGAGAAGAGGGTTATTTTAATGCCTCAAGAGCTCAGGGAGCTTTCTAATAAGCATGAGATTTTAGTTGAAAGTGGTGCGGGAAAAGGGATCGGAATAAATGATTCAGAATACGAAAAAGTTCACGCTCAAGTAGTAGAAAAAGATAGAGTTTATGCGTGCGATATTGTTATAAGGCTCAATGAACCAGTGGAAGAAGAACTCAAACTCATGAAGCCAGGAGCCATACTTTTTTCAATGCTCCATCTTCTTGGCAATCATAATCTAAGAGATTTATTAAAGAAATATAAAGTTATTGGCATACCCATGGAAGAAATTAGAGATCCTTTTGGAGCACGCAAGATTGAAGCCCTTCATGAAACAGGATATCTTGGCATGAAAAAGGGCTTTGAGCTGTGGGAGGCTGCCGGAAATAATCGCGATCCCTCTAAATGTGTGGTGAAAGTAATGGGTTATGGGCCTGTAGCATGGGGCGCAATAAGATTTGCTGCAAGGAATTTTTCTTCAGTCACAGTTCTAAATAAAAAAGATTTTAATGAAATGAAGAGACTTATTCCAGGAACAGATATATTAGTTAACGGAATTAACTGGCCCATGGAAGAGCGGGGCAAAACAATTCTTATTACGAGAGAGATGTTAAAACTTTTTAAGTCTGGATCAGTAATACTTGATTTAATATCTAATCCTGAGGGACAATCGCCGATAGAGACATTGCATCCGACAGGATTAGATGATATTTCCTTTGTTATTGATGGCGTGATCCATACATCTTGTTGGGGGTGGCCAGGACTTGATCCAGAAGGAATATCAAAGCGCTATAGTATTCAAGTTGCTCCGATACTTTTGGAGATTGCTGACGGATTGTTAAATTCTCTTCCGGACTACATTTTAAAGGTTATTGTGTGACAAAAATGAATAAAAAAATTTTATTTTTAGGAAGGGAAAACATTTTATGGTTAGGATTGGATGAAAAACAGAAAGAAATTGAGTTTAAACAAGGCTATAGTGGTGAGATGTCTTATGTTATCGATGTTATGAAAAAGAATGGTATTGATTTTAAAACTCATTTTTTTGAGATAGGAAATGATTTTTCAGGATTATCTGATATTTTTTTAAAATCTGGGGCGGATATTGTTTTTTGTGATTTTTATCATAATTTAGAAGAAGGCGATAAGAAAAAATGGATTTTTGACGAGCTTGAAAAGTTGGGGATTCCCCATTATTTAAGTTCTAGCGATACAATGAAGCTAATGTATGATAAGATTTTATGTCAAAAAAAATTAAAGAGTTCTGGAATTGGAGTTTTGCCTTTTATGAGTATGGATATAAATAATATTAATAGTCTAGATAAGTTTTTGAAGAAATATAAAAAAGTAATTTTAAAACCAACTCAAGGTTATTCCAGTGTAGGTATAGGTGTTTTTGATGAGATTGATATGGTAATTAATCATTCAAAGATTTTGAGAGAAGAATATGATGAAGTCATTGCAGAAAAGTTTTTAGAGGGTAAGAAGGAGTATCAAATATTAATTATAGGAAGAAAACCAGAAATATATCCTGTTGAAGTAGGAATTCCACTGGGAAAAGTTTTTGATGAAGGTATGAAAGAAGAACATTTTTCGAGAGATCCTGTGAAGTCTTTGGATATTTATAACAAATTAATAAAATTGGGTAAAATTATTTATGATACAATTGGAATGCATGATTTAGCAAGGATTGATGTTATTGCTGATTCTAATAATAACTTATTCCCTATAGATGTTAATGGCATCCCATATCTTGGTAAAATTAATCCACATAATGGAGAAAATACAAGTTTGACTCAGATTGGAAAAATTTTTAGAAGATCTTATGAATCGTTGATTATGGAAATTTTAGGGCTTCATTAATTTTTTCTTGATCTCTTCTTAGAAATATTGAATTTCAAGAAATTATATTTGATAGTAATAAATATTATAAACTTAAGTTTAAGAAGCAGAAGCATCAATTATATCATAGATTTTATCAATCAGTGAACTAATTTTAATAGTTTCTTGCTCTTCAGTTCTCATGTTCTTGATTGTAACCTCATTCTGCTCCACCTCTTTCGGACCAATTATCAATACAATCAAAACTCCAAGTTCATTGGCTTTACTCAATTGATTTTTTAGATTTGAAAATCGATAATCTACGATGCAAGGAAAATCTTCAGCTCTAATCATTTGAGCTAGTTTTAACGCATATTTCGAAACATTTTCGCTAATTGAGGCAATATAAATAGTATCGGTATAATCCTTTTCTCGAATTTCTTCTGGGATTAAATTATAAGTTTTTAGAAATAAAGAGAACATTAAAACACCCATTCCAAATCCCGTTCCTGTTATTTTTTCATCAGAAAATAGGGATAGTAGGTCATCATAGCGTCCACCACCAAAAATACTTCTAATATTTTCTTTTCCTGTGTCAAAAACTTCATAAACTATTCCAGTATAGTAATCCAGACCGCGTACAACTCCAGGAGAAAAAGTACAATACTCTGAAACATTCGCATCTTCTAGAAGTTGTAAAAATGAAGTTAGCTCTTTATAGCCTTTGGAATCGTAAAATTTTTTAGGGATATCTTCAAATCTGCTTAAAAGATCGTCTAGACTAGCAGGTTCCTTTAACTTAAAAATACCTTGTATGATGATCTCATTTTGAAATTTATCTAATATGTACTTCTCGTATTCAGAGTCTTCCATTTTATCAGCTTTATCTAGAATTTTATAAACTAAAGGTATTTTTTCTTTTGGAACCTTTAAAATTAATTCACAAACAGAATCTATGAAGCGGCGATTATTGAAATAAATTTGAAACTGCTTTGATGTTGCACCAAATTCAGAAAAGATGTCAACGATAATGTTAAATATTTCTAAATCAACATAAAGACTATCTTCTCCTAAAATATCCATATTTATTTGCTTAAATTCCCTTCGTCGACCTTTTTGTGGCCTTTCGTACCGATAGCATGTCGGTACTGAAAACCACCTTATAGGTTTTTTTAGCTCCTGACGCTTCGCTGTGATCATTCGCGCTAATGAAGGAGTAAGTTCAGGAATTAATATTAATTTTTCTCCTTTTTTCTTCTCAACTATGAAAGATTGTTCATTTACTAACTCGTCAGAGGATTTTGCGGCAAAAATCTCAATAGGTTCTAAACTAGGACTCTCAAATTCTTCATAACTATATAAATCCGCAATATCTCGAATAGTATCAATTATCCAGTTTGTTTCCCGTAAATCAGGAGGATAATAATCTTCCATTCCTCGTAGTGGCTTTGTTGAAAGTTTCTTAGACATAATTCTTTTCAATTAAATTAGCACAATAATTACTTAAAAAAAAGATCATTTACAAATATCTTTTTCCTTTTTAATGGATTAAGGGATGTTGATTTAAACAATTCTTTTTCAATCTGATTCAAGATAAAAAGCTATTAAAATAATTGAGCGTTAAAATAATTATGCCAGATATTGAAAAGATTAATCCAGGAACTCCCGTTGCTGGACCTTACAATCCAGGTATGAAAGCAGGAAATTTACTATTTGTTTCTGGTCAAGGTTCCGCTCAATCTGAGGAGAATATTAAAGAACAGACATTAACGACTCTCAATAAAATAAAAACAATCGTAGAGGCTGGGGGCGGAAAAATTTCGAACATCGTTAGAACGACCGTATTTTTAAAAAACATTAACGAATTTGGAGTAATGAATACTATTTACAAGAAATTTTT
>Ga0209979_1005223_pt1 | contig 10318 bp, 6 predicted proteins | sample AnhtaG_FD_183114 | JGI IMG/M metagenome (GOLD analysis project Ga0209979, IMG submission 183114) | Deep subsurface microbial communities from Anholt, Denmark to uncover new lineages of life (NeLLi) - Anholt_01485 metaG (SPAdes) (version 2) | ecosystem: Environmental > Aquatic > Marine > Oceanic >...
AAATCTCCGGGTTGGGTGTCAATTAGAAAAGGTTAAAATATTTGCCGGATATTCTCTTAATAATATCGAGCATAAAGGCGATCGAACCGTTGCATATCCGCCATCATTCAGCGGGCCGGCTGGCACGTTTGATTGGAATATCTCGTATGAGGGAAAATCCAGCATCTGTGATGCCTCGTTGTCTTTCAATCCAAAAGAGGATTGGAAAATAGGAGTTTATGCCAACAGCTACGCTAATAAAGGATTCTGGGAAATCTCGCGCACCATGTTAAAAGCGTATATTGATTACACTTTTGCTGACGGACTTATCGCCCAGCTCGGATATCGATATGTCAATTACAATGATAAAAGCTCTGGATCCAGTGACTATAGAGCAAATATTCTTGAAGTCTCGTTTGGCTATCGCTGGAAATAAATAAAGGAGGAAAGCTATGTTAAAGAAGCCACAGATATTAAATATCTTATTTTTAGGCCTCATATTTTCTTTAATCTTGGCTTATACAAATTGTGCATTTCAAATAGAAGAAGTTTCCGAAAGCTCGAAATCAGAAAGTAAATGGGAGACGTCCGGTCATGCTGCCGCTACTGATGAGGCCTTCACCCACTGGGATGAAGACGTTCCCCAAGAAGTATCGACCTCATGTGCGAAGTGTCATAGCACTCCTGGATTTTTGGATTTCCTAGCAGACGGTTCAGTTGACAGTGCACCCCCTGTAGGAACAACAGTTGAATGTGAAGTCTGCCATACAAACACAGACACTGGCGCCCTTCGTGTCCATACTTCAGTTACATTTCCCTCAGATATATTGGTCGAAGATCTTGGCTCAGAAGCCCTCTGTATGGAATGCCATCAGGGAAGGGAATCTGGACCCAATGTAGATGAGGAAATAACCGATGCTGCTGTTGCAGATGACGATACAATCAGCTCAGAAATGGGCTTTCTAAACGTTCACTATGCTGCGGCTGGTGCCGTGCAGTTCGGAACCTTTGCCCAAGGTGGATACGAGTACAGTGGAAATCACTATGACGCACGGTTTGCGCATGTGGAGGGATACAATGCCTGTATGACCTGTCATGATCCTCACTCCTTAGAGATAAAACTTGACAACTGCAACACATGCCACACCGGTATAAAAGACCCCAAAAATATCCGTTATTACGGTTCCTTCGTCGATTATGACGGTGATGGCAACACGACAGAAGGCATCTATCATGAAATTCCGGCATTTCAGCCAAAATTATATGCGGCAATTCTAGCATACGGACAACAGATAGGTGCTCCTATCGTCTACGCGGGCGGCTACCCATACTTTGTTAATGACACCAACAATAACGGAGTGGCAGACGAAGATGAAATAAGTCGGGGAAATACATACAGCTCCTTTACTGGCCGTCTTCTAAAGGCAACCTATAACTATCAGTTCTCATTGAAAGACCACGGCGGATACGCTCATGGCGGAAAATACATCATCCAGCTATTATACGATTCAATAGAAGACTTGAATAGCGTTCTCAATAATCCAGTCAGCCTAGAGGGGATGAACAGGGACGATGAGGGTCATTTCGACGGCTCTGCCGGAGCCTGGAGACATTGGGATGATGACGGTGAAGTCGAAGAGGACTGTGCTAAATGCCACAGTGCGGATGGTCTTCCCTATTTTCTTGAAAATGGAACGCATATAGCCCAAGAGCTCTCCAATGGTTTGCTCTGTACTACCTGCCATACTTCCCCTCCTGCGGTCAGGACTGTAAGCTCGGTCACATTTCCTTCCGGAGTGAGCAAGGATCTGGGCGACAATAGCAATATATGTATAAACTGCCACCAGGGCCGGGAATCAAAAGTCAGCGTTGATGCCGCCACAGCTACCGCTGGCCCTTACAGTTTTATAAATATTCATTATTATGGCGTAGGAGCTGTTCTGTACGGCTCTGAAGTCCATGGTGGGTATGAGTTTGATGGCAAAACTTATGTTGGACAAAGAACATGGCCAAATCACAACGGGCTGTTCGATACCTGCATTGAGTGCCATATGGGCAGGAATAGTCCGAGGAGAATGGACGAACAATCTTCAACATATGGTGACCACAATGTGCACAAACCAAATCAAGAAGATTGTGTCTATTGCCACGGACAAGATGTCTCCCAACCAAACCCCGGCACAGATCCAACTAAGTTTAAATTCAGTGGTATCCGTCCAGCTACGACTCCCGATTATGATGCAGATGGAGTCACAACTGAATCTGTTGAGAACGAGATTAAAGGGCTGGAAGAGCCCCTGTTGGAACGGATCCAAGCCTATGCATCAAATACTTCAGGTGGGCCCATTGCTTATGCCAGCAGCTATCCATACTTTGTCAAAGACACCAACGGAAATGGTGAGGCAGATCCTGATGAAATCTCTCGCGGAAATAGATATACTGCTTTCGACGCTCCACTTTTGAGAGCTACTTATAATTACCAGTTCAGCAAAAAAGAACCACATGGTTTTATCCATAATTCACGTTATATTGCCCAATTGTTGGTGGATTCCATAGAGCACCTTGGAGGGAACATAAGCGCGTACACATGGCGCTAATTATCAGGTAATCAATAAATTTTAAAGTTAAACAAGGGGCGGCATTCAAAGATGCCGCCCTTTTGATTATTTGGCTCACTATCCCTTTATTTAGAGCCCTGATCCCTTTTATTCTATTGAAAAAATTCAATAAATCCGATACTATTAGTAGTAATTTAAAATCATAAAAGATCGAAACTTAAATGAAATCTTTATTGAAGTTATTTAGTTCAGTTAAATTAGCCATTGTGCTTTTGATTATTATCACTAGTGCTTCATTTGTTGGCACTCTTATTCCCCAGCAAAGAAGTCCAAGCGAGTATGTCGCTCAATTCGGTCAGCTTGGAAATTTATTAAATAGATTCCAGCTCACCAATCTTTATCAATCCTCGTGGTTTATCAGCTTGCTTTTCCTGTTTGTTTTGAACATCCTGATCTGCACTCTGACCCGTTTCCCTGCCAAATTTAGAAAAGCTTTTCAACCCAAGCTCATAAAAGATAAAAAAAACATTCTTGTCCTTAAAATTAAAGATAGTTTAGGAAAAAATTGGGACCTGGCTAAAACTAAAAAAGAGCTAAAAAAGGAGCTCTCCTCCAGGCATTATCGCCTCAAAGAAGAAGTTGAAGAAAACAAGGCATTCCTCTCAGCAAGAAAAAGAACCTTAGGATTGTTTGGAGCTGATGTCGTTCATCTCGGCCTTCTTATCATTCTCGCAGGAGGTATTATCAGCGGGCTTGGTGGATTCAGGAAAAATCTAACTTTTTCAGAAGGAAATGTTCTTGATATTCCTAATGCTGAATTTAAGCTCAGGCTTGATAAATTTGAAACAGAATACTACCCTGACGGCAACGTCAGAGATTGGAAAAGCACCCTCACAGTCATTGAAAATGAGAAACCGATTTTAAGCAAAATCATTGAAGTTAATCATCCCCTCTCCTATAAAGGATTTGTTTTTTATCAAAGCAGTTACGGCTGGAACTGGGCAAACACTTCTGTAGAAATTTGGGTGAAAAAAAGAAAAGACCCTTCATTCTTGAGAAAAATAGAAATGAATCTCGGCGCAAGGGTAAAGCTTGAAGGCGAAAACATCCATATTTCTGCTATTCATTTTATCCCTGATTTTATTATCAATGAAAGAAGCGAGGCCACATCCCGTTCTCTTCAGCCCAACAATCCTGCCGCATTTATAGAAGGGTGGGAAGGAGATGAGAAAGTTATTTCCGGTTGGATTTTTGCTAAATTTCCTGATTTTGCCCGCATCCATTCAGAAAAAGAGACAGATTTATCTTTTGAACTAAAAAGCTTTAAGGCCGGCCAATTCTCTGTTATCGAAGCAGCCAAAGACCCAGGAGCAAATATCATATGGGTAGGATGCACCTTTTTAATGATTGGTCTAGCTTTAGCTTTTTACTGGCCTTCGCGAGAAATTAAAATTATTCTAGAAGAAATTCAGGGAAAAACAGGAGTAATTGCCGGAGGAATTGCTTCTAAAAACAGAGAAGCTCTTCAGGCTGAATTCGATAAAATCATGTCTTCCTTAAGGAGATCGAAATGAATGAATCGCTTTTATTCTATGCAACTTTTATTCTTTACATCATTTCTGCTTTTTACTATTTCACGTTCCTTTTCTCAAAAAGAGAAAACCTGGCAAGAATAGGATTCTCATTTGCATTCGTAGGGCTCTTCATCCACACCATAGCTTTGGTCTGGAGAACCTTTGAAAGCGGCCATGCTCCATTCACTAACATGTATGAGTCTCTCTCTTTCTTCGCCTGGTCGTCGATTCTCGCTTACATCATAATTGAGTTTAAATATAAAATTCGAAAAGCAGGTCCATATTTCATGCTTATCGTCATCGCTCTGATGGCTCTGGCTTCTTCTCCTTTGATGCCCAAGGAAGCAACTCCCCTCGTTCCTGCACTTCAGAGCTACTGGCTCTGGCTCCATGTATCCGTGACTCTCCTCGGGGAGGCCTTTTTTGCCATCGCATTTATCACAAGCATCATGTATCTGACGGCTGATTCGAGAGAGAAAAAAGGGGGAGCAGCAAAATCAAAACTCTCAGCAGAAAAACTTGACTCTGTCAGCTACAGATGTATAGCTGTTGGCTTTCCACTCTTCACACTGGGAGGCCTTGTCTTTGGAATGGTCTGGGCTTTTAAAGCCTGGGGAAGATACTGGAGCTGGGACCCTAAAGAGACATGGAGCTTGATAACCTGGTTCGTCTTTGCACTCTATCTCCACACTCGAATAGTCATGGGCTGGAAAGGACGCCGTTCGGCCTATGTTGCTATTATCGGATTTTTAGCTGCTTTATTCACCTATTTTGGCGTAAATTACATATTGTCTGGTTTACATAGTTATGCTTAGGTATTTTTCCAAAGTGACGGGATTATATGTAACTTGGGAACAAGCTCAATGCTTAGAGTTTTATTGAGCTTATAAGGTTAGTCTTCTTAAGATATATCCAGCAGACAATCAATCTAATATAAACGCAATTATTCCAGTGTCATCGCGAGGAGCGAAGCGACGTGGCGATCTCATCCTATAAAGACGAGATTGCCACGCCCTTTCAGAGCTCGCAATGACATTGTAAAAATATATATTGCGTTTATATTAGTCGGCATAAATCTATATTCTTGCACCTAAACCTGCCACCATCTCTTGGAAAATCAGGGCATCCTTATTTTTTCCCAGGGAGGCAATATCTTGACAAGAATATAAAGTATTACAAATGGAAGGATTAGAAATCCCAAGGAGGCAAGTAATCCCTCCATACCCCCAAGTGTCATTTTGTAAGCAGTTAGTCCCCTGAAACTTTTAGAGAACAATTGCCCGCCTATGACCACATTCCATCGTGTAGTAAAGATTCCAACCTGAACAAGCAATGCAGAGACAAAGTAGACATGTCTTCTTAATTCCGCGGGCACACGGAACAATTTGACTGCGCCAAGCGCCCCCAGAGGTAATAACATCCCAAGGAGGAACTGGATAACAACAAGACTTACAAATAATTTTCCCGAAATCAACTGGGATAGTATTGTAATAGATTCCTCTGACTCATACAAACGGTGGATGAAATCCAATGCTTCAAGGGAGAAGGCAACAATCATTGTGAAGAACAAATAATTTGCGAGCTTGTCCAAAGAGGCCATTTCCAATTCTTGCCTGCGCACGAGTGTCACTATCATATAGATAAGCAACACCAAGGCGATACCCGAGACAATCGCTGAAAAAAGAAACACTATTGGCATGAGCACACTTGACCACCATGGATTTGCCTTGATAGAACCGAATATAAACCCGACATATCCGTGGAGAAGAAATGCTGAAGGAATTCCAATTATGGTTATTATTTTCACTGCCTTTTTATCAAACTTCACTGCTCGTTCTGATGTATCGGTGGAAAATAATGTGATTATTCTCTGTATCCAGCTCCTTACTCCTTTCCCTTTATTAGCCCAGATAATTAAGTCTTTCCTGTAGTCAAACCATATTTCAAGCAGTAAAACCGCCATGAGATACCAGGCATAAACAAATCCAAACATGGCCATCGCAGAGCTTCGATTTGGAGTAAGGAATATTTCAAAGGATCTTTCAGGATGCCCAAGATGCGCTAACAGAGGCAAGGGTGCCACTATTAAGAAGGCAAGCGAAGTAAGAAGAGACAGCCGGTAAGTGGGCTGAAGTTCTTTAACATTGAATACTTTAACGAGCGAAGCGAGAATAAAGGCACCGGCAACGAGTCCGGTAATATAAGGATATATGACAATAAGCATGCGCCAATATAATTCAATCTCATTGGGATAAATATACCCGGTTATCTGTTTAAGTATTGGCCATAAATGTTCAGCAAGTTTCTCCAAGATTATTTTACCTCCATATCAAGCCCAGCATAAAACACCGTTGGCTCTGTGTTGAGATATGGCTTAAGAACTCTTATCTTGTGCATGCGCATAAATCTCACAAGAGGGCTGGCTCTTCCCTTTCTGTCACCGAATATCCTTGTCTGAGTAGGGCACACTTCAACACAGGCAGGTATCATCCCCTTCACTAATCGGTGATAGCAAAAAGTACATTTTTCTGCTGTGCGAGTCTTTGGGTGAAGAAATCGAGCTCCATAGGGGCAGGCCTGAATACAGTATTCACATCCTATGCAATATTTAGAATCAACAAGGATAACTCCATCATCTGTCTTGAATGTAGCTCCGGTGGGACAAACCTGAACACAAGGGGGGTTGGCACATTGATTACACAATTTAGGCACAAAAAAGCTCCTGAGCATCTTTTTCTCATGGATATTCCGCTTGAAGCCATCCACACCACCATTGGGGCTATCTACAATCACTTCACCTCCCTCAAAAACTATGTACCGCTCCACCCATGTTCTGAAAAAAAAGGGCAATTGCGGAACATCATTCTCCTTCTTACAGGCATTTGCACACCGACCACACCCTATGCATCTATCTATCTTTATTCCCATTCCCCAGGAGTGGGCTTTAGGATCATAACCTTCTTCATAAACTGAAGTTTTTTCTTTATTTTTTTCTTTCGATATCAAGAGTCCAGGGCATGATAGAGAAAGAAGAGAGAAAAATAGTTTTTCAAGAAACTCTCTTCTTTCGATACTTATCTTATCCATTTAATCAACCTCTGGTAAGTGAGGATAATGACATTGCCAACATACATACCTTTCGCCGTGAGTTGCCATATCGACTCTTGGAATTTCCTTTGCAGCTGAGGCATTCTCCGCGTGACACTCTCCACAGAGCCCTCGTCTAATTGGTTTCTCAGGGTGATAATCTCTTGGGCGGACCTTATGCTCTTCAGGTGTTTGGTGACACCTGGTACAGGAAATGTAGATATGATGAGAAAGGGCCTTTGTCCGTGCAATCTCGGCATGACATGCCTCACATTCTTTTGGTGCTTCAGGCGTTTTGGGATCATGAGCATCATGACAGGAGACGCAAGCTCTCCTTGGATTATGTGATTCTGAGACTATTTGAGGGAAACCTGTGGGTCTAGATGGAAGATACTCATGACATAGAGGACAATATCCTCTCTCCCTCGGAGACTCAAGTTTATTGCCATCAGGGTCTTCGGTGTGGGCTGCAGCCGGACCGTGACACGCTTCGCACGCCACATCCCTGTGATAGGACATTTTCTTAACCTCCACAATATCATCATGGCAGTCATTGCAGACCATATGCCCGCTATATTTAATCTCCAGCGATGTTACATCATCAATAGCCGATGCCCTGTAATGTCCATATTTGCCGAAATCAGAGGGAACAAGAAAATGTCTCATAACAACAAAAGCAGCTATTACCAACACTACTGGTATCAAAAGACGCTTTACCTGATCAGGTACTTTTTCCCCTATAGCTTTTATTCTATTCATGAGCGCAAAATTATAATTGAAAATATACAAATCACCAGAATAATATATAGCAAAATATGTGCCAAATCAAAGGTCTTTTATTAACCTCTGGTCACTAAATAAGTTGAAAAATTCACTAAATATTTTTTTGGAAGAAAAACTGCGATTTCATGATTAAAAAAATAAGCTATAATTAGGATCTTAGCCTATCTATTCGAGAATGGAACCTAAAACCTCACGCCTTCTCGAAGATATATATGGGCCACAATCATTTTCATAAAAGATATGTGGAATTAAAGAATGAAAAACGGAAGAATTTTAAGAAAAAAAACTCAAGAAGTGTGATTGAGCTTAATATTTTTTTATAAATAAATGGGTGATATAACCCAGCAAAGGGTGAATTCACCCAACAGAAGGATCCGATCCATCTATGTTTATTTTTCTGCTGCCTAACTTTTTTATTTTCTTTAAGGTAAATAGGAGAAATATTTTTAATACTTGGCACAAAGAATGCAGTTATAATAGTGTAGAATTATAGCTTGTTAAAATGAAGAAATTAAGAATAAACTTTTCCTTCTTGCGGAAAATAAAAAGCATGAAGAAAAAAAAGAAAAAAAGAATAATCCTATTCTTGGTCGGAGGGTTCATGCTTGTTTTCCTTATCGGAACAATAGAATACACGTCTAATTCCCATTTTTGCGCCTCCTGCCACTACATGAAGCCATTTTACAGAAGCTGGGAAACCTCTTCCCACAGTCATGTCGAATGTAACTCCTGTCATTATCCTCCTGGATTGAGATCAAAATTAAGGGCGAAAGTCGAGGGAATTCTTCAAGTCGGCAGATACTGGACTAAGCTCTATCTAAAATCTAAGCCCTGGGCTGAGATTCCCGATGAAAGCTGTCTTCAGAAAGGTTGTCACGAAAAGAGGCTCCTGGAAGGACTGGCGAAATTTAAAAAAGTTGCCTTTGATCACAAAATTCACTTTACTGATTTGAAAAGAGGCAAACGGCTCCGCTGCACGAGCTGCCATTCCCAGATTGTTCAGGGTGAACACATTACAGTTACTGAAAGCACCTGTTTTATTTGCCATTTTAAAGAAAGTGAACATTACCCTCGAATAAGCGATTGTTACCACTGCCATCATAAGGAAGATTTGATTTCAGAGAAGACTTCAAGATTCAATCACTCTCCCGTGTTTGATGACGGCTGGGAATGTGATAAATGCCACAGCAACACCATTATCGGTGATGGAATTGTCCCTCGAGAAAACTGTTATAAGTGCCACTGGGAAACAGATAGGCTAAATAAATACGATGATACAGACCTCATGCATTCTACCCATATTGCCTCCAATAAAATCGAATGCAACCAATGTCATTTGGATATCCAGCACAAGATTGTCAAAGATATTGAAGCCATATCGGATTGCAAAACATGCCATACAGACTACCATAAAGTCCAAAAAATCCTTTTTCTCGGAGAAGGAGGTAAAGGGGTTTCCCATCCTGTACCTAATATCATGCTGGAGAAGGGATTGAGCTGCAAAGGTTGCCATATTTTCCATGAAGAAACTGGCGGAAAGGTGATAAAAAGCGAAACATTTATCTCAAAAGCCACCGCCTGTGAATCCTGCCACGGAAAGGGCTTTGCGAGGATTATGAAAGACTGGGAGATTTCTACGGAAAAAAAATTGAGTGATATCAGGACCATTTATGAAAAAGCCAACGATGAACTGAAACGCACCAAAAGTGTTCAGAAGGAGAAAGCTCAGAAACTCCTTGAGGAAGCCGCCTTTAACATCGACATTGTCGAAAGAGGAAAGAGTGTTCACAATGTTGAATACTCTCAGGAACTCCTCACTGCTTCTTACAATATAGTAGTAGAAGCTCTAAGTGTCATAGGTTCTTCTTATAAACCCGAAAGTTTCCTGGGAGTGGCCAAAGAAATCCCGACTCAATGCTCTAACTGCCACAGCGGGATTGAAGAAATCAATACGCAAGTCTTCGGCCTTGATTTCCCCCATAAAAAGCATTTGATTGAACAGAAAATGCAATGCAGCACCTGTCATTCCAATGTTAGAAAACATGGAGAATTTATCGCCTCCAAACAAGGCTGTGCTGTCTGCCACCACAGGGACATAGAAAAGGATTGCACTGCTTGCCATAAATTGCAGACGATGTTTTATGAAGGAGGCCAGTTAGACGGCCATATCATTCCAAAGGATATAATGTATGAAGCTGAAATAGAATGCACAGGCTGTCACCTCGATTCTCAAGATCAAATCTATCGCTCTGACAGGAATAAGTGCGTCGATTGCCATGAAGAAGAATACGGTGAGATTTTCTTAGAGTGGCAGAATTCAGTAAAAGACCTTATCCG
>Ga0209979_1005225_pt1 | contig 10315 bp, 9 predicted proteins | sample AnhtaG_FD_183114 | JGI IMG/M metagenome (GOLD analysis project Ga0209979, IMG submission 183114) | Deep subsurface microbial communities from Anholt, Denmark to uncover new lineages of life (NeLLi) - Anholt_01485 metaG (SPAdes) (version 2) | ecosystem: Environmental > Aquatic > Marine > Oceanic >...
ACTGAGCGAGGACATCTTTGATTTGCGGTTCATTTTTGGGCGGTTGTTGGGCTTTTGCAGGCTAATACTTTGATAAGCAGGTGTGGCGTAGATTTTAATAGGTGACTGTCCCTAGTTTTCTAGTTTTCTCTAGTTTTCTCTAAGGTGACTGTCCCTAGTTTTCTCTAGTTTTCTGAGTTCAATCGAAGGAATCAATACAATAATCAATTCAACAGCCGCTCCAGTTGTTAGACCCCGTTGTTATCTAGTTTGAAATTATAACTTTTTGGTCAAAAACTAGCAAGCCATTTTTGAGCCATTTTTGTTTCGTGAAGAGTTTGGTTATTCATCGAAATAATCGGTATCTATTTTCTTAACCTCATATAAGGCAGCCATTGAAACTCCAACATTGTGCTCAATCATTAGTTGAGCCAATCTTTCGCCATCTATGAGAATAATTTTATTTTCTATATTTGAGGCATAATGTACGGCTTCTTTTGAAAACGCTGAGGTAGTAATAAAAATACCTTTTTTGGCTCTCTGGCCCTGCAAAGCACCTGCAAATTTTTGAACTTCTGGACGACTAACAGTGTTTTCCCATCTCTTGGCTTGTATATAAATAGCATCGAGTCCCAGTTTATCCTCTTTTATTATTCCATCGATACCTTCATCACCACTTTTACCAACTGCCTGCCCCGCATCTTTTCTGGAACCACCGTACCCCATTTTTACCAGAAGATCGATTACTAAAATTTCGAAGAAGGTTGAAGAGCTATCTTTAACCTTCATTAATAATTCTTGTGCTAAATTTTGATTCAATTCCTCATATGCAGCTCCCAAGGTTTCTTCTGGAGTTTGAGCTTTAATTGAATCTATATTTTTGCTTAATTTCTTTTTGCCCTTTGTTTTCTTTCGAGTTGTAAATTCGTGGAACTCTGGGAATTGTTGAAGGAATTTGTTGTCTATCTTAGCTGGGTTCTTATTCAAAACATCAATACCTCTTTGCGTAATCTTGAAAAAGCCACGTTTCGTGGACTCAAGAAGTTGACACTTTTTTAGATATGTTGCCGCCCATCCTACTCTGTTTACAATTACTCTGGTAATTCCACTCGGTAAAAGTTCCTTTTTGTCTTGGTCAGTTAAGCAAAACTCCTCGCTAAGAACTTCGGTTGCCACTCTTGAAAGGTGTTCTTTTCCGTCGCCTGCGAGCTTTAATAGTGGTAGCATTAAGGTTTCGTAATCAGGAATTGCCATATAACTGCCTCCAAATAATGTGGGGCTTTCTTTCCACAATAATTCCCTTTTTATGTTATTCGACCTGATATTTTGGTATTAAAGACTGATTATCTGTGAAAGAGGGGGAGTTTGTCAATAATTCTGTCTATTTTTTAACCCCAACTCTCTCGAATTAGGCTGCATCAAGGAAGCTAACCAAAGCATTCTGGCGAGGCACCCGACCCCGCAATTCCCGCTAAAAAATTTCGTATCTCATATTTCGTGAAGCGTATTTCCCTTCGACTTTGCTCAGGGTAAACTGCTGTTGATTCCGCTCCCGGCTGCATCACGCATTTAGTCCCCGGTTAGATAGCGCCTTGCTATCTCACGGGGGAAGGGATAGAAAATAACACAAAAGAATATGTAAAAGTCAAAGAAAAATCCCCCCAGCACAGGACTGGGGGCTATATAAAACGATGGCAAGATGATTGTCCCCCCAGCACAGGGGTGGGGGCAGGAAGGAAGGAGTCGCGGGACATGGGGAACCCCCGATAGTGCCGGGGGCTAACAGGTATTGAGCTTGCTTTAGTGCCTTATAGGCACGTAAGTATTTGCTCGCAATGAGAGAGAGCGCAATGCTATGCCCCAAAAATGTTATGTGTTGCCAGAGAAATTAGCCACACCCGAAAATAAAAAAAGCTATTCACCTGTACCCGCGATACCTTTGCGGGTGAGCACAGGTGCGGGCACCAGAACATATACAAAAATCGCTTATTTTTTGCTTTTTGACAGCATTTGGCCAAATTGGTAAAATGCCATTGTTCTTGCACATTTTTGAACTCACCTGTACCCGCGTTTTCTGTGCGGGTAGCACAGGTGCGGGCAACCTTTATTGCGAAACTGTTCAGCATGAGAAAAGGAGGCTATTAAATGAAAGTTGACACTACAATTATGAACAGACGACAATTTTTAGCTACTTTTGGTGCAGCGGTAGTCCGCCTGGGCGGATTAACTCTGCCATCCTGTGCTTTCGCTGCTAATCCTGCCGCAAAAAGCAAAAGGCCCAACTTTGTCTTTATTTTTGCCGATGACTTAGGCTGGGGAGACCTGGGCTGTTATGGAAATCGCCAGATAAAAACACCCAACCTGGATCGGCTCGCCAAAAACGGCACGCTGTTCACACAGTTTTACGTCAACGGCTCGGTCTGCTCACCTTCGCGAACGTCGATTATGACCAGCCATTTTCCGGCACGCCACAGCGTTCACGGTCATTTTGCAACTCATAAGCAAAACAAGGCACGCGCCATGCCCAACTGGCTCGACCCTAAGGTACATACCGTGACTGGGCTGCTCAAGAATGCCGGCTATACCACCGGCCACTTCGGAAAGTGGCATCTCGGCTCCGGTGACGGCTCGCCGACGCCCGGCGATTACGGTATTGATGAGCATTGTACGAGGTCTTCTTCCGGTCCGCAGCTCGAAGGTACGTCTGACCCGTATTTCCGTGCCAAGTCCACCGGCCAGATCGTTGACAAAACCATTGAGTTTATCGAAAAGAACCGCGATAAGCCCTTCTATGTAAACGTATGGACGCTTGTCCCGCACGCTACGCTCCATCCCACCGACGAACAGATGAAACCTTACCAGCGATATGCGGCCAGAGCTGTCCCATACAGGGGCGTAAAGCAGATTTACTATGCTTCTATCTCTGACCTGGATAACCAAATCGGCAGACTAATTAAGAAAATTGACGAGCTTGGATTGGCTCATAACACACTGATTGCATTTTCCAGTGATAATGGCCCCGAAGACCTGGACATTCGCAATGCCGTCCACAGTGGTATCGGCAATACCGGCCCGTTCCGGGGACGAAAGCGAAGTATATACGAAGGTGGCATCCGTATGCCATTTATCGTTCGCTGGCCTGGCCATACGCCGGCTGGCAGGGTTGACGGCACAACTATTATCGCCGGTGTTGATTGGCTTGAGTCTGTTTGCAGTTTAGCCGGCGCCAAAGTTCCACGTGACCTCAAACCTGATGGTGAGGATATGTCCGCTGCCCTGCTCGGCAAACCTAAGCAGCGCAGCAAACCTTTGATGTGGGAATGGCGATTCCGAATTTTCGGCGATATGGTCCACAAATGTCCGATGTTAGCCATTCGTGACGGAAAGTGGAAGCTGCTGATGAATCCCGACCGCAGCCGAATCGAATTATACGATATTCCTAAGGACCCGACAGAGCTGGATAACGTTGCCGAGAAGCACCCTGACGTAGTGAAAAAGCTTTCACAACAACTTCTAAAGTGGCAGGCAACCCTTCCCCCCGGACCTGTCGATGAGGTGGCCGGCTCAAACGCTTACCCCTGGCCAAAAAACAAATGAAACAAAAAATTTACAGAAGAGGCAGGTTTTACCGGCAAGACCACCCCCAAACAACCGTTCGGTTGCCAGAAACAACCAATAGGTTGCACCAAACAAGTTTGAGGATGCCACCCTGTATTCCATTAGTAACGCAAAGCTCAATAAAACACCCAGCAACGCTGGGTTTGGATCGGTACCCGCTGTTGGCGGGTCTGTCGCGATTGGCTTTGTATTTTGCTCTGGCACAGGTCTTGTTGCTTACGGGCACAGCTATCTCTCGGCTGAAGCCGTTCTCGAAAAAGACAAACCTCTTTGAGGCCGGTAAAGCCGGATATGCCACGTATCGTATTCCGGGAATTGTCGTAACGACCAGGGGTACGCTCTTAGCCTATTGCGAGGCACGCAAGAGCCTCCAGGGCGATTGGGGCACGATTGATATTATGATGCGGCGGAGTACGGACGGCGGCAAAACCTGGGAAAAACAACGCAAAATCGTCAACATCAAAGGCGAGGTCGCACAAAATCCCGTTGCCCTCAAGCAGAATCTGGCCAAAGAGGGAGAAATAACCATCAACAATCCTGTGGCAATCGTTGACCACAAAACTGATGCTATACACTTTCTGTACTGTGTCGAGTATGCCCGCTGTTACTATATGCGCAGTGACGACGACGGCAGAACCTTCACGAAACCTCTCGATATTACCGAGACCTTTGAAAAGTTCCGCAGCCCCGCCAACGGCGGGTATGAATCAGAACCCAGCGTTGCTGGGTATGATTGGAAAGTCTTAGCGACCGGGCCGGGCCACGGCATCCAGTTGAAAAACGGGCGACTACTGGTGCCGGTCTGGCTGTCCACCGGAACAGGCGGACATGCACATCGGCCTTCCTGTGTCTCCGTTATCTATAGTGACAACCACGGCAGGAGCTGGCAGCGCGGCCAGATCGTCGTTGCTAATCCCAATCCGGTCAATCCCAGCGAAACTGTTCCTGTCCAGTTCCACGACGGACGTGTTATGTTCAACATCCGCCACGAGTCGAAGCCGCGCCTGCGCGGTATCTCCATAAGCCCCGATGGGGCCACCGGCTGGAGCAAAATAGTATTCCACGAGCAACTGCCTGAGCCGGTTTGTATGGCCAGCATCATCCGGTTTACCGAACGACCTGCGTATCAGAAGAACCGCATTCTATTCGCCAATCCGCATAACCCCGACAACCGCCAGCGTAAGAACGTTACGGTCAAACTCAGCTATGATGAAGGCAAAACCTGGCCCATCGCCAAGTCAATTGAGCCCGGTATCAGCGGATACTCAGACCTGGCTGTCGGGTCTGATGGATTCGCCTATTGCTTCTACGAACGGGCCAGCATGGACAGAAGCCACTATCGACCCCGCTACCTGACCGTCGCTCGCTTCAACCTCGAATGGCTGACTAACGGTAAGGACCACTTTGAATAATACTGATTGTTATGAGATAATATTTTGACGGAGAATAACCGGTGGCTGACAAAAGAGCGGTAATTTTACTAAGCGGCGGCCTTGATTCAGCTACAACTTTGGCCATAGCCCGCAGTCAAGGTTTCGAGTGCAACGCCTTGACCTTCAGATATGGCCAGCGCCATCAGCGGGAAATCGAAGCCGCAAAGAAAATAGCCGACTCTCTCGGAGCGGCTGAGCATCGCATAATCGATATTGACTTAGCTCAGTTCGGCGGCTCAGCCCTGACCGACTCAACCATTGAAGTACCTAAGGACAGAGCCGATTTGGGCAGTTCCGAGCAAATTCCGCCAACCTATGTGCCAGCCCGAAATACGATTTTTTTAAGTTATGCACTTGCCTGGGCTGAAGTGCTGTGTGCGTTTGATATCTTTATCGGCGTCAACACAACCGACTACAGCGGCTATCCCGACTGCCGGGGTGAATTTATAGCTGCCTTTGAGAAGACCGCCAACCTCGCTACAGCAGCCGCAGTCCAGCGTAAAGGCAGATACCATATTCATACTCCGATTATAAATATGACAAAGGCCGAAATCATTCTCACCGGCACAGAGCTTGGCGTCGATTACTCCCTCACGCACAGTTGCTACGACCCCGACCAGCAGGGCCGAAGCTGCGGTCGATGCGACTCCTGTAGATTAAGATTAAAGGGCTTTGCTGAAGCAGGGCTTGAAGACCCGATTGAGTATCGAAAAGTGAGCTAAAGTGAGCTAAAGTGAGCTCCAAACTTTAGGCATTTTAGGCGCTGCAAACTTTAGACAATGACAAATACGAGATACGATGAGAATAAACGAGATATTTTATTCCTTGCAGGGCGAAGGATTTTCAGCCGGAGTTCCCAGTGTATTCGTGCGTTTCGCAGGCTGTCCTTTGCGATGTCGATGGTGCGATACAAAATATGCCTGGGACCAAAAAGCAGGACAAGATTATACCATCGCCGAAATAGTCCAGACCGTTCAACAATGGTCCTGTAAGTTCATTGTAATAACCGGTGGCGAGCCGATGATAAATTCAGACCTGCTGCAGTTAGTACGCCAGCTAAAAACCGCCGACAAACACATAACAATCGAGACTGCTGGAATAGCATATATCCCGGATATTCCCTGCGATTTGATTAGTATCAGCCCGAAATTGAGCAACTCGGCGCCGACCGACCCTGAACTTGCTGCATTTCACGAAGATTCAAGATTGGATATAGCCGTCTTGCGCGAGCTGATTGATAGTTATGATTATCAACTAAAATTCGTCGTGGACTCAGAGAACGACTTACCCGAAATCCAGGAGACCTTAGAGAAAATAGGAAATGTCGATTCCGAAAATGTAATGTTAATGCCACAGGCGGTTACAAGAGATGAACTTTTAGCCAAATCGCGGATGGTCGCTGAGATGTGCAAACGCACCGGCTTTGCATTTTGTCAACGCCTGCAGGTTCTGCTCTGGAACAATGAAAGAGGAACTTGACATTTCGTCTCTGTGTCATTCAAGTGCTCCCTTCAGCAGCCGAATATCGTCAATCCAAACAGTGCCCTTGCCGTCTATAACCAGATTTAGTTTTACATTGTCGGGATTCTCTGGTAAGAAGAAGGGGGTTTCTACTGTTGTCCAATCTGTAGTGCCGGTTAGATAACTCGAAAGCCCCCGTGAGGAAGACTCTCCTTTGCCGGGGAAGTGGCACCACATCTCCAGGTAGGCCCTGCCTATGCCTACCACATTTGCGGACCGGAGACGCGCCTGATAAATCAGCCACGCGGGCCCGATGTCTATGTCGCTGGTCTCATACAGGCGAATCGTTTTGGGTCCGGTTACCTCAATTCGCAGAGAGCCGTTGCCATCGCTCGAAATCTGCTTATCCAATCTGACACCCGATTGAGTTATCAGCCCTTCAGTGTCGTCAAGAGGAAATCGTCTCAATTCCGTTACTTCCACTGTCTCTGAAGGGAGTGGTGGTTTAATTCTCGATTCGGTATAGTAAGTATAGTCTGAAAAAAGAATACACAAGAGAACTATGGAAGGGACAAGAACACAGTATCCAATAATCAATCCAGCCAATGCTAGTCCATGACCTTGAAGTGTTGGCTCCTTACTAATCCTTCGCAGAGCCAAGTGTCCACAAATTATAGCGGGGATACAACCAACTGGGCCAAGAGCTAGCACAAGGACTAAAGATGCAATTGCCAATCCGGATGTTCGAGTTGGCTTGGGTTTACCTTGGATATCCTCTCCAACATCAACTTTAGCGGTCTTTCGAAGTGTCTCAAGCAGTTCCTCATACTCATCTTCACTTATTTTGCCTTCGTTGCGAAGTTCCAACAATTCCTCTTCTGATGATATGTTCGATACGTTTTCCATTTTTTATTCTCCCGAAAGTTTCTCAAGTTTTTCTTTGGCTTCGGCTACGGTAATCTCATCTGCCCGCAATTTTTCGAGAACAGCCTTTTTCTGAGCGTCCATTTTCTTCAGCATTTCGTAGTTGGCTATCAACCTGTCCAAACGCGACCGTATTGCCGCATATCCGAGAGAGCTGCTCTGCTCCAGAGTTTTGATGCTAAAGCCCGCCAAGAGGTATCGCTCCAAGAATTTCTGGTCTTCCGGAGTGAGTCTGTCGAAAAAAGTCTGGCTGAAATTACCTTCAATCTTTACCCCGCAGGTTGTACAAGACATCGCCGCCGTCTGCATCGGCAGCCCACAAGAAGGACACGATGTTGAAAGCGTTCTTTTTCTCATATTTGTAAATATTAGCATATTAACCAGTAAAGTCAACTAAAATTTGGAAAAAATTAAAAAAATCCTAATTTTTTTTGGCTGGTAAATTTACCTGTCAGTATATCACCAGTCTCCTGAAAAGACGTTATCTATTGCTGTCGTTCCGAAAAGTCCGCTACAGGCAAGTCTTTTGCGCCGTGGCAATTTTGACTGTAACGCCAAAGACTGCCGCGTCAACCTCCTGCTGGCTCGATACAGAAAACAGGCACTGGGAAAGCAGAAAAACCCTCCCGGGAACTCCGGCTGTGCTCTGTATTTTAAGCGTTCTATCTAAATGTTTGACATATCTAACGCAGCCTCATATCATACTCGTCGTGCGTGAAGCGTGATGCGTATTGCGAAAGAAGAAAAAAACGCACGATGCAACACGCAATACGATATACGATATACGCAATACGCAGTACGAGAAAGGTTCTTCTTTTATGGCTAAACGAAAAGTAACTTTGAAAAATAAGCCGTTTTTACTAATCATCCGTGATGGGTGGGGCTACAATCCAAATCCGGATGAAGATGAATATAATGCCGTCAAGTGCGGAAATACTCCGACAGATGATATGCTGATGGCCGAGTATCCAAACTGTCTTATCCACACCAGCGGCGAAAACGTGGGCCTGCCGAACGGCACGATGGGCAACAGCGAAGTGGGACATCAAAACATCGGCGCCGGCAGAATCGTCCCACAGGAATCCGTAAGAATCAGCAGAGCTATTCGCGACGGCTCTTTCTTCGAAAATAAGGAATTTCTCAACTTAATCAAATTCGTGAAAGACAATAATGGCAAAATGCACGTTATGGGCCTATGTAGTAACATCGGAGTACACTCGCTGTTAGACCACCTGTACGGACTGCTTGAGCTGGCAAAAAGAAACGATGTAAAGGATGTTTTTATCCACGCATTTACCGATGGCCGCGATTCACCGCCGGATAGCGGAGCAGGATATATAGCCGACATTGAAAAAAAGGCAGGGGAAATAGGCGTAGGCAAAATCGCAACCGTTATGGGCAGATTCTATGCGATGGACCGTGACAGCCGGTGGGAGCGTGTACAAAAGGCTTACGAATGTATGAGGATAGGTAAGGGTCTTAAAGCAGCCAACCCGGCAGAGGCGGTTGCTAAAAGTTATGAAAAAGAAGTAACTGATGAATTTATCGAGCCGACGTGCATTGTCAATGAAGACAATGAACCATTGGCCACTATCAACAACGGTGACGGTGTAATATTCTTCAACTTCCGCGGCGACAGACCTCGTGAAATAACACGAGCGTTCGTTGAGACGGGCTTCAAAGAATTTGCCAGAACAACCAAACCGGACATATATTTCGTTTGTACGACCGAATACGACGCCACGATACCCGCGCCGGTGGCATTTCCAAAGCTGCCAAAGATGAAAAATATCTTGGGGGCGTACTGGGGTTCTCTGGGTCTGAAGCAATTTCGCTGCGCCGAGACTGAAAAATATGCACACGTTACTTTCTTCTTCAACGATTATACCGAAAAACCATTCACCGGCGAAGACAGGCAAATTGTCCCTTCGCCGCGAGTTCGAACATACGACTTAAAGCCTGAGATGAGCGTCTACGAGGTTACTGACGTTGTACTGGAAAGACTTGACTCGAATAAATACGACGTGGTAGTGGTCAACTTTGCCAATCCGGACATGGTCGGCCACACTGGCATATTGTCCGCAGCGATTAAAGCGGCTGAGGCAGTTGACGAATGCGTGGGCAGGATATTGGACAAGGTCAAAAGTATGGGCGGAGCAGCTATCATCACCGCCGACCACGGCAATTTCGAGAAAATGATAGACGGCAGCCCGGACAATCCACACACCGCCCACACCATTGGCGACGTACCGTTAGTCATATTCGACAAACGCTATAAAAACAGCAAGCTCCGCGAAGGTGGCAGATTAGCTGACATAGGGCCCACCCTGCTGGAGATGATGGGACTGCCGCAACCGGAAGAAATGACCGGCAAAAGCCTGATAGAAAACTAACCCAAACAGCATTAGGTAGGCGTTCACAGAACGGAGATTCTTATGCCAGAAGTATTTCCCGAACCTATAAGAAGCTTACCCCAAGCGGATATTCCGCTAAGTGGGTCAAAGGCTTATCTTTCGCAATCAGAAAATCACCAGATTGTTTTCTGGAAGTTCGACGAGGATGTTGAGGTCCCGGAGCATTCCCACGAAAGCCAATGGGGCGTAGTTTTGGAGGGCAAGATAGATTTGGTAATCGAAGGAGTTAAGCGAACTTATACAAAAGGAGACCGCGTTTTCATACCAAAAGGTGCAAAACACTCAGCAAAAATATATGCAGGATATGCCGATATTTCGTTTTTCAATGAAAGAGATCGCTACAAAAGACAATAGGTTCCCGCTGAAGTTTACACCGCACTACGATGCGGGGCGGGAATGACAACTCAGTTAGCTCGGCGGACTTGGTGGTGAAACTAAATGCCATACACTAATCAACCGTGAGTGGCAGCTTCAAGCGCAGCTTGG
>Ga0209979_1005226_pt1 | contig 10315 bp, 5 predicted proteins | sample AnhtaG_FD_183114 | JGI IMG/M metagenome (GOLD analysis project Ga0209979, IMG submission 183114) | Deep subsurface microbial communities from Anholt, Denmark to uncover new lineages of life (NeLLi) - Anholt_01485 metaG (SPAdes) (version 2) | ecosystem: Environmental > Aquatic > Marine > Oceanic >...
GCTTGGCCACTCGGAGGCACAGCAGATTGCGCTCGCCGGGCCGGACGAAGCGGTCGATCTCGAAGCCGAAGCTGGTGTAGCCGCCCTCGTGGTAGCCGGCGCGCTCCCCGTTCACCCACAGCTCCGCACTCGCGTAGACGCCCTCGAAATAGGCGCAGATGCGCTTGCCGGCCCATGTGGACGGTATCTTGATCCACCGGCGGTACAGTCCCACTTCCTCCGAGCCTCGCCGATAGGAGAATTCCCCAAACCCATGCGGCTCCCAGTTCGCCGGCACCGGGAGCAGCGCCCATGACGACTCGTCGAACGCGGCGCTTGTGAACCCATCGGTCCCGGGCCCTTCGAGCGTGAACCGCCAGCCGCCGTGCAAGCTGACGCGGTCCCGCGCGTCATACACCGGCGCCACGGGCTCCGGCGCTGCCTCCGACGCAACGTGAAGCAGCAGCACCCACAGCACGCACAGAAGCCTTCTGTTGGCGAACGGGCACATAACGCCACACCTCGCGGGCACTGGTTCCTCCCCAACCTTGGCGCCACCTGTCGCACACCAGCACCGCAGGTTTGAGTTCATGCCTGCCGAAGGTCTTAGAAGAGGGCAGCGGTCTGGCCGCTGGCGCGAGGGCCCCACGATCTCGGACCATCTGGGTGGAGCGTACGAGATCGTGGGAAAGAAAGCGCTCGCCATCGCAGCTTACACGTGTCACCAGTTGTCTCGTCACACGGGGTGATGTGCCGATGGAATGGGTGCTGTTACTGGGCGTTGTTGCCCTGGTTATCGTGTACTGCGCCAGGCAGCAGCCGCGTTGGCCATTTCTCGTGGCTGCTGTCGTCGGCGGCGTGCCGGGGGCGATCTGCGTGCTCCGCGTGCTCGACAGATTTGCTGTTGGCACCGAGCCGCTGCGTCTGCACGGTGTGATGATCTTCGGCGGTGTTTTTGGGGCCGCCGCCGGCGCCGGTGTCGCCTTCGCCATAGTAGGCTCCTGCATGGGCCCCCGACCGCAGCAAGTTGGAGGCCTGCTGGGCGCGTTGCTCGCTGCCGCAGTAGGCCCGTCACTGATGCTGCTTGCGCCGCAATGGTGTTTTGAGCGAGTCGAGGACTTCGCCTTCGTGGCGCTGCTCAGTGTGACAGCTCTCCTGGGGGCCTTCGTCGGCGCGCAGTTGGGCCGCGCCTACCACCGGTTCCGCCACGCGTGGCAGAAGCGGGTCCTGGTGGGTGCAGTGGCTGCGGTCGCCGTCGCAGGTGTGGCTCATCTGGCGCTGAGAACCGACACAATACGGGCGCATGTTCATAGTATCCGGCAGCTCCGCGAAGCTGGGGACGTTGAGGGGATGCTCTACAAAGTGGCGAGCGTCCGCCGAAGCAAGCTACGATCTCACGCCCGCGATGTGTATGTGGAGATGGCCCCCAAGGCCGCCCTCGAGCACGAGGATTGGCATGTGCGGTACAGGGCGGCGATTATATTGGGAGCACAGGGCGATGAGCGGACGCTCCCCATACTGCTGGAGGTACTGAAGCGCAGGCGTGGCTTCGAGGAGAAGGCCATACGCGCCCTGGGAGCGCTCGGCGACCGGCGAGCGGTCCCTGCGCTGCTGAATGAGGTCGAAGACCCGCAAGGCTTCCGCACGGAGGCTATGCAGGCCCTCGGGAACATGCGTGATGGGCGAGCCGTGCCGCTGTTGATTCGGCTGCTGAAGACCGAAGATGATGCCGACCTGGCCCGGGCGGCTGTGCAGACAATGGGGACAATCGGCGACCCGCGAGCGGTCCCCCTGCTGATGGAGTTGCTGAACGACCGGCGGCAACTGGTTGGCTGGCCCGCAGCCGATGCACTGGGACAGATCGGCGATAGCCGAGCGGTGCCGGCCTTGCTTGACGCTCTAGAGAGTGGTCGGTATGTGGGCGGACCGGCCGCACAGGCGGCGGCCAAGATCCGTGACCCACGGGTCGTTCCCGCCCTGGCCCACTTGCTGAGACACGAGGAGTGGCTGGTACGACGGCACGCTGTGGACGCGCTGCGGACAATCGATGATCCAGCAGCCGTCCAAGCCCTCATCGAGGCCCTGAAGAACCCCGAAATGCATGGGGACGCCCAGGACGCGCTGGAGAATCTCGGGAAGCTCGACACCCCCGAAGCCCAGGCGGCGCATCGTGTGTGGGAGAAGAACCGAGAGAGGCTGGAACGGCCAGTGGACGATCTTCAGCGTGACGGCGACATCGAGGGCATCGTAGTTCATTTGCAGTACGGCGACCGCCGCGTCCAGGCTGCCCGCGCTCTCGCAAGCATCGCCCGTGAGCAGTCCGTGCCCATCCTGATTGAGAAGCTGGCAGATGCGAACCGGTACGTCCGTGAGGCGGCGGCCGTCGGGCTGGGCGAGACCGAGGACGAGCGGGCGGTGCCGGCCTTGATCGAGGCGCTCTCGGACGGCGCTCTGCCGGTCCGGGAGGCGGCCGTTGCAGCGCTCGGGCGAACGGGCCGTCACGGCGCCGTGGACGCGCTTGCGAACGCCCTCCGGGACCGCTTGCTCCACAGCTCCGCCGCTGAAGCGCTCACGCGGATCGGCACGCCGGCGGCGCAGGCGGCTTTGGAGGAGTACAACGAGAACAATAGCAAGCCATCGTGGTGGGCCGATACGCCAGCTCAAGGCAGCGATGCGATCCCTGACCACGATTAGCCGGCCGGCTCGGGAGGCGTGACGGTGACCAGGCGCATGGTTGTGTATCTCGCGGTCGTTGCGCTTGCTATTGTGCTCTTGCTCGTCCTGCGCCAGCGCAAGCGGGCATTCATCGCTGCCCAGGTGGCGCTTCTGCAATCCGATGATACCCAGGAAGCGACGGTGGCTCGCAAGACACTGCAGAAGGTCGGGAGGTCGGCCGTGCGAGCGGTATGCCCACTGCTCGAGGACGAGGACGAAGCGGTCCGTACCCGGGCGGCGCTGACGCTGGCGAACATCGGTCACGCGCGCGCCGCCGGCCCGCTCATGGAAGCGGCCAAGCGCGGCGACTTCCCGGCGGCTGATGCTCTCATCTTCATGAGGCACCCCCGGGCATGGGAGGCGCACGCCTGGGCCTACTACCGCTTGGCCGACCGGGCCCTCGAGGAGCTGGAGCTCCGCCCCCCCCTCGGTGATCGGCCCCCGACAGCGCCGTGGATCGACTGGTCGAAGCCACAGGCACAGTTCCGCCCGGCATCACACCGGGTCGTCCATTGGCCTGAGACCCTCCTCATGTACGGGGCACAGCCCAGGCCGACGGACCCTGATGCGTTGTACGATCAGGCGCTGTTGCGCTCGAGCCCCGGGCCAGTTGGGGCGTACATTGGACGTGCGCGGCTGCAGGAGCTACCCGGCGAGTACGCCGACGCCGCGGATGACTACGGCAGAGCGCTGGAGAGAGCACCGGAGAGCCGGGCGGCGAAGAGAGGGAAGGCGCGCGCGGAGCGGCTGGCCATGCTGAGGGGAAAGATGGAAGAGCTGTTGGGCGGCGTGAGCGTGTGGCCGGTTCTGCTCCACCCGACCTGGCGCCGCGGCGACGTGGAGCATTGCGTTGGTGTGGTGAGGTGGTCCCAGTTGGGTCGGCCCCGCGACTCGGCGGCGCGTAAGCTCGTGGCTTTCCGATGCGAGAGGCGATCAGCGGAGAACGCGACCATTGTGCCGACCGGCAGCGTCCCCGTCTTCGCGACGACGGATCTGCCGTCAACGGGCTCGGCCACTGCACACGTAGGCATTGTTCGTCTGGAGCCCGGAGAGGCGGCCGCCATCGCGGTGGTCCGAGCCGTGGGGCCATCGACCGTGAGGGCGGTATTGACGTTCTCATATGATGTGACGCTCCACCGCCTCGAAGGCGAGCTGCTGATGCCAATGCTCCGGGTGGACTCGGCGGCCGTCCCGTGGGTGGGCGACCTGGATGAGGATGGCGACGCCGAGATCGTCACCTGGCGCTGGCTCACCTATCCGACGCCATCGACGACAGGCATACCCTGGCCCACGATCCGTTCCCTGGTCAATGGCCGGTACGAAATCCGCACCGAGCAGTTTCCGTCCCTGTTCGAGGACGTCGCAGCGGTGTTGGTGGAGAGGGAGCGGGAATATCCGCTCGACTCCTCGCTGTCCGATGGCCTGGGTCAAGCGTACGAGGTGCTCGCGAAGAAGGATTTGGCCATCGCAGCCTACCAGCGTGCCGAAAAGAAACACCTCGAGATGGCCGACCGGATGGCGAAGAAGGGCGAGTCGGAGCAGGCACGATTGCACCGCAGGGCCGCTCTCGCGGTCAAAGACCGCCGCCTGCGGCTGGAGCCGAGTGGAGGGAGCTGAGGGCGATGAGGCGCGTCGTCGTCTTCTTGGCGCTGGTCGCATTAGCAGTTGCGCTGCTGCTGGTCCTGCGCGAGCGCAGGCGGGGGTTCATTGCCGCCCAGGTGGAGCTGCTGCAGTCGGATGATCGCGAGGAGGCCGAAGAGGCCCGTAAACGGCTGCAGCGCGTGGGACGTTCCGCCGTGCGGCCCGTGTGTGCGCTGCTGGAGCACGAAGAGCAGCAGGTCCGTGCTCGGGCCGCACTGACGCTGGCCAACATCGGCCATGCTGCGGCCTGTGGCCCGCTGATGGAGGCCTCCAAGCGCGGGGACTTCCCGGCAGCCCACGCGCTCGAGTTCATGGAACATCCGCGAACGGAGGAAGCATTCGCGTGGGTGAATTGCCGGCAGGGCGACTGGGCCGTGGCGGAGCTGCAGCGGCGGTGCCCCGTCGGTTGTCGAATGCCGACCGCGCCGTGGGTCTGGTTCCGCGACGGCGGCCGTCTGTTCGGCCCGACGTGGAAGTGGCGCATCCACTGGCCCTGCCAGGTGGGCGAGTCGCGGGAGGGCGGGGAGGTCAACGAGGATGCGTGGCGGTGGATGCCGTACGCGTGCAGTGAGGCGGACTGCTCGTATTCACTCTCGGTGTTGGCCCAACCGCTGCCCGAAGCGTGGATCGGACGCGCGCGGCTGCGGGAGTTATGCGGGGACTACGCAGAGGCGGCGGAGTTCTACGGCCGGGCCCTCGAGCTTGCGCCGAAGAGCGCAGTGGCCCAGATCGGACGAAAACGGGCGCAGGGCCTCGTGTCGCTTGCGGGACGAATGGAGCGCCTCCTCCCAAGTGGCTACCAGGTTGGTCGCATCCTGAGCCACCCCACTTGGCGACGGGGCGGCGCCACGCATTACCTTGGCGTGATCAGTTGGCTGCACGAGAGCCGCTCCGTTCTCAGCATGGCCCCGAAGCTCGCCGTCTTCGTGCAGCAGGGAGAACGTCTTACGAGGACACACACTACGGCCACATTCGACGCGCAAGAGCTGCCACACGTTTGGAGCCGGTGGGATGGGCCCAATACTTACGTTGGCATGGTTGTCCATAAAGACGGCCGGCCCGCCGAGCCTGTTGTCATTCGCGCCTACCGCCCCAGAGGGATGCTCGCCCTCTTGGGGCTGAGCTACGACGTGTTTCTGTATCGTCTTGCCAATGGCAAGATGGTGAAGACGTTGGCGCTGCCCTCCGCAGTCATGCCGTGGGTTGCAGATCTGGACGATGACCGGGAGGCAGAGATCATCACCTTCCGCCACGTCAGCATGGCGGTGCCACCGCGGAAGCCGGCCCCATGGCCCATTGTCCACACACGAGTCAACGGGGAATACGAGGCGCGCAGCGGACAGTTCCCATCCGTGTTCGCCGTCGTGGCGCCCATACTGCTGGCCCGCGAGCGGGAGGCGCCGATGGATCCCAGGATCCCGCATTGCCTTGGGCGGGCGCACGAGATCATCGGCAAAAAGGGACTGGCCATCGCAGCCTACAAGCGCGCCGAGGAGAAGTACCGCCAGACGGCCGAGCGTATGCAGAAGAAGGGAGAGGCAGAACAGGCACACCTGCATCGTGAGGCCGCTGCAGCCGTCAAGGAGCACCGTCTGAGACTGGAGGCAGAGCTGACGGCATCGTCCGGCCCGTGATGACAGGCTCGCAGCCCGGGCCACACAGCTCCATATGTGCACCTCAGTCCAGCGCTCGCACGCGAAAGCGCCGGGCGAGGGTCTTCTGCTGGCCGTTGAGCTCTGCGGTGACCGTCAGCGTCGGGCTGCCGGGGGACAGGGATCGGTGCAGCGCGAAGCCGCCGGCATCATCGAGCTCGACCGGTGCTCCGTTCACCGTCACCGTCGCGCCCGGCTCGGTGGCGCCGATGACGCGAACGACTATCGGCGCCGGAACTAACTCGACATCCTCCGGAGGATCGGTCTGCATGACCAGCAGCGGCCGCCGCTCCAGGGCCACTATCTCGGCGGCAATGCGCTCCCGGGCCGCGCGAAGCGCCTCGGGATCGCGGGCGTAATCCACGAAGTCGTGCACGATGGAGCGGGCGATCTCGTCGCTGCGTCCGGCGGGATCAATGCCCTCAGCCGCCGGGCCGAGCTTCTGCTTGACCTCACGAGTGCGCTCGGCCAGCAGCCAGAGGTACTCGTAGTCCTCCAGCCCCTCCCGCACCATCTCCCAGCGAATGGAGCTCACCGGGCCGTCCCTGCCGGGGTAGATGATCCACCCATCCCCCGGCGGCAGCCGGCCGGAGGAGGCCGTTTCGTACGGCTCGTCCGACCAGGCGCACAGGCCCCAGTGCAGGTAGCCGGATAGAGCGTAGCGCCAATTGAGCCAGTGCAAAATGCGCGTCTTGATGAGGGGATAATCGGTGAAGCGGTTCGGGTAGTACCCCGTCGGGTGCAGGCACGTGTAGAACCACATCTCCGCACCGGCCTCCTGCGCCTTCCGGTAGCTGTCGTGCCAGTTGCGCAGCAGGTTCAGCTTCGGCACCCACACCTCCAGCATGCCCTCGAAGCCCGGCGCTTCGATTGCGTCGATGCGCTTCAACCGGGGAGCGCACTTGTGCACGAACGCCGAGGCCTGCCGCCAGGAGGCGATGTTGTGCTGCGAGGGCTCATCGGCGATGTGGATGACGGCGCGCTCCAGCCACCCGCGCTCGTCGAGGTGCTCCTGCAGCGCTGCGAGGAACTCCGGCAGGGCCTCTCTGGCCGGCATAGTGACCGGCTTGCCGGTGGCCCGGTCCGTAGCCGCGATGTCGCGCAGGACGATGTCCTTACTGCTCCAGCCACCCTCCCCGTGATGCCCAAGGTGGGTAAGCTCGATCCGGTCGGCCAGGCCGTGCCGCTCGCAGATCTCGATCCACCGGTCGAGGTTGGCATAGTCGAAGCTCAGCGTACCGTCCGGCTCGCGAAGCGTCTTGATGAGGCTCAACGGCACCCAGAGCACGTTCTGCCGATGCGCGGCCATGGCGCGGGCGTAGGCCTCCAGAACGGGCCAGAACTCGTCCGAGGCGAACTCGACGCCGTGGAACTTGCATACCTGCCGATAGTTGAACCAGTTGGTGTAGAAGAGATGCCGCTCGTGGGGCACAGGAAAAGGCCACACACGGAGCTTGATGGGCAGCGATGCCTCTTCACCGTCGGCCGCCACCGTCACGGTTCCCGCGTACTCCCCGGCCGGGGCATCCTCGGGCACGTGTATCGTCAGCCAGATGGGCTGCGTCTGGCCGGCGGCGACCGAGATGGTCCGGTCGGGCAGGAGCGGATCGGGCACATCGGCCGGCGCCTCGCAGATCAGCTCCGAGCGCGGCGTGCCGGTGGTGTTCTTCTCGACGCGCACGAAGCCGACGAAGTTCCAGGTGGCGTTCTCCCGTGGAAGCGTGTACGTGCTATTCTCGTGCACGATGGTGCCGATGCGCACGGTGACGTTTTGCACGTCTCTGGTGGCGGTGAGGGCAAGCTGTGCGGGCTCGTACTCATTTCGAGCGCACTGCAGCTCCACGCGCTTCGGCACGCCCTCCGGCGGTCTGCTGTCGCGCGGGAGCTTCACCATCGGATCAGCCGCCCAGAGCACGAATGGCGCCTCCTGCGCCGACGCCCAATGGGCCGCGACGGCAAGCGCCAGCAGACAGCCGATGATGGCGCCCGCGAACACACTCATATGATCTTGCATTCTCAATGCCCCTCTCGGTTCGCCGGCGACCTTCCGGCGGGCCCACCTGAATCCCTGCCTGACGTCGCCGGTCGCCGGCGAAGGCATGTCCAGTCGTCTGAATGACGCCCAACCGCAGTAGGAGGCCGCCGACGAACGGCGAAATGGGAGTGCCACTGCATACGCCGAAGGGAGTCACCACCTTAATGCTGATGGGAAAACTCGTCCGGCTGAACCGGCTCATGAATCCGAAGTCGGGGAAGATGCTCTCCGTGGCTATCGACCACACCGTAGCGTACGGCATGATCCCCGGGCTGGAGCCGGTGCAGCGAGTGGTTGACCAGATCGTGGAGGGACAGCCTGATTCGGTGACGCTGCAGAAGGGCATCCTGGAGCGATGCTTCGAGCCGCACGCGGGCCGCGTGGGGATCATTCTGCAATCGATCGCCGCCAGCCCCTTCGAGCCCGACGTCGAGGAGCCAGTGGCCGATGTGGCGGAGGCTCTCGCCCTCGGCGCCGATGCCATTAGCGTCGCCATCACCTTCGGCGGCGAGGGTCAGGCGCACCTCACGAGTCACTTGGGTCGCGTCGTGCGAGACGCGCGGTCGGCAGGCCTGCCGGTGGTGGCGCACTGCTATCCCAAGGGCGCTTTCATCCCGGAGGACGAGCGCATGACGGCCGAACGCGTGCTGTACGCCGCGCGCTGCGGCGCCGAGCTCGGCGTTGACATCGTGAAGACGTTCTACACGGGCTCACCGGAGAGCTTTGCCATCGTCACCGAGGCAGTGCCCACGAGAGTGGTGGCGGCGGGTGGGCCAAAGCAGGAAAGCCTCATGGACGTCTTGGTCGCCGTACGGGGCGCCATTGACGCGGGAGCGGCGGGCGTCACGTACGGACGCAACATCTGGCAAGATCCGAAGCCTGGCGCGGTGATCGCGGCCATTAAAGCAGTCGTGCACGACGGCGTTGCGCCCGAGGAGGCAGCGGAGCTCTATCGTCAAGCTTCGTGAGGCGGGCGCGGCCGAAAACGTGGGCCCGGCGGCGCACCCGGGCCTGGGTGGGAGACAGCGCGATGAGAGGCTCTATCATGCAGTTCACATCGTCACATGGTTTGCGTTCGGCTGTTTCGGCTTTCATTCTGGCACTGATCGGGGCTGCCCTTTGGGCCGGCCAGGCGCTTGGCCAGGAGGTGAAGGAGGCTACGGCGGAGGGGGCGCCCTTGGCAAAGCGGGCGCAAGATCGTGTCATTGCCATGGGCTCGCGCCTCGGGCGGCCGTTGGGGCCAGACTACAGATTGGGCCCTGGTGACGAGCTGAGCATTGCGGTCGTCGCCGGCACCGCCAATCTCATTCACGCTGCCGTCACGCTCACCGGAGATGTGCCGCTCGAGTTTCTGGGAGCCGTGCCGGCCGCCGGACTGACACTGCAGGAGTTCACGGACGAGCTGCAGCGGCTTTACGACCGCTTATACACGGATGTCGAGGTGAATGTCAGCGTTACGGGAATTCGCTTATTTCGGGCGTACCTGGCGGGGCTGGCGAACAGCCCGGGCAACTACGTTGTCGATCCGCTCACGATGGTGAGCGACTTGGTCACGCTGTCCGGGGGTACTCAGTCGGCCGCCTCAAAGCGGTGGGCGATTCTCCGCCGCGGTGGGGAGGAGCAGCGGATAGACCTGGAGCGCGTGATCGTCTTCGGCGAGGCAGAGCACGATGTGGCTCTGGAGCCTGGGGATCAGGTGATCATCCCGCCGCGGGGCAGCGCTGTGACCGTGAGCGGCGCGGTGGTGCGCCCGGGCCAATACGAAGTAGAGCCTGGTGAGCGGCTCTCCAGCGTGCTGCGCCGAGCCGGCGAGCTACTGGCCACTGCAGCCGTTGAACGCGCGTACATCGAGCGGCCGCAAAACGGCGGCGACTTCCGCCACATACGCACCAATGTTGCGAGCGCGCTGGGCGAACCAGGCGGCGCGGCAGACATGCCTCTGGCTGACGGCGATACTATACACGTGCCCTCCATGCGGTCCTTTCAGCCGAAGGTGTACGTCGCCGGCGAGGTCAAGCTGCTCCAGACGATGGGCGCCGGGCCGGCTCTCCAGCCGGGGATCGAGCTGATTCGCCCCAGCATCCCCGCAGAGCCGGCGGCCGGCGAGGAAGGCACTGCCGCCGCAGTACGGCGGAGCTTTCCCGCAGAGCGCACTCTGCGCGTTCCCATGCGTGAGGGCCTTACGTTGGCTGACCTCATCGACATAGCTGGTCGGCCGACGGCGGATGCCGCCCTGCGCGAGGCCACGCTCACCCGCGTGGACGCGGAGGGCAGCATCGAGTTCGTGCCGATC
>Ga0209979_1005227_pt1 | contig 10315 bp, 9 predicted proteins | sample AnhtaG_FD_183114 | JGI IMG/M metagenome (GOLD analysis project Ga0209979, IMG submission 183114) | Deep subsurface microbial communities from Anholt, Denmark to uncover new lineages of life (NeLLi) - Anholt_01485 metaG (SPAdes) (version 2) | ecosystem: Environmental > Aquatic > Marine > Oceanic >...
TGGCGTTGTTACGATAAATGCTGGCCTGGCTCACATTGCGCTCGCGCAGAAAGCCATCAAATATATTATACGTGATCTGGAAGCCGTAGGTCGTCGATCTTGAGGAGAAATTGAAGATGACCGTATCCCCCCTGGTGCCATCGGACCAGTCAATTGAAGCAAACCCGGTCAGTTTGGGCAGATATTCCGACCAGCGTGACCGAACAGCGTGATTGGCAGCGTTCACTTCCTTCTGAGCTGCCAGCAGACCGGGCTCGTGCTCCAATCCAAAGCTCATAGCTTCCTGAAGGGTTCCGTGGAATTCGCGCACGGAGTAATCGGTTGAGAATTCCACGTCGCCGCCGGGATCGACGCCGATGGTATAGGCGAGGTCGGCCTTCGTGGTAACAACTGCATTTTGTCCCGAAAGCAGGGACAGTTTGTCATTACCGTATTGCACCTTTTGCTTGAGCACATCCGACTTCGCGGCCGAACCCAGCTCAAACTTGGACTCGATCAGCTTGAGCTGCTCTTTGCTGCGCTCGACTGCCTGTTCCTGCACGGCAACGTTTTCCACCGTGGCCAGATAGGCGTAGTATGACGCTTTCACCCCGTAAATCAAATCCTGTTCGGAGCCTATCACATCGAGGCGGGCTTTGGCTCGGTCAGCTTTGGCGCCGACATAGTTGAACCAGTTGGAGAAATCCACAAGCGTCATCGATCCCTGGACCTCAAAAGATTTGCTTGTCCTATCTTGGTCTTCGCCTTCCATTTCTTCGATACGGGTCGGCCTAGCACCAATGACTTCGTAGCTTTCAGAATTGATAATCAAGGTATCGACGAACCAGACATACCCGGTCGGCTCATCGTATTTGATGTCAGTCTCCTCTGACTTGTAATACGAGTATGAGGCGTTAACCCTCGGCAAGAAGGCTCCCAGAGCGGTGCGCTGGTTCCACTTGGCAAGGGTCTCCGCTCCCCGCGCCGCGATTATCGAGGCTCTATTTTTTAACGCCAGTTCGATGCAATCATCCAGAGTCAACTCCTTACTCAATGCCGTCGTGGTGACGAGCGGTACAAGCAACGTGACGACAAGAACCTTGACCATGAACTTCATAGAATTACTCCTTTAGAAAATCAGCTTGCCGATTGCCGACAACACAACATGCATAATTGATATCAATCCCATTGATAGGACAGACAAGGTATATCCTTTGTTGCGAGGAATGCCATAGATAACGGAAAGCCCGATGCCAATGGCTATTATTTCCCAGATCAAGAACAAGTCAATCTTCGACAGAGCCAGGTAAAGGATGCTCTCCGGGCCCTGGCTCGCCGCCAGGACACCCAGCGATAGTGAGACCAACAGACTCTTCTTGGCGAGCACCATAGGGAGAATAACCATCAACCCAACAGTGTAAATAACCTCGCTGTAGAGCATTACCGACAGTAATTGTTTGAATTTGGCTTTGCCGGCAAAGACAAAGTTTCCCCAGAATAAGCCCAACAAAGCAGCCACTAATGGCACTAACAGCATCACTACCGGGCCGCCAATCAGAATCTGATACTTCATGATCTGCTCGATCTGCGGCGTAAGCGGCTGACTTTGCATCTGTGCCTGAAACTGGGGTGAGTTTACCTGCATGTCATAGATGAGGTCAACGGTAGCTGCAAAAAAGCCAAATAAAAGGATTGCGAGCACTATGTAGGAAATCAGAACCTTGGGATGATCTTTCAACTGGTGGAAAAATGCCGATGGCTTGTAAAAGACCTCAGCCAGCCCCCTAAACGACAGCCCCTTGTTTTCCACCGATTGCGGCTCAGTCGGAACGGTATTTTCCTGCTCCATATTATATCTCCTTCATGGTTTCAATTAACGAACACCACCGACAAATGTTTCAACAGCAAACGCTCTCTTTTCTGGTAATACTTAATATAAGCTCTCATATTCAATTCCCACAAAGAAAAGAGCAGGAACATAATCTAAGCGGACATGCCCCTTCTTACATCAACTGACTGAGACATACTCGTGGTCGGCGTACGTCCTCGTGCGCCGGCCTCTGAAGGGTTGAGGCGGACGGGGACATCCGCCTCGCACAGGGGGGGATGTCATCCCTATTATTTCTCTCTGCATGTACTCCAACGGGGTCAAGGCGCTACATGAAAAGGTGCGGTCCCACCACCAGAGAAACAATAGCCATCAGCTTGATAAGAATGTTCATCGAGGGTCCTGAGGTATCCTTGAACGGATCGCCGACCGTATCGCCGACAACAGCCGCCTTGTGAGGGTCGGAACCTTTGCCGCCCAGAGCGCCGGCCTCAATCCACTTTTTAGCATTGTCCCAGGCGCCGCCGGCGTTGGCCATCATCAGCGCCAGCATGACGCCGGACATCGTCGCCCCGGCCAGCATTCCACCCAGGGCTTCTTTCCCAAGGACCATGCCGACAATCAACGGCGCCAATATTGCCGTCAGTCCCGGCACGACCATTTCCTTTAGCGCCCCCTTGGTGGCGATGTCAACACAGCGGCCGGTGTCGGGCTTGGCGGTTCCCTCCATCAAACCCTTGATTTCACGGAATTGACGCCGCACCTCGTTGACCATCTTGGAGGCCGCTCGCCCCACCGCCGTCATAGTCAAAGCTGCGACAAAAAACGGCAGCACGCCTCCGATGAACAAGCCAATAACCACCTTCACATTGAGGATGTTAATCTCTTTAAGTCCAACAGCAGCGGAGTAGGCAGAGAACAACGCCAAAGCTGTCAACGCCGCCGAGCCAATGGCAAATCCTTTCCCGATGGCAGCCGTCGTATTACCGAGGGAGTCAAGTTTATCGGTGATTTTGCGCACCTCCGGGCCAAGACCTGACATCTCCGAGATACCGCCGGCGTTATCGGCAATAGGTCCGTAGGCGTCGACGGACATCGTAACACCGATTGTGGCCAGCATCCCGACACCGGCAATACCGATACCATACAGGCCGGCAAAACTGAACCCGGTGAAAATCGCCGCACAGATGACAATAACGGGCAGGAGAACCGATTGCATACCGACTGCCAAACCCTGGATAATGTTTGTCGCGGCGCCGGTTTCAGAGGCCTTAGCAATTCTGCGAATCGGGGCTGAGGCGGTGTAGTATTCTGTTAACAGGCCGAGTAGAATGCCGGCAAAGTTACCTGCCAAGATGGCCCAGAAAACTTTGTGGTCTATGCCCAGTTTATCAATAATGAAATATGCGGCGACCAGCATCACCACTGCGCCTACATAGGTCACGAGGCGCAACGCCGCCGCCGGGTTCATGCCCGAAAAAATCCTGACTGACAAGACGCCAAGTATCGACGCCAGCGCTCCAAAGGCCACGATCAACAATGGCAGTTGCATGTAGGCTTCGCGCGCCATGGCGATCTTGCTGCCAAGCGCTGTGCCGGCGCCTATCGTGGCTGCTATGGCAATCGTCGCGATGACCGAACCGACATACGATTCAAACAGGTCAGCGCCCATACCGGCCGTGTCGCCAACGTTGTCACCGACGTTGTCGGCGATGACAGCCGGGTTACGCGGGTCGTCCTCCGGGATGCCAGCCTCGACTTTTCCAACCAGATCAGCGCCGACGTCGGCGGATTTAGTGAATATGCCGCCGCCGATACGCGCAAACAGCGCTATCGAAGAAGCCCCCATGGCAAAGCCGTTGATAGTGAATGCGGTATCCGGTTTGCCAAAGAAATAGAAGACAATCCCGACCCCGATCAGACCCAGCGAGGCAATCGTCATCCCCATCACTGCGCCTCCCGAAAAGGCGATGGAAAGGGCCTTCGACTGTCCTGAATCCTTGGCCGCTGCCGTTGTTCGTACGTTCGCCCGGGTGGCTGCCTTCATCCCGATAAACCCGGCCAGCATGGAGCAAGCCGCCCCGCCTAAAAAGGCCAGCCCGGTCTGCAACTGGATTCGCCACGCTAATAAAGCGAACACCACAATAACAAAGATGACCAGGATTGAGTACTCCCTCTTCAGGAATACCATCGCCCCGTCGTGAATGACGTCAGAGATCTCTTTCATAACATCGGTGCCGGCCGGCTTGCTCCTGATCCAGAGGAACAGAATCAGGGCAAAGACAAGCCCGACCACGCCGATAAGAACCGCAAGCAACCCGATGTCCATTAACAGCTTCTCCTGTAACTATTGCAATGTTAGTTTGTCATACTCACTGTGCTGATTCCTAAAAACCGGACGGGAATATATTCCCTTGTGAAAGAATTAGCAAGCCAAATCTGGTGGGTGCACCTCTTTCTCGCCTAATAAACAGTTACCCTTAGTATTTTGGGTTAAGACTTGACAGACCAGGATTGAGGGCTATATTCCGTTTTATCCCGCGGGGTGGAGCAGTCTGGTAGCTCGTCAGGCTCATAACCTGAAAGTCGGAGGTTCAAATCCTCCCCCCGCCACCAAATAGTACTAGAGTTGAAGCCATGAAAAGGAAGAAATGGCTTAAAACTGGTGAGGGTTGAAGTTATCTGAGAAAGGTGATTGCGGAGTGGAGTCCGTCACAGGCGGAGTAGCTCGTCAGGCTCATAACCCGAAAGTGGCGATTCAAATCCGCTCCCCACTACCAAATTTAAGGGTATATTGAAGAAAATTAACACATCACATTGGAGGCTAAAATGTCAAGGTATTTTGTTTATGTGAATACACATAATGATAAAAAGCATATTACAGTGCACCGAGAGAGCAGTAGACCCTGTCCTCATATCTTTAAACATGTGCAAAGTGGGGGAATCTATGAGGGTTCTTTCAAAATAACAAGGCTTGATGATGGGACGCTCAAAACTGCAGAGAAAGAAAATAGCTATTGGCTGATTGTCTGGTCCTCAAATGCTTCAGATGTAGAAAAGAACATGCATGTTCTAAAAGCATCTAATGATTTAGATGTATCTATAGACTACTGCGAAGCTTGTAAATAGAACTCATCCGGCGGGCGCAAAGCCCACTGCCGGTGAGCATCATACAAATTTGTAAGCATGATAACTTGCTTCTTGAGACTATACGGACGATATTGATTTGTTAGTTCCATTCTAGCTGTCATGGGAGAAACGACAATGGCCAAATTAGGCACCAGTTGATTTCCTATTGAAGCAATCTTATATTGAGTAGTCAGTCGATATTGTGACATCAATACCTAGAAGACATCTAGTATGAAGGCAAGGCTAACATCTATCCAAATTGATAGGGCTAAGGTTTATCCGCCGAATCTGGCAATAATTGCGGTTATAGGACTGTGTTTACTTACTGTTGGTTGCGCCACGTCTGGTTACACAGGTTATAGGACTATTGAGAGACCTCCTCAACGGGTAGGCCCCGTCTCAGAGAGTTTCATTGAATACTCTTCACTAACAGGGGAACATTTTCCAACGGAGGGCGCGCCTTTTCTTAAGGTTATCCTGAAAAAGAGGTTAGAGGCGCAAGTTCGCTATGAAGCCAGAACATATCAGGAAAGGATTTACAAGAAACAGCGCTCAAAAATAGAAGCCAATTTACTTCCCCTGTCCTGCGTTGCTGGAATGAGCCTATTCTTTGGGGAACCGTACTCTGATTATGCTCTACCCGCAGCTGGAATAGCCTTTCTACTGGTTCCTCCCCCAGATCCGAAATATAGCTACACATATGTACACGGTTCAGAAGACGTAATTGTGACATACAGGGATGAGGTCATTACAGTTCCTGCTCCCGAAGAGGTGTTAATCGCAAAAGGCACTGATACAGTAACTACTAATCAGAACGGAGCGGCCAGATTCCATGTTATTCCAAGCCAATGTGATTCTGGTGTTGTTGTCGCACATCCTGAATCAGGTACATCATATCTGGTGAAAAGGGTCTTAAAGGAACGCAAGATTACCAAGGATTGGGTCGAAACTGCTCAGCTTCTCAACAATTTAGTCGGTTCCGCAGTGACCATAGCCAAACTGACAAATATGGCAAGCGCAGGCGCGGGTACCGAAGTGATGGTTTTAACAGTAATAGTGGATGCAATCACGGGAGTCGTAATTGATTTTGTTATTGAGAAGCTTGGCACATCAACGGAGCAGTATTATGCCTGGCTAATTATAGTCCGAACGTAATTGCCGATTAAGATCCCAGGAAAAACTTGCCGATTACTCAATTACATACACCTCTTTCTAACATTTTTCTAACAAAACGAGCAAAAACAACAGAAAGCAAGGGGAAACACCAGACGCTGGATTTCTCGTAAGTTGTTGCTATTATTGCCTGTTAGTGTCTGGTGTTTTCTAATGTTTGGACTAATGTACAGGCTCATAACCTGAAAGTCGGCGGTTCAAATCCTCCCCCCGCCATTATTCAAATTGGAAGTACCTGTTACAACTCCCAGTATACCATCCAGCTTAGGCTTACCCGTCAGCAGTAGTCCTCGTCTCACCAATATCTTGCCCACCACCCTGTCCTGGTGATTGGCTTCCAATATCAGGTCAAGCCATGCTTCGCTTTTTGAGAACTTCTTTCCTGTCACTGCTGGCCAGTACCTCCAACCTCGAATTTTGCGGTAAACCTTGATCCATCCTGCATGAGCCATTACCCTGTTTTTCCTGCTAAAAGAGACATAGTATAGCCTACTCCGGACGCATCGCTGCTGAGAAAAACCTCATTCTCCGTTGGTCGAACTTGCACTGGACTATTCCCTTCGGCCCCATCTTGTTCTTGGAGACAATGATCTCGGCATTGATTATGCCTTCCGGATTTTTTTCTTTCTCGGTCAGCGTGTACTTGTGATTCTCACCGAACCGTTCCTTAAGGACTTCATATTTCAGGAACGGCTAAAGTGATTTTTCATGGAAGGGCAGTCGAGATGGGATAAAAGAGGTGCATTTTCAGGCGTCGAAGGTTGACGCAGAAAGACAGATGAAAATCGGAAGTCTGATCTTTTCAATTGACTGGCGTCATCGACGCTAATATGGTGGGCATTATGAAAGCAAGGACAACAATTCTGGTAACTCTAATAGCAGGTTTAATGAGCTGTGGCAAAGCGGATCGCAGCTATATCGAGCTGCACAAGGAGGCTATTGTCGTCGATACGCATAGCGACACACCTCTCCGGTTGGGAAAGGGCTTTGATTTTTCCAAGCGGGACACTACGGGACACATGGATATTCCCCGCCTGCAGGAGGGCGGCATCGACCTTCAGGTTTTTGCCTGTTTCCTGCCGACCAACACGCCACCGGATCAGTGTCGTCCCACGGTTGACGAGTTGATTGATTCGCTCGAAGCTCAGGTTTACCGTAATCAGGACAAGATAGCGCTCTGCACTACGGCGGCGCAGGCCGAGAGCGTCATCCAGAGCGGAAGAATCGTGGGTTTCGTCGGTATAGAGAACGGCGTGGCCATCAATAACAGCCTCGAGAATCTTCAGCACTTCTACGATCGTGGCGTACGATACATGACACTGACCCATACTTCATCCAACGAATGGTGTATATCGTCGGCGGATACAACGCCAGCCTTCCATGGTCTCACCGATTTCGGTCGCGCGGTGGTAACGAAAATGAACGAGTTGGGGATGATAGTCGATATTTCACACGCATCTGTATCGGCGGTCGAAGAGATACTGAAAGTAACCAGCGACCCGATAATCGCATCGCATTCCTGCGTTAACGCCATTTGCCCCCACGACAGGAACCTGACCGATGAGCAGATCAAGGCCATTGCCGTAAACGGCGGGGTGATCGGCATAAACTTCTTCAGTGGTTATCTCTCGCCGGGGAACCGATGGATGGAGATAGCGGATTCCATTTATGATGAACACCGAGAGGAAGTTGACTCGATTCGAGAATTGTACCCGGACGACTTCCACCAGAGAAACGAGGCCCTGCAGCCGATTCTTGATGCCAGAAACCGCGAAACCGCCAAACTGGGCATTGATGTCTCAACGGTGGTGGACCATATCGACTATATCGTTAACCAGGTCGGTCCGGATTACATCGGCCTTGGATCCGATTTTGACGGCGTCTCCAGCCTTCCCCAAGGGCTCTCTGATTGTTCCATGGTACCCAATATCACTAAGGAGTTGGTCCAACGGGGTTACTCCAACGAAGACATAAGAAAGATCCTGGGCGGTAACTTTATGCGCGTTTTCCGTCAGGTGTGCGACCGGTAGAACTTTGTTTCGAGGGCAGCCGAACGGGTGTTCGGTGTTCCCGTCCACATGATTCGTGGATGCATAAATACAGATGAGACGTATAGGTATACTGGGCGGGATGGGGCCGCTGGCTACTGATTTCTTCCTGCGGCTGCTTCTCAGGGACATATGCGCTACGCTTCAACCGAAGCGTGATCTCGGCTGCGAGTCAGATTCCTTCTCATCAAACGGAATCCCGGCCATTCGGCACAGGTGATGCAGGGCCTCCTGTCTACTGTAGTGATAGAGATACTCAACCAGGTCAAGCAGTCCACCTTTGGCTCCGCATGAAAAACACACGAAGGTTGAATCTGTGAATGAAAAGGCTGTCCTGTTATTCCCGTCGTGAATAGGACAGGCTATACGTTTCCTTGTTGGGTAATGCCCAGCATCGGCCAGGACGTCGCGGATCGTCACGCGGGACAAGATTAGGTTGAAGTCTATCATTGGCTTCAAACCTCCAGGTACTCAACGACCCAACGAATAAGCCTGTCCCTGTTATGAGCGTTTACATTCAGGCCATCGATGAATCGTTTGGCACGTTCATAATCCCGCCAGTCGCCTGTACCGCGCTCAATACACATTGCCCAAAGACGCTGTTCAAGCGTTTCCCGGTTCTGGATTTCGGGGCTGCAAAGATTGGGCGTTGAAGGTGCGAAATCCTTTGTCGTCGATCTTGTCATCCGTAGTGCCCCTCAAGTGTTTTTCTTTCTCGCTTCAAAAGCTATCCCCTTCAAAGAGGAGATCGCTTCAGAATACCGCAGCGCAGAGACTTGGGCGGATCCGCTGAAAAACCCCGAAATCTCCCCGTCAGAGGGTTCTCTGGACAGGACAAATGTGACGTTGTGATTGCCTGGTGTCAGAACGGTACTGACCAGTTCGGCCTTACCGGACGCGATCAGGTAGGCTGCAAAGGTCAGCTTCGATGTTTTGTAAGTGGAGTTTGACTTCATTGTTACCTTCATCTATTTGAGATTCGATTTCCTTCAATCGCTCGTCTGCAATCAAAGTGGATACCAGATCAATGAAGCCTTCCAAGGGCTTCAAGCCGTCAAGATTCGGCTGGGACGACCCGTTTCCAGGATTGCACGAGAGTTTAGCCATATAGGCTAAAGAAAGAGGGATAGAAAATTCAGCCAAAGAAATGCAGATGAATTAGAATGGAAATCGAGTGGAAATTCAGTGGAAATTCAGTGGAAACTGATCGATTAGAGATTGCCGCTACCGACAAGATACCCGAGCGGCATGAACCGGTTATCTCTAAAGGTCAGTTCTAAAGCGCCACAAGTCCTTCTGCTTGCGGTGATTTTCAAATAGCTTCTTGAAGTGATCACGTCTGCTCTTAAAAATATTGTCGTAGGTCTTAGTTGACAGGTCGACCTGTTCCAATACGTCCTGCTCGCACAGATAATCATTGTCTTTCAGGTACTCCTCATAGTGCACTGATACGACCTTTGCCTGGTTCGGCGTGAAATCGAGATTACCGTGTCTACATTCAATGAGTCGGCCGCCACTTTTGAGAACCAGCTTAGTTTTCCCCTGCGTAGGCTGATCAGATGTGACCAGCTCTGGTTTAGTTTCATGTCCACTCGGGGCAGCAGTAGCTTGAGAGACAATGAATCTCACTAACGCTCTATATGAGTCTCTGTGCTTTAGGTAAATCTGCGGTACCGGGTCCATCTTGGTCTTTCCCGTCACAGGAGCGAACTTGCTTCCAACCTTGATCATTTGTCGTTGAATATCGTCTAACTGAACTTTCCTGGCGAGTTGTTGCCTGCTAAATCCAGAAGGTTTGTCCACTACGAAGTGACGAAACTCACCTGACACAGCGGCCCTCAAGTGCATTCTGTGCTCATTGATTGTCCTACTGGTTTCCATGTCTGTGTCCGGCGCAATCAGAGATGCACGAAGCTCGTTATCTTCATGAGCACAAAATCCAACATCTTCTTGGGGCACGTCAGACAGGTGTACTGTAACTATTCCATCGTGAAGTGAAGCGAACGGCGGCAGAGTGTGATTTCTTTTGACATGTCCCCCGTCATAATATTCAAGATAAATCAGTTTGTACGGCGGCAGACGGTACTGCCCAGAATCTAAGAAATTCTGTAGGTACGAAATGAATCTATCGTAGGTGAGGATAGGTGTTTTCAGTTGA
>Ga0209979_1005228_pt1 | contig 10313 bp, 4 predicted proteins | sample AnhtaG_FD_183114 | JGI IMG/M metagenome (GOLD analysis project Ga0209979, IMG submission 183114) | Deep subsurface microbial communities from Anholt, Denmark to uncover new lineages of life (NeLLi) - Anholt_01485 metaG (SPAdes) (version 2) | ecosystem: Environmental > Aquatic > Marine > Oceanic >...
TGTTTACGCTTCGAACCTTGCATTACTGCAACGCTCGCAAAACTCGGTTAACATTCCCACGCTACTGGGTTCATGTATCGGATTTTCACCGATTCGGACTCTATACAACTTCACGGCGCACACCTGATTAATTCATAAATTCTTATTCTGTCATGCTGAATTTATTTCAGCATCTAACAAAAAGATTCTGAACCAAGTTCAGAATGACAGGTCGTCTTAATTTTTATTAAATTAACAACTTATGGCGTTAATTTAGAGGATTTATGAATTATTCAGAATAAATACATTATACTTCAATTTATGCCAATTAGTTTCAGACGCTTTTCATTTCTTCAAATATATATATCACTTTTTTACATTAAATACAAGCGAATTATTATTTGCCTCGATTAACACTGTATCGCCATTGTTTATGTTACCTTCCAGTACCTTCATCGCAAGGGGGTCTGTGATCTCCTTCTGTATGATACGTCTGAGCGGTCTTGCACCGAATGCCGGGTCATAGCCGCGATCTGCAAGATAGTCCCGTGCACCATCCGTCAATGCTAAATGTAAGCCTGTTTTTTCGCCCATTTTTTTCAGATGTCCGAATTGAATGTTAACAATCTTTTTCAATTGTTCCCGCGTAAGCGATCTGAAAACAATTATCTCGTCAATCCTGTTCAGAAATTCGGGGCTGATTCTCTGTCTGAGCTGCTTCCACAGTTCTACTTTTATATCGCCGTAAATCTCCTCTTCATTAATTTCATTGATCTGGAGGGACTTTTCCATGATAAATGACGCACTGATATTGGACGTCATGATGATAATGGTATTTTTAAAATTGACTGTCCGCCCTTTGTTATCGGTTAATCTGCCGTCATCGAGTACCTGCAGCAAAATGTTGAATACATCGCTGTGGGCTTTTTCAATTTCATCGAGGAGTACCACAGAATAGGGTTTACGCCGCACCGCTTCCGTAAGCTGACCGCCTTCTTCATAACCGACGTAGCCCGGCGGAGCACCGATAAGCCTCGACACCGAATGCCGCTCCATGTACTCCGACATATCGATACGAACCACCGCTCTTTCATCATCAAAAAGGAATTCGGCGAGCGCCCGTGCAAGCTCTGTTTTTCCAACACCGGTGCTGCCCATGAAGATAAACGTCCCGATGGGTCGTTCTGCAGCCTGCAGCCCGATCCTCGACCGCCGCACCGCATTTGAGACGGCAGAAACCGCTTCATCCTGACCGACAACACGGGTATGCAACCGCTCTTCCATTTTCTTGAGTTTTTCGCGCTCACTTTCAACCATTCTCGAGACGGGTATTCCCGTCCACTTTGAAACTATCTCGGCAATATCCTCTTCGTCCACCTCTTCTTTCAGCAGCTTCCGGTCTTTTTGGATTTCCTGTAATTTTTTATTTGCCTCTTTAAGCTGTTCCTCAAGACTGCGGATTTTGCCGTACTTCATTTCAGCAGCGCGGGCATAATCTCCATCGCGCTCAGCCTTTGCTTCTTCATGCTTAGCGACTTCAATCGCCTCTTTTAATCCACGTATTGTGGTTATCGTCTCTTTTTCCAGATTCCACTGCGCCCGCAGTGCATTGGCTTCCTCGTTGAGGGATGCCAGCTCCTTTTTTATTGCATCTAAACGCTCCTTCGAACCTTTAGCCTTCTCTTTTTTAACCGCTTCTCTTTCAATTTCAAGCTTCTTGATTTTCCGCTCAATTTCGTCCAATTCCTCCGGAACACTGCCGATTTCGATCCGCAATTTCGACGCCGCCTCATCTATAAGGTCAATCGCCTTGTCGGGAAGAAACCGGTCGGTAATGTAACGGTCGGAAAGAACCGCCGCCTGAATCAATGCCCCGTCAGTGATACGCACACCATGATGCACCTCGTACCGTTCTTTCAGACCACGGAGAATCGAGATAGTATCTTCAACGCACGGTTCGGAAATGCTCACCGGTTGGAAACGGCGCTCCAGCGCAGGGTCCTTTTCGATATACTTCTGATATTCGCCGCGAGTCGTGGCGCCTATACAGCGGAGTTCACCTCGTGAGAGAGCCGGTTTGAGCATGTTCGATGCATCCATCGCACCTTCAGCAGCGCCCGCTCCGACAAGGGTATGCAGTTCGTCGATAAAGAGGATAACCTCGCCTGAATTTGGCACCTGCAATCAGCGCCCCAAGGTCAAGAGCCATAATACGCTTTGATTTCAGGCTGTCCGGCATATCCCCCGCAACGATACGGTGTGCCAGTCCTTCTGCTATTGCCGTCTTGCCTGTACCGGGATCCCCAAGCAGGATGGGATTATTTTTTGTGCGCCGGCTCAACACCTGGAGGATCCGCCGGATTTCATCGTCCCGACCGATCACCGGGTCAAGTTTTCCCTTCCGGGCGAGGTCATTCAGGTCGCGCGCATACCGCTGTAAAGCACGGTATTTATCTTCCGGGCTCTGATCCGTAACCCGCTGCGTCCCCCGGATTGACTGGAGCGCCTGGAGAATATCTTCTTTTTTTACGCCTTCGCCGGCAAACACCCGCTCGATTAATTCTTTATCGTCGGCAAGCGCCAATAACAGATGTTCCGTCGAGATGTATTCATCTTTGAGCTGCTCGGCTTCCTTCCATGCTGCATCCATAACCTTCGCAGAGCGCTGGGAAAGGTATATATTGCCCACTCCGGAGCCGGTTACTTTCGGAAATTGTTCCAGTGCGTTCAGCGCTTTGGTCTTGAGCGTGTCGGTATCGAGTCCTACTTTTTTCAGGATCGACCCGACGATACTCTCCCTGTCTTCCAGCAGTCCAAGAAACGTATGCTCCGGCTCGATCTGCTGATGTGTATTATCCGAAGCGATCCGCTTTGCAGCCGCAAGGGCTTGCTGCGCTTTTATTGTAAATTTGTCTATGTCTATCATAATTTTATTGCCTTATTTATTTCTATTTATTCTCTCGCGAAGCCACGAAGAGCGCTAAGTTAATATTTCGACGCAGGCTGAAGCCTGCGGCTACCGGTTATATTTTAACATTATCTTCACCTGGTAGCCGCACACTTTAGTGTGCGCTCGTATTTTATAAAAGTTTTTTTACCTTATTTATTCTCTCGCGAAGTCGCTGAGTTAAAATTTTGGTCAAGTTACCCCAAAGGAATCACTATGTGACAAACTTGAACCAGCATAAAAATTCATTGAAATTTTGTATAGATTTAGTTATTTGAACTCGTTTAATTTTTCACCCTCACCTTAACCCTCTCCCTTTAAGGGAGAGGGTATCGTTCCCCCAGAGTACTTGGGAGAACGCATATGATAACCCCGAGTTCTCGGGGTCACAAACAGGTATAAATTAAATTATTCAAAGAGCAAAATCAGATGACTAAATCTTTACGAAATTTTAAATATCATTCCATGAAATACTATTGAAGCAAGATTTACCGTAGCGGCGACCCGCCGGGTCGCCTCTACATTTGCACAGCCTATTGATAATTTTGAATTGGTGATCTCTCAAATCTGGACTAATGAATTATTAAAACATATAGCAAAAATGACGCACCGTAGGGGCAGGTCGCGATCTGTTCCTACAAATTAGTTCTCATCAACACACATTGGTTCTCTGTTGGTGATAACATCAACAGAGAACTTAGATGAGCAGCACCTCCAAACCCCAAAAGACAGGGACAAGCTAAATTTGGTGGTGCCACCCAAAAAACTGACAATTGAAAGCTGACAGCTGACAGCTGATAGCTGAAAGCTAACACCTAATCAATCATCCACCACCTCATAATCAGCATCTTTTATCTCTTTATCATCTTTTTTCTCTTTTTTCTCCTCTTCAGGCTCTTTAGGTCGCTCATCTCCACCGGGTGGAGGAGGTGCTTCCTGTGCAGCCTGTTGATACATCTTCTGCGAGGCTTCGTTCCATATCTGTGTTAAAGCATCCATAGCAGATTTCATTTCTTCGGTATTTTCGGTCTTTAATGCCTCTTTAAGCCTTCCGACACCAGCCTCCAGTTTATTTTTTGTTTCGGCATCGAGCTTATCTTTCATTTCTTCGATCTGCTTCTCGGTCTGCCACACCGTCTGGTCAGCCTGATTTTTGATGTCAACCTTTTCTCTTTGTCTTTTATCCTCATCAACATGTATTTTGGCATCTTCCTTCATTTTCTTGATTTCATCTTCGCTCAATCCACTCGAGGCGGTAATGGTGATTTTTTGCTCTTTTCCGGTAGCTTTATCCTTTGCCGAAACATTCAATATCCCATTCGCATCAATATCAAATGTAACCTCTATCTGCGGCACGCCGCGGGGAGCAGGTGGAATACCATCGAGGTGAAACCGCCCGATAGTCTTGTTATCGAAAGCCATCGGTCGTTCACCCTGGAGCACATGAATCTCAACGGTAGTCTGGCTGTCTGCTGCCGTGGAGAAGATTTCAGTCTTTTTAATTGGGATGGTTGAATTCGCTTCGATCAGTTTTGTCATAACACCGCCGAGGGTTTCGATGCCGAGTGTCAGCGGCGTAACATCCAGCAGAACAATATCCTTATCGATGTCGCCGCCTAATATTCCGCCCTGAATAGCAGCGCCCATAGCAACGACTTCGTCAGGATTTACGCCCTTATGGGGTTCTTTGCCAAAAATATCCTTGACGATTTCCTGAACCTTGGGAATACGTATCGAACCGCCGACAAGTATAACTTCGTCGATATCACCCTTTGTAAGATTTGCATCTTTTAACGCTTTCATGCACGGGTCGACCAAACGCTGAAAAATGTCATCACTAAGCTGCTCGAATTTTGAGCGGGTTAATGTCATGTTCAGATGTTTTGGTCCTGTATCGGTCGCGGTAATAAACGGAAGATTGATTTCTGTCTGCGTCGTAGTAGAGAGTTCCATTTTAGCCTTTTCCGCGGCTTCTTTTAGACGCTGCAGTGCCATCGGGTCGTTCCGCAGGTCAATATTTTCCTGTTTCTTAAATTCATCGGCGATCCAATTAACCAACCTATGGTCGATGTCATCACCGCCGAGGTGCGTATCCCCGTTTGTCGACTTCACTTCAAATACACCCTCTGCTATCTCGAGAATCGATATATCAAAGGTCCCACCGCCAAAGTCAAACACCGCAATTTTTTCGTCGGTTTTTTTATCCAGACCGTATGACAGAGATGCCGCAGTCGGCTCATTAACAATCCTTTTTACGTCGAAACCTGCAACGATCCCTGCTTCCTTGGTAGCCTGCCGCTGGCTGTCATTAAAATATGCCGGCACGGTAATAACCGCCTCTGTTACTTTTTGTCCCAGGTAATCTTCTGCGGTTTGTTTCATCTTCTGCAGAACCATTGCGGAAATCTCCGGAGGCGAATATTCCTTATCTTTAATTTTCACACGTGCAACATTATTCTTGCCTTTTATAACTTTGAATGGCACTTCCTTAATCTCTTCCGGTACTTCGCCGTGCATACGCCCCATAAACCGCTTGATGGAATATACGGTATTCTCCGGATTTGTCACAGCCTGCCTTTTGGCTGTTTGACCAACCAGACGCTCATCGTTTTTCGTAAAAGCCACAACAGACGGCGTAACGCGTCCACCTTCCGAATTCGGGATTACCACCGGCCTGCCGCCCTCGATAACTGCGACACAACTATTTGTTGTACCAAGATCAATTCCAATAATTTTCCCCATTGTTCTCTCCTCTTTGTTAGTATTTTATCGTTAGATTTATTATATTATATAACTTTTGTATTTTTTAAGTTCACTGTAATTTTATGATGTTTAAATCACCCCCAAACAAGTTTGGGGGTGCCACACATGCTCAAGTTGTCTTTGCGAGGAGCGCAGCGAGGAAGCAATCTCCTCAATATTGTTTCTAAAATTCTCCAACTTTCAAAATTTAAAAAAGTCTTGATATTATTTGTTATTGTATTCTAAACTAACTTATCTCCGAACACAAAAACGTATAAATTAATATTGCAATATGTATTCCATTCCAACGAATTGCAATAAAAAGTCTCGTAATTCATTAGTAAACATGTACTTAAGTTTTTAACCGGAAAACAGATAAATTCTTTCACTTTCGTTTTAATATGTCAATATGACGCAATATATGGCATTATGGCATTATTTTCCTTAAATAATCATGGCATATTTGCTGCGTTAACAGCTTGATTTTAGGCATAATTTTTCATATTATAATTTTGACAGGAACAATACAATTTAATCATCGTTGTTCAGGGTAACCCTCGCTCAGCGGGGTTACCCCTACGATTTTGTCAATCGTAGCCGTAAGGGCAGGTCTTGTTCCGGGTAATCGGAATCACTACGGAGCGCCTGCTCTCTATTTGTGCAATAACTCTGATATATTTTTATCTTCAGTAACAATCCCGGATTCTACCGAATGTTCATAGCTTAGCGTAATCCGGATCACTTAGCTGTAGGCTTAGGAGAGAATGACACTTTTTTTAAAAAATATTGTTATTAATTTAAAAACTTGTATCGTATTTTAATTTTGTATTTCATTTGCGTACTTTTCCGCCAGAGGCGGATCTGCCTCTGGCTGAGCTACCTTTGCGGTTAAACATTATGACTCAGGATTCGTATGGAGATTCCTATCTCACTCTTGCAGAAGAGGTAAAAGCGGAAATTACTGTTCGCGGGTCGCGATTCATAGCATTCATAAGTCCTGTCGAGACGGAACCCGATGCTGTACAGTACCTGAAATCACTGAAAGCAACATATCATGATGCCACTCATTGCTGTTACGCTTTTATAATTCGCAGCGAAACCGGGCATATTTACCGGTCAAGCGATGCGGGCGAACCTGCCGGTACGGCGGGAAAACCAATCCTTGCCAAGCTAAAGGGACATAAACTATCCAATGTAATCTGCGTTGTAATTCGGTATTTCGGAGGAACAAAACTCGGTGTCGGAGGTCTCGCACGTGCTTATGCCGAATCGGTTAATACCGCTCTTCAATGCGGGGAAATTGTTTCGCGGTTCGTAACCGGTACAATTCGTCTTATGTTTCCATACGAAATGACCGGAGCCGTCGAACGGCTTATTGCAGAATTCAATGCTGCAATTATTCAGCGTGAATTCGGAGAGGCGAATATTGTAACCTGCAGTATTCGTAAAAACCGGCTTGAGGAATTCTCCGCGCAATTTCAGAATATTACCCGCGGCAAAGGCAATGTTATTAAAGAATAACTTAACCGCAGAGCACGCAAAGCAGGCGGAGAGTACGCAGAGAAAAAAATAAAATGTTTTTCCTGTTAATACGTGCCTTTGCCAAATTAGTAATATTCAAAATTTGTCAGAACCGCTGATCCCGAAGCTTCGGGATGATTAAATGATTACTATGATGCAATCACGCCCCGAGTACTCGGGGTGACTTAGTGGCTGAGCGTTATCATATACATCATTACATCAGCGTCCATCTGTCCCGCCACGAAGTGGTCTCTTTGTGCCACGAAGTGGTTGCTACGCCAAAAGGGACTCCTTTGGAGTGGTTCAGACAATTTACGTAAATTACTCAATGAGTGCAGGTACATATTAATTGGATAACCTTAATTATTAATCAGGCATAACCGTCTTGGCGCTCTTTATGTCTTCTTAGCGTTCTCTGCGTTAAATTCTTTTAAAAGGAGTATACAGATGCAAGCTGTTATTATGGCTGGGGGATTCGGAACCAGGCTGCGACCGTTAACAATGAACATTCCAAAGCCTATGGTTCCCCTTATGAACCGCCCGCTTATCGGGCATATTATGCATCTTTTAAAACAGCACAATTTCACTGACATTATAGTTATGCTGTTCTTTCAGCCGGAATTAATTCAGGGATACCTAGGTGATGGATCGGATTTTGGCGCAAAAATAACATACCTCCAACCCGAAGTCGATCTCGGTACTGCGGGGTGCGTAAAATTTGCCCGCAATTATATAAACGACACGTTTCTGGTTATCAGCGGTGACCTGCTTACCGATGCCAACCTCACCGAATTCTACAATTTTCACAAGAACCTTAAAGGCGACGCAACAATTCTCCTTACAAAAGTACAAAATCCTTTGCCGTTCGGCATCATTATGACGGATTCAAATCACCGTATAACCAGGTTTCTCGAAAAACCTTCATGGGGAGAGGTTTTTTCCGACAGGATTAATTCGGGAATGTATATGCTCGAGCCTTCGATTCTGGAGAAAATCCCGGAGGATCAGGAATATGATTTTTCGAAAAATCTTTTCCCGAAAATGTTGAACGAAGAATCAACACTGCTTGGTTTTCCCGACGAAGGATACTGGAAAGATATCGGCAACCTTGATGAATACCTTGCCGTACACCAGGACTGCCTTTCCGGGAAGATGAGCGTACACACTGAAGGAAATCGTAAAGAGAATGTTACATTTGGAAGTAATACCGACATTTCCGACTCCGTCGAGTTTGCCGGTACTGTAGTAACCGGCGATAACGTAAAAATTGAAGATGAGGTTTATATACAGAATTCAGTTATCGGCGATGGAACGGTGATTCAGAAAAGAGCCCGGATTATTAACTCTGTACTCTGGAATAACGTTCAAGCGGGAGAAAGCAGCAATATCAAAAACGCTGTAGCAGCTTCCCGGGTACGCATCGGCAGGTCATCGACCGTCTCGAATAAGGTTTATATCGGAGAAGATGTTGTAATCGGTGACCGTTCTCTTATCAAACCCAGGGTTAAAATCTGGCCCAAGAAAAACATTGCAAGCGATACCATTCTCTCGACCAGTCTTATCTGGGGCGACCGGTGGCTGAAAGAGCTTTTTACAGATGCGAGAATTTCCGGTATTGCAAACTTTGAGATTACCCCGGAATTTGCAGCGCGGCTTGGCTGTGCGTTAGGCGCTTTCTGGGGAGTCGGTTCAGCCGTGTATACCAGTAGAGATAATGATAAAACATCATTTATGGTCGCAAATGCGGTACAATCGGGGCTCATTTCCATGGGAATCAATTTAGAAGACATGCGCGTTACTCCTATCCCGGTCGTACGGCAGGTGCTGCGCGGTTCGAATAAAAAAGGAGGACTGCACATCCGCAGATCGCCGTATGATGAGCAAAAAATCGACATTATTGTTTTCGATTCGAATGGATTGGACCTGCGTACCGACAAATGCAAAAAGGTGGAACGGCTCTTCTTTGGTGAAGATTATGCCAGAGTAGAACACTCCGCTGTGGGTATTATGGACTACACTGCACGCCCGTATGATATATACCGGGAAAACTTTCTCGAAGTACTGGATAAGGATGTTTTTAAACAAACAAAAATGACTGTGGTTGTGGATTTCTCTTTCGGTCCGGCAAGCACCATTTTTCCGGCGCTGTTCAGTGCACTAAACCTCGATGTCGTATCGTTGAATGCTTTTCTTGACCCGGCTTATCTTACTGTCTCAAAAAAACAGCGGAAGGAACAAGTTAAACGGCTCAGGACTATTGTCAAGTCGCTGGATGCTGATGCCGGTTTTATAATTGATACGACGTGCGAGCGGCTGTTCCTCGTGGATAATCTCGGTCGGTACTATGAAAATATCGAGCTGCTTGCGATTATTACCAACCTCTACTTCCGTCATTACAAGCCCCAGTACATTGCCGCTCCCGTTTCGGCGCCGCTGCTGATTAAACAGATGGCGAATGAACGCGGGGTCGGCTTTATTACAACCAAAAGCTCTCACCGTTCTATGATAGAAACCGCACTGAAGGACGGCGTCGGGTTTGTCGGGGGAACACGCGGCGGATTTATATTCACGGAATTCATCTTCGCATGTGACGCCATGTTCGCAGCGCTAAAGATTCTCGAAATGATGGCTAAAATAAAAGAGCCGCTGTCTAACTTAGTAGATCCCATAGCCTTTCCGAGTATCGCTGAACTGGATATCGCCTGCTCGTGGGAAGAAAAAGGTAAGGTGATGAATGCACTTATGCGGGAAACCGAAGGAATGAAACGGGACTTGATTCACGGTATAAAAATTTTCGATACCGCAGGGGAAGACCCGCATGTCTGTTCAAACTGGATACTTTTTCTGCCTGCTAAGGAAGAAGCTCTCTTCAATGTAACCGCCGAAGCCCCAACAAAAGACGCAGCCGGTGCACTCGTCCGGAAATGGGCAAAAAAAATCGAGAAATGGCGGGATGGATGATCCGATGGAAAAGAGAAACAGTTATTAATCAAATTTATTAGACGCAGATTTATTATGATACATGCTGGTGATTTTTTTATTTTAATATTTTCTAAAATATCTTATCATAATAAATCATAGCAATCTGCGTCCTTCAGCGTCTAATTTTCTTTTATTTTACGCT
>Ga0209979_1005229_pt1 | contig 10313 bp, 7 predicted proteins | sample AnhtaG_FD_183114 | JGI IMG/M metagenome (GOLD analysis project Ga0209979, IMG submission 183114) | Deep subsurface microbial communities from Anholt, Denmark to uncover new lineages of life (NeLLi) - Anholt_01485 metaG (SPAdes) (version 2) | ecosystem: Environmental > Aquatic > Marine > Oceanic >...
TTGAACTTCTTGACCAACCCCTCCCTGGCCTCTTGCGGAGTTTTAGAGCCCCTGATGAGCTTGATGACCGCATCCAAATTCTCTAAGGCAATCTTCAGACCCTCGAGTATATGTGCTCGCTCTTCAGCTTTTTTGAGCTCGAATTCCGTGCGTCTGGTGATTACCTGATGGCGGTGGTCTATGAAATATTGGATCAGTTCCTTGAGGTTTAAGATCTTCGGCTCCCCTCTGACCAGCGCCAACATGATTATCCCGAAGGTCACTTGCATCTGGGTGTGTTTGAAAAGCTGATTCAATACCGCCTCCCTTTGAGCATCCCTTTTCAGCTCGATGACTATCCTCATACCGTCGCGGTCGGATTCGTCTCGCAAATCTGCAAGCCCCTCTATTATCTTACGTTGAACGAGTTCGGCAATCCGCTCCAAGAGATTGGACTTGTTGACCTGGTATGGGATCTCCGAGATGATTATGTTCTCCTTGCCGGATTTCAAAGTTTCGGCGTTGGCTTTGGCACGAAGGGTGATGCGACCTCGACCGCTTTTATAGGCTTCGGCCAGACCCCATCCGCCGAAGACTATCCCGCCGGTAGGGAAATCGGGCCCTTGGATATGTTTTAACAGATCATCGACTTCCAGTTCGGGGTTGTCGATTAAGGCGATGGTAGCATCGACCACTTCAACCAAATTGTGAGGCGGTATGTTGGTGGCCATGCCAACCGCGATTCCTGAGGAACCATTGCACAGCAAGTTGGGGAATTTGGCGGGGAGGACCGTCGGCTCGGTGAGGGTTTCATCGTAGTTGGAAACGAAATCGACGGTCCCTTTATTTAAGTCCGCAAGCATCTCCATCGCTAAGGGTGAGAGACGCGCCTCGGTGTACCTCATCGCCGCTGCCCCGTCGCCATCGATGGAGCCGAAGTTGCCCTGCCCGTCGACCAACAGGTAGCGCATATTGAAATCTTGCCCCATCCTGACCAAGGTGGGATAGACGACCTGCTCCCCGTGGGGATGGTAGTTTCCTGAAGTATCGCCGGCGATCTTGGCGCATTTACGGTGGGGTCTGCCGGGCGATAGATTCAGGTCGTTCATCGCCGTCAAGATTCTTCTGCTGGAGGGTTTCAGGCCGTCACGGACATCCGGCAACGCCCTGGCGGTTATCACCGACATGGAATAGTCGATATAAGAGGATTTCATCTCCTCTTCTATCAAAACCGGAATGACTCTTTCACGATCGATTATGGTCATATCTTCACTCCCGGAAGTTCATGCTCTCGAAAAAACCTCCTCGGGGCAGAAGCCCCGAGCTACCCCCGCGGGGGCGTTCGCAGATAGCTCCAATGGGTAGCCCCGTGGCCTCCGCCACGGGGATTATCAATCCAGAAAACCATTCTCTCTCATCCAGTCATCGTTATAAATTTTCGACAGATAGCGGTTGCCGGAGTCGGGCAGAATGGTAACCACGTTCTTCCCCGGACCGGTCTCTTTGGCAACCTTCAAGGAGACTAAAACCGCGGCTCCGGATGACCCTCCACAGAATAAGCCCTCTTCCCTTGCCAATCTCCTCGCCATAAGGAAGCACTCTTTATCTGTCACTCGATACATATCGTCCACCACGGAGAAGTCCATAGCATCGACGAGGACATCCTGCCCAATCCCCTCCACCCTGTAAACGTGAGGTTTAGTCAACTTGCCGGATTTGAAATAATCGTAAAATATTGAACCGACGGGGTCAACAGCGATAGCTTTCAGATGGGGGATTTTCTCTTTCAGATATTTTGCGGCTCCGGAGAAGGTGCCGCCGGTTCCAATCCCGGCGACGAAATAATCAATCTGGCCATCCATCTGGTCGTAAATCTCCGGGCCAGTGGTCTTGTAGTGACATTCGATGTTCTTGGGATTGCCGTATTGATCCATATAGAATGAGTTCGGGGTTTCTCGAACGATCCTTTTAGCCACCTCGTAGTAAGACTCAGGTGAGTCGTGAGGGACATCGGTGGGGGCGATAATCACCTCAGCGCCGAGAGCTCTTAGGGAGTTAATCTTCTCCTGGCTCATTTTGTCCGGTATTGTGAAGATCGCCTTGTAACCTTTCAGGCCAGCGGCCATGGCGGCTGCCACTCCGGTGTTGCCGGAGGTGTTCTCGACGATGGTGCCGCCGGGCTTGAGCAATCCGGCTTTCTCAGCCTCTTCGATTATATAGAGGGCGATGCGATCTTTCACCGAGCCGCCGGGGTTGAGAAAGTCCAGTTTGGCATAGATTTCGGCGCTGTCCTTCTCCACCAGGTTGTTCAGTTTGACCATTGGGGTGTTGCCGATGGTCTCCAAAATGTTTGCTTTGACGTCCAATTCTCTCCCCACCAGGTCAAAAACTAGAATTCCTATAACTTGATGAAATATAATCAAATTCACCCCCAAATGCAAAGGCTATTGCAAACTGTTTTACGCTTCCGGGTGGGTGGTTTCTTCCTACTTGAGGAGGACCATTCTTCTCACTTGCGTATTGGAACTACTGGTAAGAGAGTAGAAATAGATGCCCGAACTGACCTGTCTTCCATCTTGGTCCTTGCCGTCCCAGGTTACAGTATGATAGCCCTTCTTTACACTATCGAGGTCGATTGTCTTGACCTGTTGGCTGCTAATGTTGAGAATCTTGAGAGCAAAATCAGATTGGTCTATGGGAATGTAAAAAGAAATGGTGGTCATAGAATTAAAGGGATTGGGGAAGTTCTGAAGCAACTCAAATTTCAACGGATGCGAGGATTCTACATAGTCTTCGACAGCGGTGGTTGTATCACCCCCCACCTTGCCATTGGGGTAAATGCGCTGGGCATAGATATAGCCGTCATAGAAGCTGTCCCAGCTAATAATCAGACCTCCTTTGCCATCCGCGGTTGCAACGTAAGTGTCTGAACCATGGTATTCACCTACGAACGCAACCCCAGAAGAATCCCATAAAACTGCGCCAGTGGTATCGAATTTCAGACCACACGAAGAATCGGGTAGAGAGAGATCAAGCACGAAAGCATACTCGCCGGGGCCTGTCCTTGTAAGACCTTCCACTGCGGCTCCGTCCATATAAATAGGTCTACCATATTCTGGCCAATATTTGTGTCCGGTAGAATCAAGTCTCTGCACGAAAGTAGAGTCTCTGCCACCACCCCAGACCAGAACCGCCCCAAAGGCTGAATCTGAGAGCACCATGGGGCCTCCCTCATAACCAGGACTAACGCTGATTGGTACCCCTCTTGGCTCCCAAGCAATTCTACCTCGGGAATTGACCCTGCCAGCATATACATCTGTCCGCGGTCTGCTATCAGTGAAATCCTTCCAGAAGACAATTACTCCTCCCTGCATGTCAGTCGCCACACTATATCCATCCCCCAAGAAATCTGTTATGCAATCTACACAGTTCGGCACTCCATTCTGAGTCCACATCCGATTTCCTGCCGCATCCACCTTCTGAAGATAAATCTTCGCCCAATCTCTGCCATCCTCCCAACCAATAATCGCGCCCCCATCGCCATGTGAAATCAGATGAGGATAGAATTGATTAGTCTCAAGGCTGCACACTGGCAAACCATCCCCCCTCCACAGAACATTTCCAAATTCATCTACTCTCTGTGCATAAATGTCAGCACCGTTTCCAGGTGTCCTCTCATCTTCCCAGGCCATTATGGCTCCCCCTTGACCATCCTCTGTAATGTCAAGCCAGCCCTGGTAATCGGGAGCACCGCATACTAGTACTCCTTCGTCACCCCACAGCTTCTGGCCCTCCGAGTTTATTCTCTGAGCGTAAATATCAGAAGCGGCCGGCTGTTCCCAGGCAATTATTGCTCCTCCCTGCTCGTCAGATGCCATAACCGGCCAATCTTGTGTGGCGGGACCATCTGCGACGGCAATGCCATACTCCCCCCATAATAGATAGCCAGAGGAATCCACTCTCTGGGCATAGATATCCCAGGTACCGTTTCTTGAATCCTGCCAGCAGATAATGACACCGCCCTCACCGTCCTGAACCATATGCGGGAACCATTGAACCGCATTGGCAACATCCGCAACCCTGATGCCGCCGATCTGCCACTGCCCTAAAGCCGGCAGAACCCAGAATGCCGTCAGAACCAATAAAATTGTCAGCGCTTTGCTTTTCATCAACATAACACTAAAAAGGCCCTTTCATCACTCCCCTGGCGCAACTAAGCAGCTACTAAACTAGATGTTGACCCTACGAGATGCAGCAAACTCGCTGTATTCCTCTCAACAGTATTCTAACAGAATAAACCCAATTGTCAAGAAAGAATTCTGATGAGATTCTATCAGCGGTTCAACGGGAGGCGGGTCCACCGAACAGGCCGATATCGGAAGGGGTGCCGTCGGGATCGGTCAGAAGAGTGTCACCGTTGTCGATGAGGGGGGAGTCTTCTGGCAGGCGGAAATCGCTTGGGCCGAGAAACTGGGGGTCGATGGAAACATTCCCATATCTACCGGTCAAATCTGACATATCCCGATACTGTCCGTCAACGTTGCACCAGACGTCATTGAACATGATCGGGAATTTGAGGCTGTCGCCATTCATCCAAACGCCAACACAGGGACAGACCCACTCCTTCCGCCAGCCGTTTTCGACAATGATATTATTGACCGCCCGACCGTGAGCTTCATCCGACCAGACCGCAAAACCGCAGTTGCCGTTGCGGGCGATGACGTTATTTGAAGCTTCCATATAAGAGGTGCCGGTGGCGATTATTCCCCAGCCCAAGTTTTCGAAGACGGCGTTGTTCCTGACCACCGCTCTGGAATTGCCGAAGGTGCCGATCCCCTTCCAGTAGTCCGAGATCCGATTGCGATACACGGTCGCAACCGCATCCCAGGTGATGCCGATGCCGGCGCCACGACCCTTGTCGATGACGTTATCCGCGATGTATGCCGTTGCCCCGCGATAGAGAGCGACACCGTCCCAGCCGTTGTTTATGATTTCATTGCCGATGATGAAAAGCTCCGAATTCTCCCGCCCGAAGACACCGCCGATTCCGACAACCACATCCTCCGGCCTATCGGTGTTATCAGCGATTCTGACCTGTTTGACCGTGACGGTGGAATACTTAGCAACAATTCCGGCATCGGTGGCCATGCCGTCGAGGTCGCGTTTGCCGCCGGTGATGGTCAACTTGGTGATGAGCGAGCCCCGACTGTTTTCGAAGAGGACTCCATAGCCAGCCTTGGTGACCAATATGGTGCTGTCTTGACCGCTGCCGATGATGGTGAGCGCTTTGTCCTTGATCAAGAAACCTCGAGATGCCTCAACTCTGGTCTTGTGCTCCTGACAGTTGCCGCAAAGGTCCTCGATGTAAGTAGACGGAGTAGCTCCGTAAGTGCCGGCTCGTATGAAAATGGTGTCGCCGTCTGAAGCACTATCGAATGCAAGCTGGAGGTCTCGGAAGGGGTTGTCTGTGGCTCCGGAGCCTCTCTGAACGTCATCCAGATCGTCGACGAACAGAGTTGTGGAGCCCCCCGTGGCCAGCATGTGTGTTCCCAAGAAGACAAGCAAGAAGGAAATTGCCCGGCAACACTTCATTCCCGAGGGCACACTATTCCTCCTTAGACGCTAAGGGGCCAGAGTCTTCTATACAACCCGTCATTTGCCTCATTTACCACCCACACTTCGCGGAAAGGAGGAGGCTGGGTTTCCAGCTCGGCTTGGGCCTTTTCGATAGAATGACTCTCCGGGGGGAATGGACAGGAATGTAATAGCAATATGACATCTCTTGTTGCTGAGCCGTATCTGCACATCTTCCTTTCAATCGCTGACCTTAAATCATCAGCCTCTGCGGTGACTGCTCTCACCTCCACCCAATCTTCGGATACGGGGATTACAAGAGGCTTGCTGCTCTCAGATGGCAGAATGCCTATGCAGCGCACGTACTCCAAGTCCAGTTCGTATTCACGCAACTCATAACGGCGAAGGTCGCGGCCTACGAGCCCCAGCTGCACAAGCCTTTCAGTCACCGCGAGAAGCTTCTCCACCACTTCGTGAAGCTGGGCGTCGGTACTGGGAGATCTTGAAAGGAAGATCCTGACCACGTGGCTGCCGAGACCACGTGATTCCAGTCCAGTGCTCAGCTGCCGTATGAGACGAATTGACAACTGGAACCTCTTCATGAAGTCGGTGAAATGCTCACACCTGGTGTGTTGGATCGGCAACAGGTTGCCACTTTCATCTTTCAGGAAGAAATCAATATCGTCTGACTCAGGGTTGACGTGCGAGAACTTGAACGAGGAGTTGTGCTCGCTGTTGTATGCCTTGCAGAAGGTCTCCGCGAGTCGCTTATATTCCCTTTCGGACGGTTCAGCCATTGGCAGCCCAGCGAACTTGGCGCTCTCCACCAAATTAAACTCTTTTCGTGACCCAAATCAAGCAGACTCACCCTCGGGGCAGGGGCCCCGAGCTACCCCGATTTCCAGGTTGGGACAACCTGGGCTACGTTTTTCGCATCGATTGGGGCGGATAAATTCCGCCCCCTACGGTTCTGACTACTAACTACTCACCACTAACCACTCACGAAGAGCCAGACTTAGCTCTTGCCCTCCACTCCAGATTGAATAAATTGTCTGGCAATGGAAAATGCTCGTGAAAAGGCGGTATTCTTTTTCGCTGATGCTCATTTAGATGCTCACTCCAAGGAGAAGGAAGAGGAGAAAAGGAGGAAGCTCTTCCCCTTCCTGAAGATGGTAAAGGATGAAGGGAGCCATCTTTACATCGTCGGAGATCTGTTCGATTTCTGGTTTGAGTATCGGGGCGGTTATCCAAGGAGAGACCCGGAGGTCTTAGATGCTTTGAAAGAGGTCACCAAATCAGGTGTGGAGACAACCTTGCTCGGCGGGAATCACGACTGGTGGGCAGGAGAATCTTTTACAAATCTAACCGGAGTCAAAGTCGCGAAAACCGATTTCATGGTTCATCACTTCGGCAAGAAGATTTTCATCACTCACGGGGATGGCTTAGCCAAAAAAGACTGGGCTTATCGGCTCTTGAGACGGATCTTTCGCAATCCAGTCAATATCTTCCTTTACGGACTGATTCCGCCGGTGATAGGAATTCCTCTGGCGAAACTTGTCTCCGGAAAAAGCCGGGAGTACACCGACAACCGTGACCTTTCCTACCTGAAAGACTATGAGGAGTTCGCACAGAAGATGATAGAATCCGGTTATGATGCCGTCGTCATCGCCCACACCCACAGACCGATTTTGAAGGAGATTGGCAAAGGCGTCTATCTCAATTGCGGGAACTGGATGTATAGCTTCAGCTATGGTAAGTTGGACGAGAATGGATTCTCACTGAAATTCATAGGAGATAGGGAACTCACGCTGTAGGGAGGGGGCTTGTCCACCTCCGTCTTCTCTTGACAGTTGCTGGAAGTTTGGATTACTTAGCGATATGGTGGTAATTGGCATTGCTGGAGGGATAGCCACCGGGAAGACTGAGGTGGCGAAGCTTTTTGCTAAAAGAGGTGCAATCATCATCTCTGGAGATGAGCTGGGGAGAGAGGTGATTCAAGAGAATCCCGGAGTCCTAAGAGAGCTTGTGGAGGCTTTTTCAGAGGAAATCCTGAATGAAAAGGGGGAGCTAAATCGGCGGAAGTTAGCTCAGCTCGCCTTTCAAGACCCCCTCAGCAAGAAAAAGCTGAACGAGATAATACACCCCCATTTGCTGAACAAACTGAAGCAGAGGCTCGCTCAGCTTCGAAGAGAAGGCAAACAACAGTTGGTGGTTGTGGATGCCGCTTTGATCCCCGATTGGGGAATCAAGAATTGGCTCGATTACCTGGTGATAGTCGATTGCACCTACGAGAATCAACTGCAGAGACTGAAGGAGAGAGGTCTGTCTGAGCAAGAAGCGAAAGACCGGATTGCCTCTCAACTATCCTCAGAGAGGAAAAGGGAGTCCGCCGACTATCTCATCGAAAATAATGGAACCTTGGAGGAGCTCCGCCAGGAATCGGAGAAACTGTATCTCCTTATTCAAGAGAGATTTTCAAAGACTGGTGTTGACAAAAAGAAGTAGAGATTTATATTGATATGTTACAAATTTCACAAGAGGATGACTAACGTCTTCTTGGATACCGGAGAATGATATGCCCATCATAGATTCAAAAACCGGCAAGATCAGAAAAAATTATACCGCAGAAGAGATCGCCGAGAAAGCACATCTCCTGCGTGGTTACAATTTGGCCTGTTTGGCGGCGGCCGGCTCCGGACACGCCGGCGGCACGATGTCCATAATGGACATTGCCACCGCCTTATATCTTCACGTCGCTAACCACGATCCGGAAGATCCCTTCTGGGAAGACCGGGACCGAATAATCTGGTCCACGGGGCACAAGGCTCCGACTCTCTATCTCTGTCTGGGAGCCAGCGGTTATTACGACATTGACGATGTCGCCCGGTTACGTAAGCTCTATGCCCCATATCAGGGTCATCCTCACTGGCTGAAACTGCCGGGGGTGGAAGCCTCCACCGGCTCTCTGGGACAGGGTCTTTCGATTGCGGTGGGCATTGCCCAGGCCGCCAAACTGAAGGACAAAGCCTATCACGTGTACTCCTTGAACGGCGACGGTGAGCTCCAGGAGGGTCAGATCTGGGAGGCGATAATGGAGGCGGGCCATTTCAAGCTGGACAATCTAACCTCCATCGTGGATAAGAATCGTCTCCAGATCGACGGCTGGGTCAAAGAGGTGATGAACATCGATCCCCTGGTGGACAAATTCAAAAGCTTCAACTGGGAAGTGATAGAGATCGACGGCCACAACATGAAAGAGATCTTGGAAGCGTTCGAGAGAGCAAAAACGATCAAAGGTAAACCGACCGCCATAATCGCCCACACTATTAAAGGTAAGGGAGTCGATTTCATGGAGAATGTCGCCGGCTGGCACGGAAAGTCTCCCAACGTTGAAGAGATGTGGGAAGGGTTGAAGCAGTTGAAGCTGGACAAGACGGTGCCGGTCGAAGCCCTCTTCCAGCGAGCCAACAAATATCAGGAAGAGGCCACTGCCAAACTGCAAGCCAAAATCCCCAAGTTCAGTCGGGACTACTTCTGGAACAAAGGGGAGCGGATGAAGGTGGATATGGCTCCCACTCGCAAGGGCTTCGGCGGAGCCTTAAGCGAGGTCGGGGACGACCCCCGAGTAGTCTGCTACGGAGCCGACATTTCCGATTCCATCACCATCAGTGACTTCTACAAAAAGCATCCCGAGAGGAAACCTCGCTTCATAAGCATGGGGATTGCGGAACAGAGCATGACCGGCGCCGCCGCGGGGTTGGCCAAGGAGGGTTTTCTGCCGGTGATCGGGACCTACGGCGTTTTCGCCTCCGGCAGGAATCTGGACCAACTGAGAACCACCGTCTGTTACGGTGAGTTTAACGTCTTCGTCGCCGGGGCCCACGGTGGGGTGTCAGTGGGACCGGATGGAGCCACCCATCAGGCCTTAGAGGAGCTATTCCAGATGTGCGGCCTGCCCAATATGCGGGTCATCGTCCCCTGCGATATCATCGAGACCGAGAGAGCCACGAAATATGCCTTATTCGAGATAGACGGCCCCAAGTACCTGCGCTTCGCAAGAGAGGCCACCCCCATTGTCACCACCGAAGCGACCCCCTTCGTCTTCGGGAAGGCGAACGTCATTCGCTATCGTGGGGAGCAGGACAGATTCATTGAGGCCTTCGAGACGGTGTTGGCCTCTGAATATGAAGGTGAAAACGAAGACCTCTCGATCGTCGCCTGTGGACCTTCGGTGCCGGAGGCGATGCGGGCCGCCTATATCTTGAAAGAGGATTTCGGAATCCAGACCCGGGTTTTGAACCTCCACACCGTAAAGCCCCTGGATAACGACGCTATCGCTAAAGCCGCATCCGAGACCGGCATCGTGGTCAGCGCCGAGGAACACCAGGTGGGAGGGTTGGGAAACAGAGTGGCGGCGGCTTTCGCCACCTCCAGGGAGCTTTCCGGAAAACCGTGTCTTTTCGATATGATCGGAGTGCAGGATCGCTTCGGGGAATCTGGCAAGCCCTGGGAGCTGATCTATGAGTTCGAGGTCTCGGCCGAACACATCGCCGCCAAGGCCAAGGAGCTTTACGATCTGAAGAAGAGTTGAGTTCAATTCGACGACGATCCAAGCTTTTCGCGGACTCTATCCGATAGGGCTTCAGCATTGAATTGATTAAGCGTGTTCGGAGGATAAATGAGATTAGCTAATAGAATGTCCCGCCTTGGCACCGAGACCGCCTTTGTGGTTTTAGCCAAAGCGAAGGCACTGGAAGCCA
>Ga0209979_1005230_pt1 | contig 10311 bp, 8 predicted proteins | sample AnhtaG_FD_183114 | JGI IMG/M metagenome (GOLD analysis project Ga0209979, IMG submission 183114) | Deep subsurface microbial communities from Anholt, Denmark to uncover new lineages of life (NeLLi) - Anholt_01485 metaG (SPAdes) (version 2) | ecosystem: Environmental > Aquatic > Marine > Oceanic >...
CGGCCGGGCAGCAGCCGCTCTCGAACTCGTGCCATGAAGATGCGCCGGCCCTCCTCCACCACCTCCCGCGTGAAGCGCTTGTAGTAGTCAATGCCTTCTTCAGCAATGAAGCGATGAACGGCGTCGCGGATCATGTACGCGCCGGCCGTCCGGCACTTCTCGTCCAGGTCCCAATACAAGGGGGAACGCACCGCCCGCTGCGAGCGAAGGCGGTGGTCCTGGCGGATGTGCTCATCCTCCCCGATGCGCTCGCAGGTCAGGTGGAAGCCGTCCTCAAACCGACTGATAGGCGTGACGGGGTCGTGGCCCGGGGTATTGGCGCCGATATCTACCTCGTGGGTTACCCCGCTCGCCCAGCCAACAAGCTCGTCCTCCCAGAAGATAGGGACCATGGTGTGCACGTCGGTAGTGTGGACGTTCCCCACGTCGGGGTCGTTGTTGGTAAATATGTCGCCAGGCCGGATGCCGGGGTCCCGCTCGTACTCATGACGGATCATCCACTTGAGGGCCTCGCTCATGGTGTGAACGTGGACGATGATACCGGTGGACACGGCGACGGAGTCGCCCTCGGGGGTGTAGAGGGCGAAGCACAGCTCGCCGATGTTGCGCACGATCGGCGAGGCCGATATGTGCAGGGCCGTCTCGCGGGCCGCCACCAGGGCGCCGCGCAGCTTGGCAAAAGCCCGCTCGTATCGGAAGTGGTCTCCTTCCTTAAGCTCAAGCTGGTCGATGCTCTGATAGCGCCCCGTTTCCTGGAACAAGCGCTCGCTCTCTTCCAGCATCTCCAACAGGGTCTTCCCATCCCAGCCGATGGGAGCGCCACCCACCTCGCGTTTTGCCACATCCATGACCCTATACCTCCTCGACCCTAAAGATGAGGTTCTTGTCCAAGGCGGCCCGCCACCCTGGGGGCACCAGCAGGGTAGTCGCCGGGGCCTCCACGACGGCAGGGCCTGCCACAACGTTTCCTGCTTGGAGCCTGTCCATCTCGAAGAGCTCCGCCGTTGTCCAGGACCCGTCCCAGAAGATCTCACGCCGCCCCTTCACGGCACCTTTGGCCGGCTGTTGGCCCTGGAGGGGCAGCTCGGGGATGCGCGGCTTCTCCGTGGGCACGACGCCAACCCCGATGGCCTTGGTGACCACGTAGCCAGCCTCGGCGCTTTTCGCTGCCCGGGCGAAGATCCGCTCGAACAGACGCTCGTACTCGGCGATGATGGCATCCAGGTCCTGGGGAGAGGGCTCCGCCGAAGGCGAAGGGATCTCCAGGTCATCCAGCATGCCTCGGTACTGCATTCGCACATAGGGCCGGAAGACCATACGGCCCGGGTCGAGGCCATCGCGGCGCAGTTCCTCAGCCAGGCGCTCGCGGATCTCACCCCAGGCACTGCGCAGCTTCCCTGCAACCGCCTGGTGCCCTGAGCCGTCGGGCGGCAGAACCTGGTCGACCGTGCGGTCGTAGCGATAGGCGCAGTCCGCGCAGGCGCAGCCGAAGGCGGAGAAAGCCGCTGCCCACGAGGGCACCAGGACGCCCTCAAACTGCAATCCCCGGCTCAGCGCCGCGACATGCAGGGGCCCGCCACCCCCGTATGTGAGCAGGTGGTAGTTCTCCGGCGAGTATCCGAGGCCGAGGATCATGGCTGCGAGGTGGTCCCGCATCTGAGTCTCCAGGAGCTGGATGATTCCCCAGGCCGCCTCCTCGGGCTCTATTCCTAGGGGCTGGGCGATCTTCTCCTCCAGCGCCTGCCGCGCCCGCTCCGTGCTCAGCTGAATCTCTCCACCGAGGAAGTAGTCGGGGTTCACGTAACCCAGAACCACGTGGCAATCGGTGACAGTGGGGGTATCCACCCCGCCGGCCTCGTAGCAGACTCCCACCCGATAGCCCGCCGAATCGGGCCCCAGGTTGATCCGCCGGATCACCGGGTCGAGCCTCACGTAAGTGCCTGTGCCCGCCCCAATAGAGTCCATAGCGATCATCGGGGTGTTGAGCACGAACTGAGCCAGTGCCCATTCGGTGCGGATGGCATGCTGGCCCTCGGTGATGAGGCCGACATCAAAGCTGGTTCCGCCAATGTCAGTGCACACCAGGTTGGCGATCCCGAGGTGGTCCCCCAGGCGATTCCCCCCGATAATCCCACCGATGGGACCGGAGACGAGGGTGGAGACCAGCCACTCATGCTCTGGCGAGACGGTGCCGCCGTAGGAGGTAAGGATGCGGAAAGGTGCAGGCGACCCCAGCGCCTTGAGGCGCTCTCGCATCCGGACGAGCTGGAGCCGCGACGGCCGAGCGGCGTAGACCTCCAGGATCAAGCTGTTCAGCCGTGGGAGTTCCCCCCGAACGGGGTTCTGCTCGCTCGATAGGTACAGAGGGATGTCCACACCTCGCTCGTTCATCACCTCCCGGGCGATCTCGGCCATGCGCCGCTCGTGGCTGGGGTTCTGGTACGAGTAGAGGAAGCAGATGCAGACGGCCCTCACTCCCCGATCCAGCAGGCAGCCGATAGCCTCCCGTGCTTCCTCCTCGTACAACGGGATCATCTCCATCCCAATGAGGTGGATACGCCCCCGCACTCCGCGCACGAGGCTGCGGGGAACAATAGGCTCCGGGTAGCCATGGGACCTGGCGTGGAGCCGCTCACTATATGGGTAACCGGCATACGATTGAAACGCTCGGCCAAAGCGCAGGACGTCCTCGAAGCCGGCGGTCGTGATGACGCCTATGCCCCCTTCTCCCTCCCGCTGAAGCAGACGGTTCAGCATAAGCGTGCCCGAGTAGATGGTGGCGGCCAGACCTGTGGCGGCCGCCCCGACGTCCCCGTCCAGGCCGGTGATGGCATCTTCAAACGATCTCAGGACGCCCTCAGACTCATCGTCCGGGGTGGTCTGCGCTTTCCCAACGGCAAACCTCCCGTCTTCCAGCACCACAAAGGCGTCGGTCATGGTTCCACCGGCGTCGATGGCGAACACCCGCGCTTCCGTCATTTGGCTTCTCCCGATAGACGCTTCTGCACCCAGTGCAGACGTCAAGAATTCGACATCATCCGTGTAGCGACAAGATAGCATCCCCATTCAGGGAGAGCAATGGGAGAGGCCTACCAAGTAGGGCCTGTCGGCTGCCTCATCCGTACCTAGACGGTCGAAGTGCTGACTCGTCTGGACCAGGCCCGAGGCACCATGTCGTCGCCGACGCCCCGCCCCACGAGTACGGCTGGATAGCTGCTTGACATGCGAAGAGAGAGATGGCATATTGGCGCCCCACACGTAACCACGATTCACCGGAACCAGCGAAAAGGGACAACCTGTTAAGGAATGGAACCAACTGCATGAAGGTGCTTATTCTCCACTTCCGCTCCGCCCGCACGACTAGCGAAGGCGGCTACCGAACCGGGGCAAATGTGACCGATTCGGCGGGCACCGACGGCGTATCCCTCGAGATCATGAAGCGCCAGGCCCTTCTTGAAGAGATGGGACATGAGGTCGACATCTGCTCGGCCTACGATTGGGCAGACCTCCCGATACCGGCCCTCGAGTTCGACCGCGAAGATGTGGCGACGATGATGAGGAACCTTTTCGGTCACGGGCTCACTGACTTCACCAGCGAGGTGGAGCTTGAGCGGGCTTTCAGACGAGCCGTCGCAGAGCTGAAACGAGAACTGGGCGAAGGGATCAAGGCCTTGGCGCCCGACATGCTCTTTGTGCACAACATGCTATCGCTGCCCGTCCATCCCGTGGCCACGGTGAGTCTTACCGAACTGCTCGCAGACCTCCGACTCCCCTGTGTGGCGATCCACCACGATGTCCTCAGCGAAGGGGCTTATAAGTTTGCCGCAACGTGTAGCTTGGCGCGGTCTCTGCTCGAGGGGTATTTCCCCCCAAAGATGCCGAGCCTCTCCCATTGGACGATCAACACGCGTAACCAGAGGGCTCTCGACGCAAAGGGCGTCCAGGCCGGAGTCATTCACGATACCATGGATTTCCATCACCGGCTCGATGCCCCAGATTACGCGAGGATCCGGGGGGAACTTCGAGCCAAGCATGGCATCGCGAGCTCTGATGCCGTACTCTTCGTCGGAGCTCGCATCGTGCCGAACAAGCAGATAGAATTGGCGGCTCACCTGGCCGCCGCATTGCAAGGTCTTCGCCGAGACATGATCGGCAAAGTGTTGTACCACGGTGAGGTGTTTACCCAAGAAAGTCGTATCGTCCTCGTTCTGGCGGGTAGACCCGAACGTGCCTTCGGCCATTACCAAGAAAGCCTCTTCACGCTGCTCGATGCGCTGAAGGCCGACTGGATATATGTGGGGGACGAGGTTCTCCCCCTGCGTGTGGCGGATGAGGGGTTCTATGCCCTTTATCCCGATATGTATACCATGGCTGACTTTGTCCTCTACCCGTCAGGCTGGGAGGGATTTGGCAATCAACTGCTGGAGGCCTTTGCCGCCGGCCTCCCCGTGGCGGTATTCGAATATCCCGTCTTCAAGGAAGACATTGCCCCAAAGGACGTGCGGATCATCTCCCTGGGAGACACCGTCCTTGAGGAGAGCGATCCGCTAGGACTCGTCCGTGTGCCTGTGGAGGTGTTGACCCAGGCGGCGCAGAAGATGATGACAATTCTGACGGACCGAAGGGAGCGCAAGAACATCACCGACCATAACATTGCCGTAGGCAAACGATACTTTAGTTACGACGTACTTCGTTCCCATCTGTCGGAAGCAGTTCGTTGGGCCTCCGGCCTGGCTGCCTAGAGCCGATCACGTGCTGCATGACCCGGCGTCTTGACCAACCGTCCGTGTGCCGGCCACATGCTCCCCAGCTTCGCCACCACCGCCTTTTATCCACCGATACGCGATGGCCCAGGAAGGCTAGCGCCTCCCTCCAAGCAGCTAGACGCCCTTGTCGCGCAGGGACGCGATCTCGCGGATGACGGCCTCGCATTCGGCGTCGCTGTTGTAGAAGTGGGGAGCGATGCGGATGCCGACGCCGGGGCGGTAGTCAACGAGGAAGCCGCGCTGGATAAGGGCCTCGGCAATAGCCGAGGCCTGGGGGCAGTCCACGGCCACACTGCCGCCGCGCTGTTCGGGATCGCGGGGGGTCTTGATGATGAGGCCGTCCTCCGCAGCGAGGGCGATCAGGAGAGAGGTCTGCCGGAGCGACTTCTGGCGGACGGCATCGACGCCCACCTGGCTGACAATGCGCACGCCCTCGCGGGCGGCGTAGAGAGCGGGGATAGAGGGGGTGCCGCCCAGGAAACGGTAGGCATCGTCGCCCAGGTCGATAGGGCCCTCGGCGAAGGCGAAGGGGTCGCGATGGGAGAGCCAACCGGTGTCGGCGGGCCGGAGCTGGGGGATGAGGGAGGGTTTGACGTAGACGAAGGCCGCGCCGGGACCGCCGCAGAGCCACTTGAGGCAGGCACCAAAGAGGACATCCACGTCGTCTTCGCGGACATCGAAGGGGAGGACGCCGACGGAGTGGAAGGCGTCCAGGAAGACCAGGGCGCCGCACTCGTGGGCACGGCGCACAAGGGGCTCCAGGGCGATGCGGTAGGAGCTCGCGTAGAAGACGTGGGACAGGGCTACGACGCGCGTACGAGGGGAGATGCGGTCGATGAGCCGTTCGACGGGCGGGTGGACGGGGTCGTCGCCGCGGACAACGACGGGCTGGGCCCCGCGGCGGGCCTGTTCGAGCCAGAAGTAGTGGATCGTGGGGAAGTCGTACTGGCAGAGGAGGACCTCGGGGCGCTGGGGCGGGAAGTCGAGGGCGGAAGCGAGGATGGCCTGGAGGATGGAGACGTTCTGGTGCAGAGTGACGCTGCCCGGAGGCGCGCCGAAGAGGCGGCCGATCTCATCGCCGAAGCGACCGACCTCAGGGAGCCAGTGGTGCCAGGCGCTGACGCCCTCGCTGGCCCATTCGTCCGCGTACTGGCGGAGGGAATCGTAGGCGGCGCGGGGCATAGCACCCAGGGAGCTGGAGATGAGGTAGGTGCAGCGCCGCAGGATGGGGAACTCGTCGCGCCAGCGGAGGAGGGGGTCGTCGCCGGTCATAGCAGCCACAGACTAGCACAGACAAGAATTCTGTGCCGAATCAGGGCGCGCGAATAGGCATCCCCACGGGCTCCTCTGCAAGATATGGCGGCAGGCCCGTTCCTAGCCCGGCATCATTCCCCTGAGCATGGAGACGTTCTGGTCGCCCAGGGGAGCGATGAGCTCAAAAATGATCCCGCCAGGCTGACGGGTATCCAGGTAGGCGTAGGCCTGGCCGAATGGATCCACCTGGAGCACCTCGAACCCCATGGCCTTGGCCTGCTCCAGCTTGGCTGCGAAATCCTTGACGAAAAAGCCCAGGTGGTGAAGACCTTCGCCGTGCTCGCGCAGGAACTCGAGGTGCAAGCTGTCGCCCTCGAGGATCTGGATCAGTTCGATCTCGACCTGGCCGACGGTGGCAAAGGCCAGGCGGGCCTTGATCTGCTTCTCCTCGCCGCGGTCCCAGACATTGGGCGCTCCCACCTCCCTGATGTCCCACGGGCCCAAGCCGAAGGTGGACTCGTAGAAGGCTATGGCGCGGTCGAGGTCTTCCACCACCACTCCAATCTGACCCACGCCGGGCAACTGGAGCTGCTGTTTGATGTCGTCTGCTGTCATCGCAAATGCTCCTTCTTCGTCCGAGCCTGGTCTCTTAGTCCTACCCTACAACGGGTCGGGGCTGATGCCAAGAGAGGCCCGTCCAGCGTCCTGCAAGCGACTTCCGCTGTCGGCCGGCTTTTCCATCATGCCCAGCGATGTCTGCGCCCGCTCGCCAGAGAGGCCACAGGTCGGGGAACCGCCGCCGACCATGCCTGTCCGCGCACTATTGATACCACACCTGCTATAATCGAGCCCGGTGTGCTCTGCCGAATACGGCTTTCAACATGGCCTTCGCCGAACGGGCGATCGTCACCACTCTCTTCCCACCACCGCTGATGAAGCAGCCAGCGGTGCCGAGCGGAGTCGCCCGCGGACGGCGTAGCGCACGAATACAGCGGGAGGTCGCTATGAGAACTTGGCTCACCGCAGTCGCTCTTGCTTTCCTCGCGGTCCCGGCAGTCGTTGGAGTTGGCTGCGGCGGAGGTGACGACGGAGGACCCTCCGCAACGGCCGTTCCGGTCGACCGGCCAACGCTGGAGTCCATGCTCAGGAGCGTAGCCCTGACACTGGCGGATTTGCCCGCTGGCTTCGTCCTGGAGGAGCCGGGAGAGGTATTTACGGACAACGAGGAAGCCGCCGAAACCGATCCGGAGGGAAAACAGGCAGCCCTTGCCCGCCTTAATGAGTGGGAGCGCCTCCTGGGATATGACGCCACCTATATGACGAATGATCCTCTGGGCACCTTTATTGAGGGCGGCACCGCCCTGATCAGTGTCTCGCTAAGTATCTTCCAGGCCTCCGAGGGAGCTGCGGCCGGTATGGAATGGGGCAGGCAGGTAGCTGCCGACCCCAGCCAGTCGCCGGGCCTGTTCCCCGGTGTGATCGCCATCGAGGGAGAGTCGATGTCGTTCGCCAGCATCGGCGATGAAACGCTGGCGGCTAGTTTCGTAGGCACACTTCGGCCGGAGGACGCGGAGTTCGAGGTTGACATTGACTTCGTGGCTCACCTGGTCGCTATTAGGCGCGGACGAGCCACCGCTCACATCATCGTGGCTGCAATAGGCGGCGCCACACCGGGACAGGAGGTGGAGGACATCATCCGCACTCTGGATGAACGCCTGGCCCAGGCACTCCAATAGAAGCCGGCTTTGCCGTCCTTATTCGTGGTGCAAGGCCTCGATGGGGTTGAGGCGAGAGGCATTGTAGGCGGGATAGATGCCAAAGAAGAGGCCGATGGCCGCGGACACGCCAAAGGCCAGGATGATGGCCACCGGGGAGACCTCCGCCCGCACGCTCTGCTCCAGGATGGTACGCCCGTCCGCCAGCGTCGAGAGGGTAACGCCAAGAATAACCCCAATGCCTCCACCGGCCATCGTGACCATCAGAGCTTCAACTAGGAACTGCATGAGAATGTCGCCGCGCGTCGCTCCCACGGCCTTGCGGATGCCTATCTCGCGGATGCGCTCCGTGACCGAGACCAGCATGATGTTCATGATGCCGATGCCGCCGACCACCAGGGAGATGCCGGCGATGGCCGCCATCGCCGCCCACAGCGTCCGGGATATCTCGGTCTCAGCGGCCTCCAGGTTGGCCACGTCGGTCTGGGTTAGAATCTCGAAGTCATCCTTGGCCACGTTGTGACGCTCGCGGAGCAAGGCTGCTATCTCCCTCTCCGCTCGATCGAAGTCACCCCTGTCGCTCACCTTCACCGAGATCTGGAACACGTTGCTGAGCCCCTGAGGATGCCTCAGGAAGGGAATACGGGCCTGCATTGTCGGCAGGGGTATGAACATCAGGTCATCCTCATCGCCGGTGGCCGTGGCTCCTTTCGGCTCCATCACGCCGACGACCCGGAAGTTGAAGGTGAGCGACAGGTTAGCAGGGCCTACCGCCAGGCGCACGGACTTGCCGATGGGGTCGGCGTCACCGAACAGAGTCTGGGCTACCCCATGACCCAGGACAGCCACAAGGCCTTTGCGGGTGATATCGTCGTCACTGAGGAACTGGCCTCTCGCCACATAGAAGTCGCGTACGTACTGGTAGCCGGGCGTGGTGCCGATGACGGTGGTGGACGTGTTCTCGCCACCGGCGATCAGTCGCGCCTCGAAGTCGACCTGCGGCGCCACGCCCTCCACATAGGGAAACTGCTCGGGGTCATCGATGGCGTAGGCATCGACGTCTACCAGGGTCAGTGCCTGGCCCCCATATACCGCCGATTGGACATCTGATGCTTGAGACTGACCGGGCCTGATAAAGAGAAGATTGCTGCCCAGCCCCTGAATACGCTCCGTGACGCCTTTCTGAGAACCTTGGCCCACCGCCATGAGGGTGATCACGGCGCTCACCCCAATGATGATGCCGAGCATGGTCAGCGACGAGCGCAGCTTGTTAGAAGTCAGAGCAGCGACGGCACTACGAATGGTGTCGGTGATGCTCATCCCGTTGAAGCCTCGCTTCCACCGTCACCGCCGGGCGAGGGTTCGGCCGCCGTCGGCGAGCGGTTCGGCGATGAGTTCGCCTCATCGCTGACGATCTGCCCATCTTGAAGCCGAACGGTCCGGTGAGCGTAAGCGGCGACTTCCCGTTCGTGCGTCACAAGAGCGATGGTAATGCCCCGTTCCGCATTCAGTCGCTGGAAGATGTCCATAATGTCGTGGCCGGTGGCAGTGTCCAGGGCGCCTGTCGGCTCATCAGCCAGGATCAGCGAGGGGTTCGTCACCAGGCAACGGGCGATGGCCACTCGCTGCTGCTCGCCCCCCGAAAGCTGAGTGGGCCGGTGCGCTACGCGATCGGCCAGCCCCAGGTCAGTGAGGGCCTCGAGCGCCAGGCGCCGCCGGTTGGACACCCTGCGATAGAGCAAGGGTAGCTCCACCTGCTCGACCGCTGGCACGCGGCGAAGGAGGTTGAAGCTCTGGAACACGAAGCCGACCTTGCGGTTGCGGATCACCGCCAGCCGCTCCTCATCGAAGGCGCTGACCGTCAGGCCATCGAGCTCGTAGGTGCCTGATGTGGGTTTATCCAGACAGCCGAGAATATTCAGGAGGGTGGACTTGCCGGACCCCGAAGGCCCCATAATGGCCAGGAACTCGCCCTCCTGTATCCCCAGGTTGATTCCCCGCAGGGCAGGTACAGGCACATCGCCAGCACGGTAGACCTTGGTGATATCGGTCAGCTTGACCACGGCGCGAACTGCTTCCTAGCGAACGCCGCCGGGAAGCTCCTCCACCCCCTCCGCTGCCCCCTCGGCCGGAGCGCTGCCTGGGAGCACCACCAGGTCGCCAGCCTTCAGACCGCTGAGGATCTCTGTCTTTTCGGCGTCAGTGACGCCTGTCTGGACGACCCTTGTCTCGAGCTTGCCGTCGACCACTACTTCAACGACCCGGTTCTGTCCGCGACGTCTGATGGCCGAGTTGGGCACAGCCAAGACATCGCTCTTTTCCTGGGTAACAATAACGGCTGCTCCGCTCATGCCCGGCGCTGGCCGAACGTCAGCGTTGGGGTCGAAGCCCACAAGCTGGGCGGTGGCAAGATAGGTGACCACGCCCTGCTGAGTGGTGGGAGCAAGACCTACCGACGTTACCGTCAGCGGATAAGCCTTCTCCAGGATGGCGTCGAAAATGATGAGCCCCTTCTGGCCGACCTTGACGCTGGGGAGATCCGTCTCGCCAAGGGTCAGCTCTACCTCCAGGGCATC
>Ga0209979_1005231_pt1 | contig 10308 bp, 8 predicted proteins | sample AnhtaG_FD_183114 | JGI IMG/M metagenome (GOLD analysis project Ga0209979, IMG submission 183114) | Deep subsurface microbial communities from Anholt, Denmark to uncover new lineages of life (NeLLi) - Anholt_01485 metaG (SPAdes) (version 2) | ecosystem: Environmental > Aquatic > Marine > Oceanic >...
TAAAGATAGGGGAATGAGGTGTTTGAAGCAAAGATATATATTACCTTCAAAGAAGGAGTGGTTGATCCTCAGGGGATAACTATAAAGGGAGCTCTGGAGTCACTGGGGTACAGGAGTATTTATGATGTACGTATGGGGAAATACATTCAGATGAAGCTGAATACTCAGGATAAAGAGAAAGCTGAAAGTGATCTAAAGCAGATGTGTGCTAAACTTTTAGCCAACCCGGTTATTGAGGATTATAGGTATGAAATTGAGGAGAAGTGTGGAAAATGAGGTTTGGAGTAGTTGTCTTTCCTGGCTCAAACTGCGACTATGACTGCTATTGGGTGGTTAAACACCTATTGGGAAAAGAGGTTGATTTTATCTGGCATAAAGAAAAAAATCTGGCCGGTTATGACTGTCTTATTCTTCCCGGGGGCTTTTCCTATGGGGATTATCTTCGCACCGGAGCTATAGCCAGGTTTTCTCCAGTGATGAGTTTGGTGGAAGCTTATGCCCGGGAAGGAGGGTTGGTGATAGGGATATGTAACGGATTCCAGATTCTGCTTGAGGCGGGTCTATTACCCGGGGCCATGATCAGGAATAAGAATCTTCAGTTTGTCTGTAAATTTATCCATATTCGGGTAGAGAACCCCCAAACCCCTTACACCAACCTATGTCGTAGAGGACAAATTCTTAAGATCCCCATTGCCCATATCGAAGGAAATTACTATGCGGATGGAAAGATTCTCCAGGAATTAAGGAAAAATGAGCAAATTATTTTTAGATATTGCAGTAAGGATGGAGCTATCTCTGAGGAGTCCAATCCTAATGGATCAAAGGAGGCTATAGCTGGTATCTGCAATAAAGACGGCAATATTTTGGGAATGATGCCCCATCCTGAAAGAGCATCTGAGCATCTTTTAGGCTCAGAAGATGGAAGACTCATTTTCGAGTCGATAATAAGAAGGATTGAGAAGACGAAGGATAATTTAAGATAAGGAGGACTTCATATGGCCTCAGAGCGTAAGATTAGCAAAATTCGTAAAAGGGACGGAAGGACAGTTGATTTTGATCAGGAAAAGATCACCAAGGCTGTCTGGGCAGCCGCTCAGGCTGTGGGGGGAAGGGATAGATCTCTAGCCGAGAGGTTATCAGATCAGGTGGTGGTGATATTGGAACAGCGATTTCTTGCCAAGACCCCCACGGTGGAGAATGTGCAGGATATAGTGGAGAAGGTTTTAATTGAGGACGGGCATGCCAGAACAGCCAAAGCCTATATCCTTTATAGAAAGCAACATGAGAGTCTTAGGAAAATAAAGACCACCTTCCTTGAGGTAGAAAGGATAGTAAGTGACTATCTATCACAGGCGGACTGGAGAGTGAGAGAAAATAGTAATATAGGATATTCTATGTCCGGACTTCTCATGCATGTGGCTGGATCAGTGGTTGCCAATTATACCTTGGACAGGATCTATCCCATGGAAGTGGCCGATGCTCATCGTAATGGTGATATTCATCTTCACGATCTATATTTTGGCATTACCGGATATTGTGCCGGGTGGAGTTTAAGTAAGCTTCTTCACGAGGGCTTTAACGGTGTTCCCGGAATAGTAGAATCCAAGCCGGCAAAGCACCTGGACACGGCACTTCTCCAGATGGTCAATTTTATTGGGACTTTACAGAATGAGTGGGCAGGTGCACAAGCCTTTAATTCTATAGATACATACCTGGCGCCTTTTGTAAGAAAGGACAAATTAAATTACCAAGAGATTAAGCAGGCTATTCAGAAATTCGTTTTCAATCTAAATATAGCTTCTCGGTGGGGCGGCCAAAGTCCCTTTACTAATTTAACTCTTGACTGGGTTGTTCCTGATGATCTTAAGAAACAGCCGGTTGTTTTGGGAGGGAAGCTGCTGGAGGAAACCTATGATGATTATCAAAAGGAGATGAACTTAATCAATAAAGCCTTTATCGAAGTTTTAACGGAAGGGGATATGAACGGAAGACCTTTTACTTTTCCCATTCCCACCTATAACCTAACACGAGATTTTGACTGGGAAACGGAGAACGCAAGACTACTTCTTGAGATGACAGCAAAGTACGGCCTCGCTTATTTTTCGAATTTTATCAACAGCGATCTTAAACCTAGCGATATAAGATCGATGTGTTGTCGGTTGAGACTGAACTTAAGACAATTAGATAGAAATATCACCGGAGGACTTTTTGGCTCGGGTGATTCTACGGGAAGCGTGGGAGTGGTTACCATGAATATGCCCAGGATAGCCTATCTATCCAAAAATAAAGATGATTTTTTCCACAGGTTAGAATACCTTATGGGTCTAGCTAAGATTTCCCTGGAAATGAAAAGAGAAATCGTGGAGAAGAATATGCAGGGAGGTCTTTTGCCTTATACTAAAAGATACTTGGGGACTTTAAGAAATCACTTCTCCACCATTGGTCCAATTGGCATGAATGAGGCTTGTTTAAACCTCTTAGGAAAGGACATCGCTTCTGAGGAAGGCAAAAGTTTTGCTGTCGAGACCTTAAAGTTTATGAAGGCAAAACTTTCCGACTTTCAAGAAGAGACTTCCCATATCTATAATCTGGAAGCTGTACCCGCCGAAGGCACTTGTTATCGTTTAGCAAGAATTGATAGGAGGAAGTATCCGGACATTATCACCGCTGGAAAAGAGGTTCCCTACTATACCAATTCTACTCTTCTTCCGATGAATGAGACAGAGGACGTAATAGAGGCTCTGGAACATCAGGAGGAGCTGCAAACTCTATATACCGGAGGAACCGTATTCCATATGTTCTTGGGGGAAAGGGTGTCCTCAGGAGAGGCTGTTATGAGGCTTTTAAAAAAGGTAGCCTATAATACTAAACTTCCCTACTTTACCATAACACCGACCTATTCTATCTGTTCCGATCATGGGTATCTGGTAGGGGAGCATCTTCGCTGCCCAACCTGTGGAAAAGAAACTGAGGTCTACAGTCGCGTAGTAGGATACTTCCGACCCGTGAGGAACTGGAATGAGGGTAAACAGGAAGAATTCAGGCAGAGAGTGGAGTATAAAGAAAAGATAGCCTTAGAAAAGGAGCTTGCCGTAGGGAAAAAGAGAGCGTATAGCGTTTAGCGGATAGTAAAACCCTAAAGAACTACCACTTTCAGATTTACTCTATACGCTCTACGCTATACGCTATATTTAGATACAGCGCCGGAGGGGAAGAGTCCCGAGATATTCTTGGTGGTTCATTTCTGGATGAAAATGGAATTTAAGGGTTTTATTAAGACTTCTGTGATAGAATATCCTGGGAAAATCGTCTCCGTGGCATTTGTAGGGGGCTGCAATTTTAGATGCCCATTTTGCCAGAATCCTGATCTGGTACTTAATTCCCAGAGCTTTCCTTCTATCAGCGAAAAAGAGGTCATAGACCATCTCTTATCCAGAAGAAAATGGCTGGATGGTCTGGTGATTACCGGGGGAGAGCCGATGCTGGAGAAAGATCTGCCTAATTTTTTAAGCAAGATCAAAAAAGAAGGTTTTTTAGTAGAGATTGAGACCAATGGTACCAATCCTGGGATGTTGAGGGATTTGGTGAAAAGAAGCTTGATAGACTATCTTGCTCTGGATATCAAGGCACCTTTTGAGTGGGAAAAATATAGTAAGGCAGCGGGGATTGTGGATGAGAATCTGTTTGGGAAGGTGAAGGAAAGTGTGAAAATCTTATCAGGGTCAAATATTGATTATGAATTAAGGACCACCGTGGTTCCAGGGCTTGTTGACCAGGAAGATCTCATCTCCATTGCCCGGAGCTTTGGAAATGTCAAAAAATATGTCTTACAGCAGTTTGTGCCCAAGATTACTCTGGATAAGCAATATGAGAAGATAAAGCCCTATTCTAAAGACAAACTGGAGGAAATGAAAGAGAAAATCGCCGATTATGTGGAGTTCTGCGAAATTAGAGGGGTGTAATTGAAAGAACCTGAAAAAATAACTCTGGAGCTGGTAAGAACTCATGGGCTAACTGAGGAGGAATACGAGAAGATCAAGGAGATTCTTTCTCGAGAGCCAAATTTTACCGAATTCGGCATCTTTTCGGTAATGTGGAGTGAGCATTGTAGTTACAAGAGTTCAAAACCGGTTTTGAAACTCTTTCCCACCTCGGGTGAGAACATTCTAGTCAAGGCAGGGGAAGAAAATGCTGGAGTTATCGATATCGGTGATGGACTAGCCGTGGTAATGAAGGCAGAATCCCACAATCATCCCTCGGCGGTGGAGCCCTTTCAAGGTGCAGCTACCGGTGTGGGGGGCATCATCAGAGACATTTTCACCATGGGTGCCCGCCCTGTTGCTCTTCTTGATTCCCTCCGTTTCGGTCATTTAGAGAATGGCCGCAATCGCTATTTATTTACCGGAGTAGTAGGTGGAATTGCTGCTTACGGGAATTGCATCGGTCTACCCACTGTGGGAGGGGAGGTCTATTTCGATGAAACCTATGAGGGTAATCCCGTGGTGAATGTGATGTGTGTGGGGGTAGCCAGAAAAGATGACCTCGTTAAGGCCAGGGCAACCGGGGTGGGAAATCCTGTTCTTTACGTAGGCGCAGACACCGGTCGTGATGGCCTGGGGGGAGCCAGCTTTGCCTCCCGAGAGTTGACCGAGGAATCAGATAGAGATAGACCTGCGGTTCAGATAGGGGACCCTTTCCGGGAGAAGTTGCTTGTCGAGGCTTGCCTGGAGCTTTTGAACTCCGGGGCAGTGGTGGCTATGCAGGATATGGGAGCAGCAGGGCTTACCTCCTCCATCAGCGAAATGGCCTCCAGGGGAGGTTCTGGCATTGAGATAGATATCTCTCTGATCCCCAAAAGGGAGGCGGGGATGATACCTTATGAGGTAATGTTGTCTGAATCACAGGAGCGGATGGTTCTCATTGTTAGACGCGAAAAGGAGGAGCTAGCCAAGAAGATTTTTGAAAAGTGGGATCTTCATGCGGTGACTATCGGTAAGGTAACTGCTGACGGTTTTTGCCGGGTATTTGATAAGGATAAGGTAGTAGCTGAGATTCCCGCCGGGGCTCTGGTTAAAGAGGCACCGGTCTATACCAGAAAAGAGAAAAAACCAGAGTATTTGTCACGGACAAGGAGTATTAAGATTTCGGAGCTTCCTCAGCCCAGAGACTCGAATGGGGTTTTGAAAAAACTTCTCGAGTTGCCAACCATCTCCTCCAAAGAATGGGTTTATCAACAGTACGACCATATGGTGAGAACTGACACCATTCTTCTTCCTGGTAGTGATTGTACCCTTATAAGAATCAAGGGGACTAAAAAGGCCATCGCTCTAGCCTTTGATGGCAACGGTACTTACTGTTATCTTAATCCCTATGAGGGGGGGAAGATTGCAGTAGCAGAAGCAGCCAGAAATGTGGTCTGCTCTGGGGCTAAACCCCTGGCCATCACCAATTGCCTCAATTTTGGTAGTCCTACTAAGCCAGAGATTTTTTGGCAGTTTAAAAGATGCGTGGAAGGAATGGCTGAGGCTTGCCGGATTCTGGGCACTCCGGTGACAGGGGGGAATGTTAGTTTCTACAATGAGAATCCCAAAGGAGCTATTGATCCAACTCCCGTAGTAGGTATGCTGGGTTTGCTTGAGGATGTGGACCGCTACTGCAGCCCGGATTTCAAAAGAGAAGGAGATTTAGTTATCCTTTTGGGAGAATGTAAGGATGATCTGGGGGGAAGTGAATATCTTAAGCTAATTTTTGGCTTAAAGATGGGGGACTCACCCCGAATCGATCTGGAGAGAGAAAAAGCAGTTCAAAGAACTTGCCTTGAGGCGATCAAAGCGGGTTTAATAAACTCCGCTCATGATTGCTCTGAAGGTGGTTTAGCAGTGACTCTAGCTGAGTGTTGCATCTTGAACTCTAGTCAGAAAATTGGAGCCATTATTGATCTTTTGCCTTCTCATTTCCCATTCTCTCTCGAAACCGATGGTCTGTTTTTTGGCGAAACTCAATCCCGCATTGTGGTCTCCTGCCGTCCTGAAGATTTTAACCAGATACGGGATCTAGCTCACAAAAATAAGGCTCCCCTTGTTAAGTTAGGAAAAGTAGAGGGAGATAAACTCATCATTTGCAGAAATGAAAAAAAAATCATAGATATCGGCCTAGATGAATTAGAGAAGCTATGGAGAAGGGAACTGTCCCGCCATATGTAGATCAACGGTTTTTTCTCTTAGTTACCCGCATGTTTGTCAAAAACAAAAGAGAGGCCGAATAAACAATATGATGAAAGCATCCAGTTACTTCCTTATCCAAAAATGATACGGAAGGGGGTGGGAATGAGGAAAAGATGGATAAGGAGTAACTGTTACCATAGATAAAATAGACAGCTTTGCTTGAAAGAGCTGTCTAACACATTAGGAAAAGGAGCTTGACCGATGAGGAAAATTAAAGGTAAGTTTGGTAAGGGAGTGATAGGGATAGCCACAATTTTGCTGATGATGGGTCTATTGACCGGTACTCACGTGGCTGCCCAGAAGGTAACCGTTAGCTTCTATAGCTGGATGGCAGCGGAAGTTGTGGCCGGGGGAATTTCTGTTCTAGAAGATGCGGAAAAGAGGTTTGAAAAGCTAAACCCGGGGGTAGATATCAAGACTGTACCTCTTCCCTATGAGGAGACAGCGGACCAGCTCACTCTTATGACGGCAGCGGGAAATCCTCCTGATATCACTACCATAGATGTGGTCTGGTTGGCACCCCTGGTCTACATGGGTGGACTGCAGCCTCTGGACGAGTTTATCACCCCCTCCTTCAAGAGCGATATGATTGAAGCAGCCTATAAGGATGGGTTGTTAAAGAGTAAACTTTATGCTTTGTGCTGGAATCCCAATCCCAATGCCTTATTTTACAACAAGGATCTGCTGAAAAGAGCCGGCTTCACCAGCCCCCCTGCCAATATGAAAGAGCTCGATGAACAGATTGCGGCCATTAGTGCATTAGGACCGGATATTTATGGAACAGTTATTCAATCTGATCTGTCTACCCTTGCTGCGGATTACTTCCATACCTGGCTCTGGAATTTTGGAGGTGAGCTAGTGGACGAGGAAGGCAAGGTGGTGGTTAATGAAAAGGGAGCGGTCGATGCACTGGCCTGGTTTAAAGGGGTTACGGATAATAAATACAGTCCCAAAGGTCAATACATCAGAGATATAAGGGTATTGTTCTCCCAGAGAAGAGCTGGTTTCATCATAGAGGGTCCGTGGATCGCCGGAATCCTGAGAGGAGAGGGGATGAAAGATGAGGAGTGGGATCTGAGCACCATACCTGGCTCACCCATAGCTGGGCCATTGGGATACACCCAACCGGCTCACCATATGCTGGCCATGTCCAAACAGTGTAAGAACAAAGAATGGGCCTGGAAATACATGGAGTTTATGGTTTCAGACCCAGAAGTTAGTAAAGTTTACTTCCAGAATACAGGATTGATGCCGGTTTTAGGATCTGCCTATGTAGATGAGGTTTATGCCACCAAGTTCGTGCGGACCTTCTTTGAGCAGATGAAAGCAATGAAGAAGCCAAGCATCTGGAATTCTCCTCGCTACGCAGAAGCTGAAAGGTTCTTTATGGTAGCCGTTCAGAAAGCAACTATGAAAGGCGTAGATCCTCAGAAAGCATTAGATGAGGTAGCCGAGAGCCTGAAGATATTATTAGGCGGATGAGATCTTTAAGGAATGTCTAATCTGGTATCAAACGGAAAAGGCAAAGTTTGTCCTGGCACTGGAGGGAATCTCCTCCAGTGCCAGGTGCTATATGCTAAAGATGGCGGCTAAAAAGCCCAAAAGAAGGGTTCGACCCGGAAAGGCTTTTCTTAGAAATTAGCTCCGGCTAGGAAAAGAAATGGGGATATGTTCCTCAAAAGACTTTATCCTCGACTAGGTTGATAAAATGGGTGAACAACTGAAATCCAGGACCTTTGCCATTCTTCTGATTACTCCTTCCCTGCTGATCATAACACTAATGATGATCTATCCTTTGATTGATACAATTTACACCAGCTTCACTCGATTTTTTCTTATCGATCCTACCGGAGGAAAAACCTTTATCGGGCTCAAGAACTATATACATCTGGCAAAGAGTGGAATATTCTGGATTGGTTTCAAAAATACCCTCGTCTACGTTGGCGGCACCGTATTCATTGAGTTTTTGTTGGGATTTAGCCTGGCCTTACTTTTAAATGAGGAAATAAAATACCGGGGGACCTTAAGGGGTCTTTTTATGCTGCCCTGGATAACCCCCTCAGTGGTAGTTGCTCTTTTAACTAGGTGGCTGTTCAACAGCCACTTCGGAGCGGTGAATGCGGCTCTCAAAGGATTAGGTCTTATTGATAGCTTTAAGGGATGGATAATAGAACCTTCATTAGCTATGCCTACCATGTTAATGGCCACGGTTTGGAAAATGTTCCCTTTTATGCTGGTCGTTTTGTTAGCTGGACTCCAGACAATCCCCGAGGAACAGATGGAGGCGGCAAGGGTGGATGGTGCCAATGCTATACAGCGATTTCTCCATATTACTCTGCCAAATATGAGGGAAATAATTATGATCGTGACTCTTTTAGAGTTTATATGGATGTTTCAATATATTACTGTTATCTGGGCTACAACCAAAGGGGGCCCTATCTATGCTACCACAACATTTCCGGTGTTGATTTACAGAGCGGCCTTCAAGGATTATAATCTTGGATACGCAGCCTCCATGGGTGTATTTTGGCTGGGATTTTTACTGCTTTTTTGTGTTTTTTACGTTAGAGTAGTGGGCGAGAAGGAGTAAATATGAGACTCTTATCAAGGATCCTAAGAAGGGTGCTCATAGGCATTCTCTTAGCCATAACTTTATTTCCTATTTATTGGATGGTGATAACTTCTGTCAAGCCCAGGGTTGATTTCTTTAAGCTACCACCGGACTGGATACCTAAAACCCTTACCTCTGATCACTACTATGCGGTGTTAGCCAGTGGAATGGGGGGTCAGTTGAATTTTCTAAACTATTTTAAGAATAGCGTGATCGTGTGCGGCATAGTAGTCATACTCACCTTAATCTTAGCAATTCCTGCCGGCTATGCTTTCTCCAGGTTTAGATTTGGTGGCCGAAGGACACTCTTGAACCTGGTTTTGGTCTCCCAGATGCTTCCCATTGTGATGTTGCTTATACCGTTTTACATAGCTTTTAGAAAACTGGGTTTGTTGAATACCTATGCCAGCGTGGTATTTCCTTATCTTGTCTTTACTTTGCCCTTTTCTATGTGGATGTTAAAAGGCTATTTCGATACTATTCCCAGGGCCTTAGAGGAAGCAGCCATGATTGACGGGTGTGGTAGAGTGGAAGCAATGAGAAGGGTGTTACTTCCTAATATTACACCCGGACTCATCGCCACCAGTATAGTCGCCTTTATCATGGCCTGGGATGAGTTCATAATTGCCTTGACCTTGCTTGTCAGTGATAACATGAGAACACTTCCCCCAGGTATCATTATGTCCTTTGTAGGAGAGTTTGAAATTAGATGGGGTGATATGATGGCTGCTTCGATGATCATCACCATTCCGGTTATGCTCGCCTTCGCATTTCTACACAGGCATCTGGTAAGGGGATTAACAGCAGGGGCAGTAAAAGGATAAAGGAAAAGGGGATGATTCTAGATTTTGATGTTCCCACCAAAGAAATTGAGCGAAGGAAGCAGATTATTCGAGATGTCTGGAATTACAAGTTAGATAATGTTGATCATATTCCTATTCAACTAATCCCAATACCAAACTCAAAAGGTTATACTCTTCAGGAAAGGTTCACCGAGAAGAGGAGACAATTAGAAGTTGAAGTAGAGAAAATTAAGGCAGGCTTAGAGCTAATTCCCGATGATTATATACCAACTTTGCATCCTGATTTAGGCTATGTAATTACACAAAGTGTTTTTGGCCTAAAACCAGTTTATGCTGATCCCAATCAACCTCCTTATACTAAGAAAGATCCTCCAAGAGTTGCAAAAGTTGATGATATATACAAACTAAAAATGCCCGATCCTTACAGCGATGGTCTAATGCCTCAAGGGTTGAAAAGAATAAAATTTTTAATGAAGGAAACAAACTATCAATTTCCCTGTTCACTATTAGACGTAGGTGGTCCTATGGACATTGCATATGAGCTAATGGGGACAAATTTATTTTTTACCATAATGTATGATGCGCCAGAGGCAATGGAGTATTTGGTAAATTTCCTGGCCGATGCTTTAGTTGCCCTTCGAGATGCATGTATTGAAGCAGCAGGCGGTAT
>Ga0209979_1005232_pt1 | contig 10304 bp, 10 predicted proteins | sample AnhtaG_FD_183114 | JGI IMG/M metagenome (GOLD analysis project Ga0209979, IMG submission 183114) | Deep subsurface microbial communities from Anholt, Denmark to uncover new lineages of life (NeLLi) - Anholt_01485 metaG (SPAdes) (version 2) | ecosystem: Environmental > Aquatic > Marine > Oceanic...
TGATGAATTATAGGGTATACTACATAGGAAAAGATGGCTTGCATCTTGGCGGTAAACCTATCAGTGGCAAATTTCGGTGGAGAACTGCAAGTAAAGAATTAAGAGGGATTCTGCACGCTTGGGCTCGAGACCTAGTAGCTAAATATGATGCTGTGGAAGTCGGTGCTATTCTTAGCCAATGGGCAAGAGACTGGGCAACAGAAGCTGGCATTACAAAAGTCGGTTCCCCTGTTGTTGATCCCTACCCTCCGGAGTACATTTTAGGTTGCCTCGGAGAGAGTAGTATTGAACGCAGGGCATATTTTTTGAAGCGGTATGGCGTGAGAGATGGCACAACCCTGTTTCACTTTTCCACCGAGATGCTGAAGGCTGTCAGGCATGCTTTTAGGCATATAGGTGTGAAACCACGGATTATCTGGGAAGTTAGCGAAGGTGGGGATGAAGTCTACAAAATCCTAATTAGAGGGGGGCAAGATGAAAGCTAGGCGAGTATTGCGAGAATCAGATGAGGCACTGAAAGAGGGATATGGCTTTTCTAATCAGAGGGAGGACTGTATAAAGTTCGAGGCTGAACAAGGAATCGAGGGAGTTAAGGAGCATCAGCTAGTTGAGACCTCTAGCTCTTGGAGTCGTGAAAAGTTTGAGAAAATTATTGACGAAGCCATTGAGCAACGGGAGGAGATTCCTGCTATTGTGTTCCCTAGAGTAAATAGGTTCGCCAGGAATATAGAGGCAGCGGGCTACTTCCTTGGCCGCCTTCGTCAAAATGGCTTAGTCGTTATGTTCGCCCTGGAAAAGCTGGTCGTAAATAACGATGCATCAGCAATAACCGTCCTCATGTTCTTCATCCACAGTTACCAAGCTGACGAAGATGGGAAAATAATTAGCCATAGTATGCTCGGTGGGCGAGACAAACTAGCAACGGAAGCTCACGAAATACCTAATGGAATGGTGATGTGGCCTTTTGACTATATGTCAAAACGGATTTACGGAAAGATGTCAACCGGCAAGCCTACCATCAACAAGGAGAGGGCAACCTGGGTTAAGAAATGGACTGAGTGGATGCTTGAAGAAGGAATCGGGCTTAATGAAGTTTGCCGGAGAATGAATGAAGCTAGTGTTCCTACACCAAGAGCAACTAGGAGATGGAAAGGAGCAGGTAAAAAGTGGCAGCCAAAAGCTATAAGGGACATCTTAAGGAGCGAGCAACTTATCGGTATATTCAAGTGGAAGGGTAACATCTACATAGAAGACGGAGAGACAGCACTCACCAAGGAAACTTTTGACGCCCTTCAAAAGCGACTGGATGAGAACAGCGAGAGACGCTACTATAACGCCGCCAAATATGACTACCCACCATTGCCCAAGATGGTCTTTCATGCCTGTGGTCAATTGATGTATGGGGTTCCTGTTAATGATAAGCCTTATTATCGTTGCCCCAAGTGCCGAAAGTCGTACATTGGTGCCCAAATAATTTGGGACGAACTTCAGCAGGGAATCAAAGGCCAATTGCTAAGGGAGGAACGGCTTATACCGGCGATAAGGGTACAGTTTGACAACAAGGACACCACTGCTCGCTTGGAACAGGAAATTAAGGCAAAGGCTGGCGAAATCCAAAAGTGGGACGATGCCAAGGATGCTGCTTTTCGGATGGGTATGACGCTTAAGAACTATCCTCAAGAAAGAGTTCAGGAAGAGATAGATAGAGCTGAAGAGAATATACAGCGCCTTAAAGCGGGAAAGGTTGATTTGGAGAAGAGACTGAGGACATTAAGGGAACAGAAACTGAATGAAGAAGGTATCAAGCGACTTTGCCAATCAATGGCTAAGAATATTGACAGCTTCACCAAAAACCAGTGGGAGGTGCTGAATAAGCTTCTCAAGCTAAGAGTAACAGTGTACAGCAAGGAACTGGTAACTGTGAATGTGGCATTACCACCAGTAAGGGATACAAGGGATACTCAAATCGAATTTAGTCGTTTGTAAATGACTTCTTCACCAATCCCTCCTCATGCCCAGCTTTGGGTAGCCAACCGCCAGTCTAAAAGAAGCCCGCTAGCCAGCTTGGTGAATGCCCCAATTGGTGCTGGCAACATCGCCGATGTTGTTACCTCGGCTTCTTGATACTGCCTGGTAACATAGTCCCGCCATAAACTGTCCAGACCGTCCATATCAAAACCATAAACCTTTTCCAGGGCTCCATCATAGCTACTACCCTCTCTAAAGGTATTCAACAGCCCGAGCATCTTACCCTGCCCATAATCAGTGATAAGAAACTCAACCAGACTATAACTCTGAGCATAGGAAAGATAGGCTTTCTCAGCATCAGTCGAAAAGGGGCTTGATAAGCTACGCACCGAGATAAGGCTATTTTCAGTTATTGCTCTCTCCAGACGGGTGGTAAATCCGACTTCAAGCACCCCCTCAGTGTACATAGCTAAACCTTCATTAAGCCAGTTAGGCAGCCCGGCGTAGGGATTAAAGGTCATCTGGTGAATGACCAGGTGTGTTAGCTCATGAGCAATTGCCCGCTTACCCCAGGAAAGGCTATGCGGGGCTATACCAATAGCTATAATGCCATATCTGGTAAAGGCTACTCCTCCTGTCCACTCTTGGGGAAAAATCATAGCGCCTTGCAAATCCTGGGAATTTGTGTAGACATATATCTTGACCGGCTTCTTCAAATAGGCACCGGTGTCCTCAGCCAGCCGAGCCAGTGCTTGCTGAGTGACTAACATTACCTCCTCGGCAAAGGACTGTTCCCCTTCATACCAGTATATGGTTACCTTGCCCTCGGTTAAGCTCTGCCAGGAATAGCGATTATCATCAAAGCTGACTCTAACTGGGGTGGTTTCAACCTTCTCACCGTTAACATCCTCCACTGTCCACCAATATTCCACACTGGACCCGGGAGGGAGCCCGCCCGTTTTCCTCATATCCCAGGCCCACTGAACATCAACAGTAGTATCGGGCACAAATTCAATATAGACCTCGCTGGTTACCTGAGCATAGCTTTCCCGGTCAACAATGTAGTGCAAGCGAATATCAGCAATGTTGACATCGCTCTCGACTGATAGATTGAAGTGGAGCTTAAAAGGAAACTCTGCCTCAGCCGAGTTATCCAGTATTGCTAACCCACCCTGAGCTTGAGCCAGGCCCGGGCCCAATAAAACCAGGAACAGGGAAATAGCTACGGCGAATATACCAGCCTTCTTAATCATTCTTCTTTACCCAAGCTAGACCGCAGATACGCTGTTATAAAACCATCCAGCTCTCCATCCAGCACCGCATCAGTATCGCTGGTTTGGTAATCGGTTCTGTGGTCTCTTACCATCTTATACGGATGGAGGACATAACTCCTAATCTGGTTACCCCAGCCAGCAGCTATGCGCTTCCCCTTCAGCTTGGCTCTTTCTTCGGTTCTCCTGGCTAACTCCAGCTTTAGCAGGCGAGCTTGAAGAATCTTCAAGGCAATTTCTTTGTTCTGGTGCTGAGAACGCTCGCTCTGACAGGTAATCGCCAGCCCCGTTGGCAGGTGAGTCAGTCTCACCGCACTGCTTGTCTTCTGCATATGCTGTCCTCCCGGCCCACTCGACCTAAACACATCAACCTTCAAATCATCAGGCTCTATTTTGACATCAACATCGGCTTCGGCTTCAGGCATAACCTCCACCAAGACAAAGGAGGTATGCCGAGCATGGTCAGCATCAAAGGGAGAAAGACGAACCAACCGATGAACACCATGCTCTGATTTTAAGTAGCCAAAGACATAATCACCGCTAACCCCAATGGTAGCACTCTTTATCCCTGCCTCTTCACCTAAGGAAGTGTCCAATATCTCAGCCTTATACCCACGGCGCTCAGCCCAGCGAAGATACATTCTCATTAACATCTCCGCCCAATCCTGAGATTCGGTGCCTCCAGCTCCAGCGTGAATGGCCAGGATAGCATTCCTGGCATCATACTCACTGCTAAAAGCCATCTCCAGTTCCAGCTCATCAAGATGGGAAGCTACTGCTTCTATTTCCGATTCAATCTCTTCCCGAAAGGAGGGCTCCTCTTCGACTAATAGCAGACCTTCAGCAATATCAGCAACCTTCTTCTCCAGACCTCGCCACCTCTCAACTACCTTCTTCTGCTCAGCTAACTGTCGCATAACACCCTGGGCTGCAGCCTGGTCTAACCAAAAGTCCGGCTTGGCTGACCGCTTCTCTAGCCTGGCAATTTCCTCTTCCCGGCTGGCAATGTCAAAGATGCACCAGCGCCATAGAAATTCTAGCCTGCAAGTCCTTCAATTTATCCCTTAGTTCCTGCACTAGTCAACCCCCCTTATATCCACTACTGAAAATGACTAACTAAGAATAATCAATCCAAATCTTAACTCTACTTAAACTAATCGAATAACTCCCTTTGATAGCCAACCTCGTGCGTCAGGGCAGTTCTTTCCAGTTTCAGATTCCCTCCAGCCGCCAGATGAGCAAGCCGGGTAGGCTCTGGTAAACGATAACCACGGCAGCACTGCGTTACCCAGTGAATAGCAGTCTGAAGGTCAACCTTATGACCTATGGAAACATAAACAGGCTTCACTCCGAGCTTGCTTCGCAGAGCTACCCCTATAGTCTCACCCCCATCTATTACCTCAGCATAGCTACCCGGCTCAATTCCAGGCACTTTATGGCTACCGCAGAGGAGGGATTTAGCACAACCAATTGTTGGCACATCCAAAAAGAGCCCCAGGTGAGAGGCAAGGCCAAATCGCCGAGGATGGGCGACCCCCTGGCCATCAACCAAGAATAGGTCAGGGGTAATACTGAGTCTCTCACAAGCAGCCAGGGTTAGCGGTGACTCCCGGAAGGACAAAAGACCTGGAATGTAAGGAAAATCAAGCCTCCCCTGGGCTACTTTTGTCTCCACCACTTTAAGGTCGGGATAGCTTAAGACAACTACAGCCCCGGTAGCCATCCCCTGTGTTTTTTCCGCAGATATATCCACACCAGCTATAAAGTGAGGTGTGATAGCCTCACTATTTCTAGAGACCTGCGTTGCCAGCCGACGCTGCAGGTCTAAAGCCTGAGCGGTGCTGAGCTGCCAGCTGTGTAATCTCTGCACTTTCATACCCCGATTATAGCGACTAGACAATCTCTTGACAACTTCTGACCGCTATTGACAGCTGATTGCTTATAGCGCATAATATTCCTAACGAATAATGGTAAAGATTAGACTACGGCGAGTAGGAGCCAAAAACAGACCGAGTTATCGACTGGTAGTAGCTGATTCTCGGGCACCCCGTGATGGAGCATTTATTAACATCATCGGGCACTACAATCCGCTAACCGACCCAGAAACAATAGTTATAGATGAAGAAAAAGCACTATACTGGCTCAGGCAAGGGGCTCAGCCAACAGATACCGCCGCCAGGCTGCTAGCCAAAGCCGGCATTATAGAAGAGTCTGAAGTAAGAAAAGAGAAAATTAAGACCGGCATTGCAGCCAAGCCCAAAGCAAGCAAGAAGAAAGCTAAGGCTGGTGTCACAGAAGAACCCAAAGCAAGCAAGGAAGAACCCGAAGCCAGTATTACAGAAAAACCTGAAGCAAGCAAGGAGGAACCCGAAGCCAGCATTACAGAAGAACCCAAAGCAAGCAAGGAAGAACCCGAAGCCAGTATTACAGAAGAACCTGAAACAAGCAAGGAGGAACCCGAAGCCAGCATTACAGAAGAACCTGAAACAAGCAAGAAGAAAGCCAAGGCTGGTGTCACAGAAAAACCTGAAGCAAGCAAGAAAGAACCCGAAGCCAGCATTACAGAAGAACCCAAAGCAAGCAGGAAGAAAGCCAAGGCTGGTGTCGTAGAAAAATCCGAAACAAGCAAGGAGGAACCCGAAGCCAGCATTACAGAAAAGTCCAAAACAATCAAGGAGAAAACATGAAAGAACTAATAGAATATATCGCCAAATCAATTGTCAACGCGCCCGATGATGTGGTAGTTACTGAGGAAGAGGATGAGCAAGGCGTAACGCTCAAGTTGCAGGTCGCCGATGACGATAAGGGGAGAGTTATTGGTAAGCAAGGCCGAATAGCTGAAGCCATGCGTACCTTGGTCAGGGTAAAAGCAGCTAAAGCAGGCACCAGAGCTACCCTCGAGATTCTATAAGAATAACCTGAGATAACCAGGCTTACCAACGCTAAGACAGCAAGATTGAGCGCCTCGGTTCTGTGTCCAGCAAAAGGAGAAGCTAGGTATTCAAGACAAGCCCGGAAAGCTTCGGAAAAGAGGCGCTATTGCCAGTGACAAGAAGCAGGCAAGCAGAGCCCAAGGCGACCCAGCCGGAGATGCCAGCACCTTCACTGAACAATTGGAGATAATCAATGAATTCTACGCCTGAGACCGAGCTCTGGGTTATATGCCCTGTTTGCCAGCAACCCAACCCACAGGGAGCAAAGTTTTGTAAGCATTGCTGGGGGGCAGCTCTTCATTCGGGCTGCCTGATATTATCCCCTCAGGAGTATGAACGCAGGCTGTCCCGCTTGAAGCTCAGAAGGGTGATTAAGACAATCACTATCAGCCTCGTTTGCCTAATCGCCCTGGTTTCTGCTGTGTACTCCAGTTTATACTATTTCACCGACATAATATTTGCGCCGCCTCAGGGTGTAAATTCCAACTCCCACCTCGGAGAATGGGCTATGTTTCGCCACGACTTGGGCCACTCTGGCACCACTGGCTCAAGTGGTATCTTGCCTCAGGGTACGCTGAAATGGGTTTTCTCTACAGACGCTCCAATCCACTCATCGCCAGCAGTAGCTGATGGCACCGTCTACATCGGCTCAAAGGACGGTAAGCTCTACGCTCTGGACGCAGCCACTGGCGCTAAGCGCTGGGAATACCAGACAGGCAGTTGGGTCCAGTCCTCACCGGCAATTGTCAACGGTGTGGTTTATTTCGGCTCAAACGACGGCAAGCTATATGCACTTGATGCACATAGCGGTGAAAAGGTCTGGGATTTCCAGACCAGGTATCCCATCATGTCTGCCCCGGCAGTAGCCAATGGTATAGTTTACTTTGGTGCTGATGATTATTATATTTATGCCTTGGATGCAATAACGGGAACCAAGCTCTGGGGTTTCGATACCCAAGGCCCGGCTAAATCGGCACCTACAGTGGTCAACGGCATCGTCTACGTCGGGTCAGGGAGTAACTTTTGGTACGCTTTGCACGCGCAGAGCGGAAGGCTTCGCCTCCGTTTTAAGTCATACTTCCCGGTTTTCTCCTCGGCGGCAGTGAGCGGTGAAACCGTCTATTTCAGCAACTCTAATGGCTACCTATACGCTATTGACGGCAATGCCCGAACCTGGCTCCAGGAACATGAAATCAAACCCTTCTGGATACAACTGTGGGCATTCGGCTTGCCAGTGCCTGCACCCCCAGTCCAATCCGGCCTTCTGTGGGGGTTCAGGGTAGGCAGAACAGCCAGTGCCTCTCCCGTGGTAGCAGACAACACCTTATACGTAGGTACGGACAACAAACTGCTTGCCATAGACATCCAGAGCCGGCAAACGCGCTGGGAATTCGAAGCTGAGGATAAAATAAAGTCCTCACCGGCAATGGTAGACACCACCATTTATGTAGGCAGTGACGATGGACGGTTGTATGCTGTGGATGCCACCACCGGCGAAAAGCTTTGGGACATCCTCACCGGAGGCAAGGTCACTTCATCCCCAGCCGTAGCCGACGGAATAGTTTACATAGGCTCGCATGATGGTAATGTGTATGCCATTGAGTAGCCTGAGATACCATCAGAATCAGCAATGAAGTGGGAATTTATAACTATCGGTGAAATCTTAGCCCCTTGGGGTATCAAGGGTAAACTAAAGGTAGAGGTAGTAACTGACTTCCCACAACGCTTCGCTCCCTCTTCAAAGATTTATATTGACCAGCAGCCTGTGACCATTGGCAGCACTGAGTGGCACAAGGGAAAGGCAATTATCAAGCTTGACACAATTGATAGCATTGAAGACGCCGAAAAGCTGCGGGGGCGACCGGTAGAAATACACTATAGTCAGCTCTATCCTCTGCCTGAAGGGCAATACTACCATTTTCAACTCATCGGGCTAGAGGTATGGACAACTCAAGGGGAGCTACTGGGAAATATCACCGAAATTCTAACCACACCAGGTAATGATAACTACGTAATCAGCGGCGCTAAGGGAGAGATTCTTATCCCTGCCATTGAGGACGTAATAAAATCTATTGACCTTAATAAAGGACGCCTGGTTATTGAGCCTATTGAGGGACTGCTGAGCTTGAATAAAAAAGCGGCTAAGTAACTTAGCCGCTCTATGGCAGATAGTCTTATGCTCCTGGCCTTCTTCTTCTCCTCTTCTCCGCCACCTTAAGACGGGTGAGTGAGCGGCGCAGTGCTGCTTCAGCCTGAGCCATATCAACCTCAGGGGTGCGGCGACCAAGCTGCTCTTGGGCGCGGCGCTTCGCCTCTTCCGCCCGAGCTAAATCAATTTCGTCAGCCCTCTCAGCAGCGTCAGCCAGAACTATAACTCTGTCTGGTCGCACCTCGAGAAAGCCGCCAGAAATGGCCAGGGAGAACTCCTCCCCTCCCTTCCTCACTCGAAGCTCACCCATCTGCAAGGTAGTCATCAGGGGGGCATGATGCGGTAAGATTCCCAGTTGGCCTTCAATACCCGGGGCAATAACCACATCCACTTCCTCTGAATAAACTACCCGCTCAGCAGTAACGATTTCAAGTCTTATAGTAGCCATTAGCCTACTGCCTCTAGTTTCTTGGCTGCCTCTACCGCCTCATCTATTGTCCCTACCATATAAAAGGCTTGTTCTGGTAGGGCATCATGCTTACCTTCTAGAATCTCATTAAAGCCGCGCACCGTCTCATCTATTGCCACATACCTTCCCTGCCTGGCAGTAAAAACTTCAGTAACAAACATCGGCTGAGATAAAAACCTCTGTATTTTACGAGCTCGAGCCACCGTGAGCTTATCTTCATCGCTAAGTTCTTCAATACCCAGTATAGCGATTACATCCTGGAGGTCTTTATAGCGCTGTAGCACCTGCTGTACTCCACGGGCCACCCGATAGTGCTCTTCACCAACAACATTGGGGTCAAGTATCCGAGAGGTTGAGGTTAGCGGGTCAACCGCCGGATACAAGCCCTGCTCAGCAATAGACCTCTCCAGGGCAATAACTGCATCAAGGTGACCAAAGGTAGTAACCACCCCGGGGTCAGTATAATCATCAGCCGGAACATAAATAGCCTGAAACGAGGTTATTGAGCCCTTCTCAGTAGAGGTAATCCTCTCCTCCAGCTCGCCAACCTCTGTAGCCAGGGTAGGCTGATAGCCCACCGCCGAAGGCATACGCCCCAGTAGAGCCGATACTTCCATACCAGCTAAGGTATAGCGATAGATATTATCAATAAACAGCAAAACATCCTGCCTCTCAACATCACGGAAATATTCGGCCATAGTCAGTCCAGTTAGCCCCACGCGTAAGCGAACCGCCGGTGGTTCGTTCATCTGGCCAAAGACCATTACTGTCTTATCAATCACACCGGAAGCCTTCATCTCATTCCACAGGTCATTACCCTCACGAGACCTTTCCCCGATACCAGCAAAAACAGAAAAACCCCCGTGCTCGGTGGCAATATTGCGGATAAGCTCCATAATAATAACTGTCTTACCCACGCCAGCACCCCCATAGGCGCCTACCTTACCACCTTTAGTAAAAGGGGTAATCAGGTCAATAACCTTAAGTCCTGTCTCCAGCATCTCGGTTGTCGTTTTCTGTTCCACGAGTGTAGGTGGAGGACGATGGATTGACCACTGCTCTTCAGTTTTAACCTCACCAAGGTTATCCAAAGGCTCACCCAAAACATTAAACAGGCGCCCTAGAGTGGGCTTACCTACCGGCACACTAATTACTGCTCCAGTATCTATAGCTTCAGCGCCCCGCTCAAGCCCGTCGGTAGGTGATAATGCCAGGCACCGCACCCAGTTATTACCTATGTGTTCCTGAGCTTCAAGCACCATCTTGTCACCATCTCTTGAAATCTCAATAGCACTGTGCAGTATAGGTAGCTCATCTGGTGGAAACTCTATATCAACTACCGTTCCTATCACCTGGACCACTTTACCTTTGGCCATAAGTAACCTCCTCTACCTAAGTCAGCGCCGCAGCTCCGCCGATAATATCAAGGAGTTCTTTAGTAATTGACTCCTGACGGGCTTTATTATACATAAGGGTTAAATCCTGAATAAGTTCGTTAGCATTATCGGTGGCAT
>Ga0209979_1005233_pt1 | contig 10303 bp, 8 predicted proteins | sample AnhtaG_FD_183114 | JGI IMG/M metagenome (GOLD analysis project Ga0209979, IMG submission 183114) | Deep subsurface microbial communities from Anholt, Denmark to uncover new lineages of life (NeLLi) - Anholt_01485 metaG (SPAdes) (version 2) | ecosystem: Environmental > Aquatic > Marine > Oceanic >...
TTGATAACCTGGGGATGTTTGCCAGGCGTTTATATCCTGGCATTGAGCAATAAGCATTCATAGCACAGCTATTATAACGTCCTTTCATGACTCATGTATGTGTCACCCATCTATCTGAACTAGATCATGATGTGGATTTGACTTGTATTATGTGTAGCCTTTTACGACACAAAACGCTAATTAGTGTAAAGAGGGCTCGCTGAACAAATTGAGTAAGTATAAATATGAATGGTGCTTGACGGTCTTGCCCCACCGCGAAAAAATGCCAGATTGTCAATTTTTTCCTCAGCGGATAACTTGTAGTGCCCCCATAAGTAAGAGTAAAATGACTCAGAAACCGCAAAGCGCTGGGAAGTGCCCTACTCTCACATGGTTTTTAATCGTATCAGTTTATTGTGTCTAACAGTCAGGGCCTACATAGCTATGGTTGACATCAAGGATAATGAAAACAGATAAACCTGATGAGCTTCACGAGACTACTACACGTCTCGGTACAGAGCGGCTGAGCAAGCTGCTCTTCCGCCTGAGTGCGCCCAGCATTGCCTCAATGGTAACCATCTCTCTCTATCACCTAGCTGACACATTCTGGCTGGGTCAGCTCAGCTATCAGGCGATTGCCGCTGTAACCATTGCCGTCCCGTTTTATTGGGCCGTGGTCGCTATTGGTGATGGCACGGGTGTTGGCGCCAACGCCTTGGCATCGCGGCGTTTCGGTGAAAGAAACATCGAGGCAACCAACCAAGTGGCTGGCCAGATCTTTCCTCTGACTGCTATATTTGGTGTTGTTTTCATCATTGCCAGCGTCTGCTTTGCCAGGCAAGTAGCCACTCTACTCGGGGCTACACCGGACATTGTAGCCCTGACGGCGGATTACCTCGTTTTCATAGGCTGGGGAATGCCGTTCATTCTTTTTCAACTCATGTCACGCAACATTTTCCACGCGACTGGGGATGCCATTAAGCCGATGATTTTCACTATTGTTGGCGCTGTGGTCAATGCCATCCTTGACCCATTCTTTATCTTTGGTTGGGGTCCATTCCCGGAGATGGGCGTTGGTGGGGCTGGGTTGGCGACGGCGATATCCGGCGGAATCGCTGCTGTACTCAGTTACTACTTTCTGGTCGGCGGAAGATCTGTCTACAGGTTGAAGCTGCATCACGTCAGACCTAGCCTTCCTATCATGGCACAGATCTATCGTGTGGGCTTGCCGTCGGTTTTGATGGAAATGACGGAAACAATCGTTTTCATCATGTTCAACCGGATTGTGGCCGGTTTCGGTTCGATAACGCTGGCGGCCATGGGAATCGGGATACGTATTATCGACCTTGCATTTATGCCCATTTACGGTGTTGCCAATGGTCTTCTGCCGATTGTTGGCTTCTGCCTGGGGGCACGCCTCTGGGAGCGGCTGTGGTCAGCTGTCAAGCAAACCTCCCTCGCTCTGGTGGTGATGTTGGGTATTGCCACTGTCTTACTGGAGATCTTCGCTCCACAGGTAATCGCCATTTTCAATGATGACCCTGAATTGCTGGCTATTGCCGTGCCGGGGATACGCATTATGATTTCAGCTCTCATTCTGGTTGGTCCGGCCATTATGTTCATTACCACCTTTCAGGGGTTATCTAAAGGTTGGACAGCCATCTCTCTTTCACTGGTGCGTGAGCTGGTTTTTTTCATCCCGGCAATCTTCATCCTGCCACGCTTCATCGGGCTAAACGGCGTCTGGCTGTCTCTGCCCATAGCAGATGTCTGCGGTACCATTATCGCCGGATTCTGGCTTTATCGTGAGTACCGGTTACAGAAGCGCAGTGGCATCTGGGATAATGCTCCGGTGACCGAGCCTACCCCGGAGTCCATACCGAGGGGCCGGTCTACGCTTGATTGACAGCACTGAGGACTACCACCCTATCAGATTTTCGAAGTTCTCATCACAGAGCACGAGAATTTCTGCCTGATTGCGTTTCCACTGAACATTTCCGAGGATTGTTTAATAGTTCTTATTACAGCCGGAGCTTTATTTTGGGAGATAGCTCAATCCGCCTCATTTCAAACCATCTCTGTCGCTTTTAAGAAAATCAGCGTAATCTTGCTTGAGCTGGGGATAGAGTATGGCGCCTTTAAAACTGCGTGGAATGATTCCAAAACGGAGGTGCTCAGGTCGGGCACCTTTTGAAACTCCAGCGGCTGCTTTTGTTAAGAAGTTAGCCCTCAATTCTGCTGCAGCAGTATAAGGTGCTTCTTTACTGAGTTCAATAGTCACACAGCAGCTATCTTCATGCTCGCTTTCCAATCTAATGCCAACCACGGCCAGCTGAAACTGTTCAGGTTTTATATGAAAGTGTTCCGCAACAAATTGGCTCAGTTCGGCTGCAATCTGGTCATAGGCATAGTTAGCACCACCACGAATGAGAAGTGCGGAGTCTCTGGACATCCAATAGTAGTCCAATTCCCCATCGTTCTCATTCCTTAAAGTGAAGACGATATCCCTGAGGCCGGTATACCAACCCTCTCTGAAAACAGCCTTTGTAGCTGCTTTATCACCCACATAGTAACTCATAATATTGGGCCCCTGGGTGATAAGGTAGCCGGGCTCTCCAATCTCACAAGTACGCAAATAATCCTTGCTTTCGGGGTCGACAGCTTTGACCACTCTGACGCGAGTGGTCGGGAAATGCTCTCTACCAATATAGTAGCCAGGCATCGCCTCACCTTTATAGCGATGTGACCAGCCAGCCTCAAATGCCCTAAGGAGTCCCGTTTGCAGTAGTCCTCTTGGAGTGGCCATCACTTCGAGGCAGGTCTCAGTTGAGCCAAAACGAACATGTGGTAGGCGTCCGCTGAATTTAAGTATTCTCTTTATCGTTGTAGGTCCGACAGGTGCCGAACCGATCAAGATGTCTGTCTGCCGAAGAGCTTCCTTTAGCTTCCCCTCTTTAACTGGTAGTTTCGATTTGTTAGAGAGAGATTCCAAAAAATCGATATGACGGGACACCAGCGAAGTGACGAGCATATTACGCTTCTCACTAACCACGTCTACGAGTATCTTCCAGTAGGCGGTAGTATAATGCTGCAACAGATGTATTATGGCTCCGCTATGTCGCATCCCCCAATCTGATAAAGCAGACGAATTGGTGTGATGCAATGGGTTAACCAGCAACAAATCCAACTCTATGTCTCCTGATATCCCGAAATATTGCTCGAAGGTGAGCTTGTTGGCTAAATAGCTCCGGTGAGACAGGCTGGCACCCTTTGGTCTGCCGGTAGTTCCAGATGTGAAGATTATCATGCGTTCATCATCATAGGTGAGTGTCGGATAGACCACGTTGCCGTCAGTTTGATATTCATGAACCTTATCAGCTTGGATACAAGGTATAGCTAGACTGTCCGCTATATTCTTCGCCCTGGAGGCAAAGCCATCGTCACAAAGAATTAGTTTTGCATCTGTAATCTCTGCTTTATACCGGATGCACTCATCATCATCCGCTTGCCAGTTGATGGTAACTGGAACGTACCCGGTCAGGACGGCGGCCAGTCTGAATACTAAATCATACAGGCTGTTAGAAGAGAAACAGTGGAGACACCGGTCGCCTTTTGAGAATCCTTTGTCTTTTAGGTATCCGGCCGCTGAACAGGCCATATCCCAGAACTCCCCTCTGGTAATCATACGCTTTCTAATCTTATCGTCGGTAAAACTAAAGTAATTCAAAAAAAGGCCCGCCCGGTCTTCAAAAGCAATACGGTATTCATCCGCGGGAGAAGAGAAGGGAATTAGGGAGTCAATAGACTGGCCGGTGGTCAAAATGTATAACTGCGTATTGTCTTTATGTTGAATATTAGACATGTTAAAAATTTGCCTAAAAGGTAAACCTTAGACATTGGTTAAATACTAATATTTTTGACTTCAATTGCTCTACAATAATTCTGCCTCTGCTCTCTGTAAAATACGGGATATTTCCCCGTCAACATCTTCAGGCAGGGGCGTCGGTTTATGCGTCGCCAGGATTTCCTTCACCTTCTGATGTGCCAGCTCGCCCAGCGACTTGATGCCTTTCTTCTCCCATGTCTCCAGACTGTCCACATCAAGCCTCGGCATCCATCTCTCCCTGAAATGCTTCAGGGTATGTTTTTCACCCAGAAAATGCCCGCCAGGACCAGCTTTATCTATGACATCTACAGCCAGAGTCTCATCATTCACCTCAATGCCCCGCGCAAACCTTAAAACATAATCCACAATCTCGTTATCAATCACCATCGCCTCTGGAGATGTTGTTCCTCCCAATCCCCCCAGACCGAGAACAATGTCGGGAACAGGCTCGGTCAGCATGTGCGTTATCAGCGCCTCAACCGTATGATGGCTGGATTGCCGGGACAGGAGCTTGGAAGCACCGTAAAAAACCGGTCTCTCATCAGGTAAGCCATAATAGCGGGCTAACTGTCCCAAACCCAGGTGCATCAGTGGACGCTCAGGTGACCTGCTTCTTTCCCCGGTATGGAAATTCACGACGCCGGCACCCGCCGAGTAAACTACCGGCGCGCCAGGGCTGGCTAATTCCTGGATAACCAGGCCACCCAGAACGTCAGCATTGGCAACAACCATCGTCCCCGCCGGCGTCGCAGGTCCCGTCGCCCCCGACAGCGGCAGCGGGTATAACACAACCGGAATACCTGCCTTGCCCAGCTCTATCGCACCCTCCCTTATCCCTTTATCGTACGTCAGCGGGGAGAACGGACACTGTACCGCCGAGATAATGGGCTTCTCCCTGAGCCGCTTACTGTCGCCAACTATAGCGGTGGCAATTTCAACCTGGTATTGAGCAGACCTGGCATTCAGCGCCTCGTCCTCGACATGCTTCTCCGTGTTCCTCAGACAGGTGCATATAGCCACCAGGTCCTGTATGGGAGCTGGTATCTCTGTTGCAGTCAGCATGACCCAGGTAAGCTGCACATGGTCTAGATAATCGGCGATCACAGCACAATTAGCGACATCTTCAGCCGTGGAATATCTGCGTTGCCCGTCTTCCCAGTCCAGTATAAAGGGAGGGTCCCCTGTCGCACAGAAATGCGGCTCCTGCTTGTTCAGCACAAAGTCATATTTGGGATTCCTGGCACCATATGTTATGGTCTTGGGAGCCATCTTCAATGCCTCCTCAACCAGCTGCCTGGGAAGAGTGACACGATTTGTCCCGTAATCCACCTTCGCTCCCGCTTCCTTCAAGATGTCGAGAGCTATCTCACTCATCACCTTGATGCCCGTCTTCTCCAACACCTGCAATGAAGCATTGTGAATGGCTTCTATTTCCTCTCGCGATAAAAAAGTCGTCATGGGTTTGCTCATTCTGTTTAACCTCCTTGAATTAATTTGATCCGCTCTCAGGCCCGCGGGAATCCTTTCCCATCAGCTTTAGTTTTGCTCTGCCGTATACTACAAAATTTCGGAATGTAGTGCTAGCCCTTGTGCTGGCTGACCACATGGGTAACACTTGTTGGGATATTTTAGCAAACTCCTTTTCAATATACTCTACCGGAGTGTGATAGGCAAGAGATTGATGCGGGCGGTTGAATTCATATTCTATTAGCCAATCAGTTAGCAGGGAATTGAACTCTTCAGGATCTAAAGACAGATTAAAGTTGTAAAGCCATTCATACTCTAAGATCTCATTGAACTTCTCTATCTCCGGGTTATCCTTGGGGGTTCTGACTCTGGAGAAGCACCTGTGAATACCTAGTTTGGCGGTAGCTCTTTCAAATTCCCAGGCAAACTTACTTCCATTATCTGTCTGTTCCTGACAAGCCGAGACAATGGATCTTCTTTTGAAGAAGTAAAAGCTTGCTGGCTTTCTCATTCGAGTTTATTCCGCTGGTGGTGGAGGAGGGCTAGCATCACCAAAAAGCCTGCAAATTCTACGTGCACCACGATTTGAAAATTCCAATGCGCAATACATAGCTCGCCGCCCTTCGCAAAAGTGGTGAGGAGCAGTTACACGATGTAAAAGCGGAGATAGTTTGCAAGGCGGCGGAGTTGTGGGGTTTGACAGACGAAGAGTTGAAGGATGTTCAGGCAGCACTGGAAGAAATCAACTAGCGCCACTAGTTACAAAATGGAGTGGTATCCTGTCCTAGGGTAACGCTCAAAACCCTCTTCTGGAAGGATTCTGTCCACAGAGGTCCGATCCTCTCAGCTTTCAGAGGGAGAATTCTTCAATAGTGCCCTAGAATCTACATGTTCTCGGATTTGGTTGAACTTTCCGTCATATTGTTATTCTTGCCATTAACAATAGGACGGGTTATGATATTTCAATGCTGGGACAGATAAGTTCCAGGTAATCTGTAGTGGTGCATGGTGGCAAGTGACAATTATCAATAGCTCCAGGAGGAAAAGTGAAAATATGCGTGATAAAGTAAAGATAGCAGCAGTTCAAATGGAGCCCAGGATAATGCAAAACTGGGAGAATTTTGACGGGATACTGTCTAAAACGAGAATTGCTGCTAATACCGGTGCTGACCTGATTGTCTTTCCCGAATGTGCTCTGACTGGATACATATTCACTAGCCGCGAGGAGGCCATGCCGTACATGGAGACCATTCCTGGCCCTAGTACAGAGAAGCTAGCATCCTGCTGTCGAGAACTCGGCGTTCATGTAGTCGTCGGTCTTCTGGAAATAGATGATGACAAGTGCTTCAATGCAGCAGTTCTGGTTGGTCCTGACGGACTAGTTGGAAAATATAGAAAGAATCATCTCCCATTCTTGGGTATCGACCGTTTTCTCGACCCGGGCGAGGGGTCCTTCCCTGTGTATAAAACAGCAATAGGTAACATCGGCATGCACATCTGTTACGATTGCAACTTTCCTGAGAGTGCCCGAGTTATGATGTTACTGGGGGCAGATATCCTGGCTCTTCCAACCAATTGGCCAGCAGGGAGGGGAAAAGTTGCTAAACATGTAGTTATCGCCCGAGCCTATGAGAATAAAGTGCATATTGTAGCTGTGAATCGTGTTGGTAGCGAGCGCGGCACTAAGTTCATCGGCCTAAGCAAAATCGTCAACGCTTGGGGAGATACACTTGCTGAAGCCGGTGGTGAGTACGAACAAATCATTCATGGTGAACTCAGCCTAGCTGAGGCAAAAGAGAAACATATGGTATTCAAGGCGGGTGAGTTCGAACTGGACTTTCTATGTGACAGGAGACCTGAACTATATGGTGAGATTACCAAAATTCGCAAATCCTCAGGCTAGGAGCTAAATTGTGCTTCAAATGGAAAATTGACAAGTGCATCTTTTACAAAGAACCTACACGTAACAAAGAGCCATTTCGTGTGACAAAGACATGGGGGGCATCGTCATGGAGGCGTCCAATACGGGTCGTGGTTCATTAGCTGCCGACTCTCTGGTAACCGTAGCACGGCTTGTTTTGCCCGGGTATCGTTAAGGGTGTACAATTGCGATTGATTACAAATGTAGGAGGAGAGCAATATGGATGTCATGGAAGCAATTGGCAAGAGAAGAAGTATCCGCAGATATAAGACAACGCCGTTAGACGATAAGACGCTGGATACTATTCTTGAAGCGGGACGATTGGCACCTTCTTGGTCAAATTCACAAACATGGCGCTTCATCGTAGTTACAGATAGCAGCATAAAAACACAGCTGGCAGAAACTGCTATAAGGCCAAGCAATCCTGGCACCAAGGCTGTCAAAATGGCACCGGTCGTCATCGCCGCCTGTGCCGAACTAAACAAGGCTGGATTTCGTGACGGCGCACCGTCCACAGATAAAGGTGGCTACTGGTATATGTTCGATGTGGGGCTTGCATTGGAGAACATGGCACTTGCGGCGTGCTCTTTCAACTTAGGAACGCTTTTCATCGGTGCGATGGATGCCAAGAAGGCAGAGATCATCCTGGGAGTTCCCGAAGGTTACGCCTTCGTCATCCTGATGACGCTGGGTTACCCTGATGAGCAACCTGAAGCAAGACCAAGAAAGGCACCAACTCAGACTGTATTCGAAGATAGATTTGGTAATATCTCGATAGGATGATTGACCATTCCATATTGAGTAATCTGGCTGCACTTTTCATCGTCTTGTTACCCGATTGCACATTAGTGCATTTTGTGTGGGCTCACACTTCCCTGAAATTTTACCCAACATTTCTGACTTTGTGTGAAAGAGTGGTATTGACTGTGACCACTAGTTAAGTTACTATGGATAAGCAGAGAGAGATAACTAAAGGATCAGGTTTTGGAGACAGAAGAGGAGTTCAATAAGCAACTCGAGGATATCTTGGTCAAAATAGATAAGGCTAAGAGGGAATTAAAAGCCCTGCGAAGACATCAAACGGAAAGCTCAAAAGGAAAGCCGAGAGCCAGTTTCATCACAGGTAAGGAACGGATGATTGAGGCTGACGAAGCTGCAAAGCAATTGAATACACTGAAACAACGAGAACATGAAATTCGGGCTAAATTGCATTCAGGCAACCACTAACCTTATGCATGTCAGGATGAAAACTTGTGTTGTTACTCAACAATGCTCGGTAATGTTCAACTGAACATACCCGACAGAAAGTCGCTTAGTATTTCTGTCTGTACCTTCTTAGCAGCACAGATGTAACGCCTCTGGACTGCCTCGGCGTATTCTACTACGCTGCATCGTGCCACCTTGCCCCTTTCGGAAACACTAATTTTGCCGCATCGATACCCATTTCGAGAACAACAATTATGACGCAATTCGAACGATTGACAGTATGAGGGGTGCTATACTATAGTTCATAAGCTAGAATCTTTTGGAAGAACTTCACTGTTGCTTAGAAACATTCGATCTTTCAATTTTGTTTGACAAGCTGGGATTATCGTCGTTGACGTTATGAACAGCAACACCTAACCTTTGAGCATACGATCATGAATATCAAAGCTTTTGCTGTTTTAGCTCTATGTGTTTTTTGTGCATTCCTGGGAGTCGGGTTTGTAAGCCCATTTTTGCCACTTTACGCTGAGGCTATGGGAGCCAGTGGGTTTATACTGGGGATGATTTTTAGTTCATTCACAATAGCCCGAGCCGTAGTGGTTCCTTTTATGGGGCCGCTCTCTGACCGCAAAGGCAGAAGGCTCTTCCTTCTCATTGGATTTGGTGGTTACACCTTGGCAACGTTGGGCTATATTTTGGCAACTGCTCCGTTCCATTTAATGTTGACCCGTGCGATACAGGGCGCCACTGCCGGCATGCTGCTTCCGACAGCCAGGGCTTTTATTGGTGATCTCTGCCCAAAGGGTGAAGAGGGAAAATGGCAGGGTTATGGCAATGCCGCCTTTTTCGGCGGTTTTGCTTCTGGTCCCTTAATTGGTGGGCTACTAGCTGAGGGATATGGATATAACGCTACCTTCTATGCCATGGGTGGTCTTTGTCTGCTTTCTTTCCTGCTAGCGCTCGCTTTTTTGCCGGAAAGTGGGTCCCGGCAAATAGGAAGAGGATATCCATCAACAAAGGAACTCTTTAGGGTGGGTCTCACCAGTAGAATGTTCCGTGGTCTCACTTCCTATCGGATTGGTTTTGCCCTGGCACGGGGGTGCTTCTTTACATTTCTGCCTCTCCTTGTCGCTTCCTCTCTGCATATAGGCACAGGCCTTATTGGAATATTAATGACATCTCATTACATGGTGCTGGCGGTAAGTCAACCATATTTCGGTAATCTATCCGATAGACTCAATAGGCGGGCTTTGGTAATTATAGGTGCTATCCTCCAGATCATTTTCCTTATCCTGATTCCCCGAGGATATATTTACTGGCAGCTATTGGCGTTGCTTCTTTTTGGTGGTGTTGCCGCCGGTATTGCTACAGCACCACTGACGGCTTTGTATACTGAGGAGGGCAGAACACACGGTATGGGCACAGCCATGTCTCTTGAGACGATGGCAATGACTATTGGGATGGGGATAGGGCCAATTATAGGCGGAATAGTAGCCGATGTCGTAAACGTTGCTTCAGTATTCTACTTATCTGCTGGAGTGCAACTCATAGGTATGTCCCTGTTTTTCATGTTTACCAGGGGTTACAAGTTTAACACTGAGCTTGCTGGCAAAAAAACATAGAACATTCAACTACATGATTAAGGTCAATACTAGTCTAAGAGGCGCACTCGAGATAAGAAAAACTTGTTTCGCTGAGCGGGTAAGAATCGCCTGTATTGTTACCTCTAGAGTAACAATTCGTCAAGTTGTGTGATCACAATAGAAAGGCTGGGTATTATGACCGATACACAGCCTTCTAGAAGTCATAAGGTTTCTATCGTTATGACTTCCCAATCCTGAACA
>Ga0209979_1005234_pt1 | contig 10303 bp, 6 predicted proteins | sample AnhtaG_FD_183114 | JGI IMG/M metagenome (GOLD analysis project Ga0209979, IMG submission 183114) | Deep subsurface microbial communities from Anholt, Denmark to uncover new lineages of life (NeLLi) - Anholt_01485 metaG (SPAdes) (version 2) | ecosystem: Environmental > Aquatic > Marine > Oceanic >...
ATAGGCGCCGGGCGTGTAGCCGTCTCTGGCGGCTCTGCCTTCGATGGCCTCGCGTGCGATAGAAAGCACCACGTCCCTGTCCGTCACGCAGTCAGGGCTACTTGGCGGGCTCAGGCTGGTTGTGTCCATCTCGAGCCTCCTCTACACACCACGTTTCCGTGGCCAGTTCATGTGAATACTCCTCGATCTCCATGTCGACAACACCCTCCGCGCGCTGGCGGACCAGGTCCTTGGCATGAATCGCGTCGTCCGCCACCACGGAGAAGAAACGATAGTGCACCTCACGAACACCCACGATGTACGACTTCCTCATGACTGGGTCTCCTTTGGGTTGGCGTTTCGGATGGTCCTTGCCTTGGTTGCGCTCGCACATCCAGTCGGGCTCTGTTCCGGTCGTCCCCTTTCCGTCTTCAGGCACTCGGGTTTCTCTTCCCGGTAGGAGTAGAAGCGTCCGTCCGGCGAGAGAATGACGTGATCGAGCAATGAAACGTTGAGGACGCGGCCGGCGTCGGCGATGGCCGCCGTTATCCGGTCGTCGTCTTGAGACGGGGATACGCTCCCGCTCGGGTGGTTGTGAGCCAGAATGAGCCCATGAGCATTACTCAGCAGTGCCCCTTTGAAAACTTCCCGAGGGTGGGCTAAAGAGGCATTCAGGGTCCCGATGCTGACCGTCTGCCTTCCAACAGGCCAGTGCTTCGTGCTCAGGAAGACCGCCACCATCTGCTCGCGGTCTGCGCTGGCCACATCCGTGAGCATCGCGGCCACGTCCCCCGGGGTGGTGATCGGGCCGGTCTTGACCGTGCTCTCCTGCACAAGCTGCAGCTTGAACACGGGCACTTCGTACTCGGCAGGTTCGTGTCTCGTTCTCCTTGCCTTCAGGCGCTCTCTGGGGCGCTCTTCTTCTACTCCATGTTCCTCAATGCCTGGTGAGGCAGGTGGGTCTTCGTGAATCAGGAACACGACGCTCCCTGCGTCTTGCCGGAAGCAATACCCGCAGTCCAGACAGGACGCCACGTGACCGTGTTGCTGCCTGCATTGCATGCCGCTGGCACGGGGGTCCGTCTGGACAAACGCCCCCCGCCACCCGCTGGGAGGCAGGGACATGGTCGGGTCAGTCGACGCGAAGACTTGTACGTTGGCTAGCGCGCGTAAACGCTCCAAGGAGCCCAGAAGGTCAGGGACAACCCAAGAGCGGGTATACGTCCAGAACCTGGTCTGTGGGAAAGCAGTGGCGATGCGCTCCCACGCGTTCACGTACACGCGGCTGTGGAAATCCCCGCTGACGTGGATTCTCATGGACGGCAGGATGCGCGGCAGCACACCGGTCATGACTCGGACGAATTCCTCAGGCTGTTGCGCCAGCACCAGGTTTCGCTGGTAGGCTTGCCTGCAGACGGACCGGAGGCGTTCGTATCGGTGCGCGTAGCAGTGCTCCAGGCACCACCGACTGGCCCCAGGGCAGGTCGTGTGGCTGGGCAGGCTGAAAGTGTAGATCTGGCCGACCTTGGCGTTGCCTTCGCCAAGAGATACTCCGAATAGGCGCATGGTGTGGTTTCCTTTCATAGAAAAGGGGGCAGACCAATATGCAGCGATTGCACAGCCTGCCCCGCGCGTTAGTGTTTTCTTGGAGAAATGGGACTTCAGGGGTATGTGAAAGTGCGAGCCTACTTCAGGAAGGGGGCGAGGGCCTTCGTTCCGGGTAGTCCTCGTAGTACTCCCGCTCGATGACCTCCTCGAACTGTTCCCGTATGGCCCCTACTTCCAGGGACGGCTCGTAAACGACGAAGAGCTCGCCGTCGTCCAGGTGAAGCGTGGTGGCGATGAAGTGCACTTCGTTGGAGAAGCTCACTTCGGTAATGGTCCGGTCGAGTAGCATCTGGCGGATCTCTTCCAAGTGCGCCTTGCCCTCGGCACTTCTGAAAAATCGGTTCCTCACAAGAATCTGTGCATGAGAACGGCGAGTTAAACATGCTAAGTCTTTCCGTGACAACATGATAGAGCCGGATAGCCTATGACTTTAACCCGATCGCACAAGAACAACTGCTTTGCGGGAAGGACGGCGAAAGTTACCCACATTCCCACAGCTACGAGAGCTATGCTCAAGGGCGCTGCCAGCTGTGGAAATGTGGATAACTTTCGCCTCATGTTGCCACCCAAACCAGCGGTTGGTTCCAGTTCGACTACGAAAACCGTGCACAGATTCTTAGGAGGAGCCAACTTCATTTGCGCTGGTCCGAATCCCCTGCGCCGTTCTCTCGGCCACATCCCCAAGCTTCACTGGCATTTGGCTCAGTTTGTCGAAGAGACCTGCGCCCCTTCCTACCACGAAGTTCCAGTCGCAGCCGGTCACTTTGCCGGCCTTTACCAGGCCTTCGGTGGCGGCGCCCGACGCGCGCCATTCTTGGAGGTCCGTCACCTGGACGAGGCGAGATGCGCTCGCGCCGGGCATGTCGAGGAACAAGAGACAGGTGTACGTGGTTGCGCCGCGAAATACTTGCTGGTCGCCGAAGTGGATGACTTCGGACAGGTACCGGCCTTGGGCGATGAGTTCGCGCAGGTGCGCGCCGTATTTCGCGTTGAAGAACTTGTGGGGGCAGATAAAGCCGAGCCGACCGTTTTCGTTGAGCAGGCCCAGGCCCTTCTCGATGAAGACGACGTAGATGTCGTAGTTGCCGGACGCGGCGGAACGGTAGCGTTCCTTGTAGAACTCGACCTCCACCGGCGCCCATTGCTTCATGGTCTGGATGCGGATGTAGGGCGGATTTCCGATGACTACGTCGAATCCGCCGGGCGCGCGGTCGTGGACAAGGGGCTGGACAAGGGGTTGCAACCCCTTGTCCGGGCCTGTTTCGACGTTGCAGGCGATGTCGGCGTCGACGCAATGGCGTTGGACAAGGGGTAGCAACCGCTTGTCCCAGGTGTCGAGTAGCCTCGCGCCCCAGGTTTCTTGGTGTTTCTGGTGGTTTTGGAGAATGTAGTCGCAGATGCGCGCGAGACTGGCTTCATCCTCGACCGGCTTGCGGTTGAACTTCTGGGCCCAGACGTGGCTTCCCTTGGCCCGGTTACGGCGCTTGTTTATCAGTTGGGCGCTGAAGATCTTGAGGTTGCGTACGTGAGTGGCGAGGACCTTTTCGTTAAGCGCGGCGAGGACGGCGTGGACGTGGTCGGGCAAAACGTTGAGGGCGACAAAGGTGAATCCGTGGCGTTGGGCGATGTCGAAGAGTGACTCGGCAACGAGGACTTGTTCCTCCGGCGTTAGGACAAGGGGTTGCAACCCCTTGCCTTCCGGATCGGTGACTCCGAATTGGACCATACGTTCGGAAACGGGCGAGCAGTGGGTGACGAAGGTGACGAACCAGATCAGGGGTTCGTCAAGGGGTTGGACAAGGGGTTGCAACCCCTTGTCTGGGGAGCCGGGTGAAGACGCGTGGGAGGAGACAAGGGGTTGCAACCCCTTGTCTGGGGGTGGGCTCATGATGTCGGGGAATTCGGCGTTCCAGTCGAAGGCGTTGATTCGGTAGGCTTCTTCTTCGTCGAATGCGTCGAGTTGTTTGCCTTGGTAGAAGTCGGGTCCGATGAGTGAGTTGCCGCATTTGATGTTGTTGGCGAGGTCGGGTAGTGCGCGTTGGTGGGTGAGTTCGAGTTGGCTGCCCATGGTTTCGGCGTCTTCGCCTTCGAGGACTTTGAGTAGGAGGGAGAGTTTGGTGACTTCGACGGCCTGTGGGTCGATGTCCACGCCGTGGATGTTGGCGAGTAGTATGCGTTTGCGTTCGGCGGTGGTGAGGCGGTAGGCGCCGTGGCGGTCCTGGTAGACGCGGGGGGTCTTGCCGCGGGTCCATTTTTTGGGGCCCTGGCTGTAGTAGTCGACGTGCCAGTCGAGTAGGTATTGGTAGGCGCCCAGAAGGAAGGAGCCGGAGCCACATGCGGGGTCGAGTATGGCGAGGGGGCGGCGGGTCTTGGAGGGGCGCCAGGTATCGGTGAGGCCGGCGACTTCCTGCGGGGTCATTGGGGCCCGGGAGGACGCGTGACGGGAGGGCGAGGCTCCGTCCGAGCCGGCTTCTGCGGCTGCTCCCGGCTCGGACGGAGCCTCGCCCTCCCCCGGCTCGGACGGAGCCTCGCCCTCCCCTGGCTCGCCCCCTCCGAGGAGTTTGCCGACGGTGTGTTTGACGATGTAGTCGACGATGTAGGTGGGTGTGTAGTAGACGCCGCCGGCCTTGCGTACCTCGGGTTTCTGCTCGACTTTGGCGTGGCCGCCGGCGGTGAGGCGTATGACGCTGCCGAGGAAGCGCTCGTAGACGTGTCCGAGGATCTCGGCGGGAAACACGGAGAACTCGTAGGGGCTCTCGGGGTAGTAGAGTCGCTTGATGATGGTCTTGAGGACCTTGTCGTCGATGGTCAGGTTGGGGGTGAGTGTGTCGTGTTGTCCGGGGCGGTCGCGCTCTTTGTGAAAATGGAAGAGGCCGGAGTTGTATCGTTCGTCGGCGCGTTCGTATAGGACGCGTAGGCGGGCGTAGACGTCGCCGCCGCTGCGGAGGGCCATGAGTTGGGCGTAGTTCTCGATGCCGCGATCTTCGCAGATGCGGAGGAAGATGATGCGGTCGATGGTGGATTGCACGGCGACGTTGAGCTCGCGTTGGGTGAGGCCATGATTGCGCAGGGCGATGTTGCGCGCGAGGAGTTGGCGCCATTGCTCGATCTCGGCTAGGAAGGCGTCGTCGACCTCGGCGGTGCCGCGTTTCTTCCTCGATGACGCGACGTACTTGTCGAACGCTCCTTGGCGTATGGCGTCGGGCGAGAAGATGGAGGCGATCTCATCCCAGCGGCGCGGGTACTCGACATAGGGGATGTAGAGGACGCGTGCGGTGGAGGACTTGTCGTTCTGTGCGGGCCTGACGCGGGTGTCGTAGACGATGAACTCCTCGAAATCGGTGAGGATGGACAGGGGGAGCTTGGCGGTCCATGCGTAGCGGCGAAGCTGATAGGCGGGGGATGGGTCGTGTTTGAGGTTGACGGCCGGTTTCTTGGCCTCGAGGAAGAAGAGGCGGCGTCCGCCGAGGCGAAACGAGTAATCGGGGGCCCTGGTTGTATCTCCCATCTTGATGCTGTCTTCGTGGACGACCTCTTTCCACTGCTCGGCGTAGCCCTTCGTGTTGTTGATGTCCCATCCGAGGGCTTGGAACATGGGATCGATGAATTCGTGGCGGACCTGGGTCTCGTTGTATTCGGGGGCCTTGTAGGCGTCGCGGTGTGTGTCGAAGCGTTCGACGAGGTCGGATACGGCTCGGGGTGCTTGCATGGCGTCTCCGCTTCTCGATTCCCTCGTTTCGCAGGATTCAGGACGCTGCGCGACGGGGGTTCCCCGTTGTGCTGCGAACATGGGACAATATAGGGACGGGGTAGGGCTATTTCAAGGCATGCGGGCTGTCGGGGCAACGGACTGTCTTGCTCACGTCGAAGTAAGTAGGGCGTCCCCGAATTGCCGCGTGGTCGTGTGGTGGGAGGGCGAGCGTACGCGCGAGCCGCGGTTCCTGCCCGTGACTTCGGCTCGCGGGTACGCTCGCCCTCCCGGGTCCGGCCCAAGGCACATGCAAGGGATTGCTAACTCAGTACACCAGAACCATGCTGCCGCGAATTGCTTTGGAGCGCCGACGGGCCTATGCTGGCGGGTGAGGACCAAGGGGCCTCATTGACGGGTGCGTGTGGCTGGGAAAGGGGGTGCGTGTTGAACGCAGTGGCTGTTCTGCTCGTGTCGGTTGCGGTGGCGGCGTCGCAGATGACGGACGTAGAGGTCTGCGTCTGCTCACCGAGGGAGGGCGCTTTCGGGGGGGTATCGTCGCTGGGCCAGGCCGAGGGGATCCATCTGGTCTTCCCTGGGGAATACGAGGAAGCCGATGTGCTCGTGGATCCCCATCTGTACCTCGCACGCGAGGACGTGATTGCCTTCATCGAGAAGGGCGGCAGGGCGATCTACACGAGGCCCGAGAGCTTCGAGGAGTTCTTCCCGGTTGCGGCGTCGGAAGAAGGGCCCCGCGGGGTCAGTTGGGTCCACAGCGCCGTACCCGGCCTGTCCGGCATAGATTGGATGCCTCACGGGGGCGGTATGAGAACGGGCTGCGTCGCCAAACCCGGCAGCACGGTTATCGCGACCGTCGGCCCGGGGCGCCCCTTCATTTGCTACGGTGGCTGGGGGCAGGGCGGTGTGTGCGTGACGGGCGGCGGGTCCGAGTACTTCTTCCATGATGAATACCTGGCCTTGCTTGTTCACTGGTTCGCGGCGTGTCCGATTGACCATTCGCTCTTCGTGGACTGTGTCGAGGATGACGGTGAGCGCCTGGCCGCCGGTGTGAGAATCGAACCGGCATTGCGCAAGCCAGGTTGCCTGCGGGTTGCGAGCTTCAGGCTCATTTATGATCCGTTCGCCAAGAAGCCGATCGTGCTTGATAAGCCGAATCGGGGGCGTCCAATCGCCTGCACCGAAGTAGCCCTCGAGGCGGGCCGCGGGGCGGCGGAGGTGGAGATGGGCCTCGAGCGCTGGCCGAGAGGTGATTTCCTCATAGTGTTCACGTTGCTCGAGCAGGGCGGGCGTTTCCTGACGAGTTCCGTGCTGCCCTACACGCTCGACGCGCCGGCCGACGTGCTCGTCGAGATCGACCGGGACGTCGCCATACAGGGGGAACGCCTCGTTTTCCGGGCGCGCCGTGAAGGCGATACGCCGTTGGTTGGCGGGGCGTTCAGGGTGGCGGGCCCGGACACCCGGGCCGTTGTGGGGCCAACTGAGCTTGCGTCGGACGCGGGGCAGGTCGACGTGGGGAAGTGGATCCCGGGGAGATACCTTCTCGAGGTGGACGGCACGCCCGGCCCCGAGGGATTTGTGGCCGACAAGGCCGTCGCGTTCTACGTGGCGGCCGCCAGCTACGAGCCCCCGTATTGGTTGGGGCAGTGGGCCCTCAATCTGGGTCCCGAGCGCGGCGTGGACCGGGCGGGGATCCTGGCGTACAGAGAGCTCGGGTTCACGTATGCCTCGTGGTGCGGCTGGGGAGACCACGGCCCGCCCTGGCTCGACAGACACCGCGAGACGATCCGAGACCGGCTCGACTGGGCCGCGGCCGCGGGCATGAAGCTGTGCTTCTGGGGGCACAATGACAAGAGCGTGCCGCCGCGCGAGTTGCTTGCCGACTTCGGCCTTGAAGAGAGCAGCGACATGCACGTGGCCGTCGGGGTGGATGATGACGGCAGTCTGCGTAGGGGCCCGGGCAAATGCCTGACGGATCCGGTAACAGCGGGGTGTCTCAAGAAAACCTATGCCAAGATATCCGAAGAGCTGTTCGGTCACCCGGCCTTCTCCTACTTCGTCATCGCCGACGAACCAGGAAAGCATTCGAGATGCATTTGCGAGCGGTGCATGGCGGAATACGTGCGCTGGATGGAGGGGCAAGGGCACACACCCGAGGATTTCGGCGTGGCTACGTGGCGGGATGCGGTTCCGCTGAAGAACCGGGCGAACAAGCGTTTCTTCACCGCACGGCTCACACGCTGGTTCGAAATGATGGCCGAGAGCGTCCGGGCGGTGAGGCCGGACGTCGAGTGCACGGTGAACGAGGGGGGCGGCGCGTTCACGTTTGACAGGGACCGCTACCCGTGGTGGGGGTTCGGCCCGTTGCAGTCGCTCGAGGCCGACGTCTACCCGTGGTGGGACGTGGGGACGGTTGAATCGGCCATCAGAAGGACCTGTTTCACGGCATCGGTCCTTCGTTGCGCGGGCAGGTACGAGAAGCCGTTCAATCTGATCATCAACGCCCAGGAAGTGCACTGCAACGATTTGAAGCGTGTGGCCAGACCGCCGCTCATGATGCCCGAGGACCTCCTCGAGCAGTACTACACGGCGTTCCTCGAGGGGGCGGGCCGCGTCGAGGGCTATGCGGGCGTATTCCATCGCCGGTGGGCGCTGGGCAAGGGGGAATGCTACAAGGACCACGCGCCCCTGATGGCGTTGCCCGACAGGGCCTTCATGGAATGGATGAGGCGGCCCAGAAGCGAGATGCAGCAGGTTGTCAGGGAGGTGGTGTCCGTGCTTGCGATGGCCAACCCCGTGTTGGCGATCCCGCCATTACCGGCGGACGTGGCCGTGGTCGCGCCGTCCGTCGAGTACCCGTGGGCCGGGGGGTTCGGCGAAGCCTTCAAGGAGGCGTATGGCGGCGCGCCGCTGGACTATGTGGGCGAGGACCTGGACCTGGCCTCGGAGTACGCCGTGCTCTTGCTGCCACGGGGCGTTGGCGAGGTCGGGCTGCCCGAGGGGTCCGTGACACGGCTCGAAGCGTGGGTGGACGGGGGCGGCCTGCTGGTTTGCTTTCAGAACAGCACCGAACAGCTTCGGCATCTGGTTGGGGGCATTGTGGATAGTGACGGCCGCAGGCTGTCAGAAGTCCAGTTGGCCCGAAGGCTTGGAGGCGGGCGGCTCGAGGGCGCCATGAGCGCGCTCGAGCTCGAGCCTGAAACGAACGCCGAAATCGTTGGGCTCTATGGAGATGGCGCCGCCGCGGTCCTCCGATCAGAATACGGCAACGGTGTGGCGTACCTCGTGGGTATCGACATGGACGCGCGTCCCAGTGCCTCGGCCGAACTGCTGGGGCGGATTCTGTCCGCGGAGGAGGTCGGGCCCTTCGCGTGCTCCGACCACCCGCGGTTGAACCTCTCCGTGAGGAAACTCGGCGAGACCCATTACCTGCTCGCGCTGTACTCGAGGGGCCCGGTCACCTGGTCCGTCGAGAACCCCACGAGATATCCCTCGTGCGCCGAGGTGCGGTTCTCGTTGGCGTTGCAGGGCAAGTTCGAGATCACGGACCTCCTGGCCGGCACACGGCTGCGGGCGAAAAAGCGCGGCGAGCGCCTGTGCTTCGCAGACGATCTCCGTCTGGCGAGGCTCAAGATATACGCCATACTGCCTTGTGACGCGGAGAACCTGAGCCTGACGGCGCCGTCACAGTGCGCGGCAGGAGAAACGGCAGGCATCACCGTCCAAGGCGCGCCCGCCAGGTTGGCACGCCTCGAGGTCATCGATCCTGCCGGCGGTGAGGTCTCGCGCATGGGTCGGTGGTTCTTGTCCAACGCCCCCCTGACGTTAGACACTTGCGACAACGAGAAGCCCGGCGAATGGACCGTCCGGCTCATCGATCCCCAAACAGGCGGCACAGAGCAAAGGGGGCTCACGATCACGCCTGTAGAGGGCGCCTCGGGCTGACGAGATAGGGCGCGCGTGTTGGGGTCAGGCCGGGTTTGGCAAACCTTGGCCTGCGTCGCGGGCGAGTTGCTCGTCGAGGAGTCGGCGGGCGTTGTTGTAGAGGATGTTGCGCATTTCGGGCTCTTCGATGTGGGCGTAGGTGACGCAGCCGATGGTCACCATCGGGTCGAACCAGGGGTAGTCGGTTCCGAAAAGGACCTTCTCGGAGCCGGCCTCGCGGCACATGCGCTCGATGAGGCCGTAGGCGTGGTAGGCGGCGGTGAGCTCGAGGTAGACGTGGGGGAACTCGACGGCCAGAGCAATGGCGCCGTCCCAGTCGTTGTAGCAGGAGTGCCCGAGGAGCAGGCGGACCTCGGGATACTTCTCGGCGACGGGGCGCATGTCGGTGCTGCCGCACCCGCCGTCGCGGCCCCAGGTGTGGGACAGCAGCATGAGCTTGAGGTCTTGGGCGCGCTCCCAGACGGGGCGGTAGCGTTCGTCGGTCACGGGGCATTCGTGGCTGGATGGATGGATCTTGATGCCGACGACGCCGGGTTGGTCGAGGTAGGCGTCGAGTTCGCCGGGGACGTCTTGCGGATAGTTGGGATTGACGGCGCAGTAGCCGTAGACGCGGCCGGGGAACCGGTTGACGGCGTCGAGCATTTCGCGGTTGCCCTCGCGGATGTCGCCCCACAGGGCGGCGTGCGGGGACAGGATGATGCTTTCGACGCCGCATCGGTCCATGCCGGCGATCATGGCCTCGAGCTTGGCCTCGGGCATGTAGATGGCGTTGAAGGGCCCGAGGTGGCCGTGCGAGTCGATGACGGGGATGCCGCCGCCGTTGAGGAACAGGTCGCGCAGGCTCACCAGGGGACCTCCCCGAGCAGGCGCTCGATGTTGCCGTGGGCGATGGCCTCCCGGGCCTCTTCGTCGATATCGGCACGCATGAGCATGAGGAGGTAGCCGCCGGGGTAGTTGAACGGGAGCCCGGAGCCGAACAGGACGTGCTCGGGGCCGGCCTTGTCGACGAGGCCCTTGAGTTGCCCGGCGGTTTCGAGGCGGTTCGTGGTGATGTAGAAGCCGGGG
>Ga0209979_1005236_pt1 | contig 10300 bp, 12 predicted proteins | sample AnhtaG_FD_183114 | JGI IMG/M metagenome (GOLD analysis project Ga0209979, IMG submission 183114) | Deep subsurface microbial communities from Anholt, Denmark to uncover new lineages of life (NeLLi) - Anholt_01485 metaG (SPAdes) (version 2) | ecosystem: Environmental > Aquatic > Marine > Oceanic...
GGACAGCCCCTGCCCCAAAGCACCAGCGGACATCTCCACCCCTGGGGTGCTGGTCATATCGGTGTGACCCTGCATGCGACTGTCCAGTTGCCTCAGGGTTAAGAGCTCCTGGAAAGGGAAGTAGCCTGCCTCTGCCAGCGCCGCATAGAGCAGAGGTGCGGCATGACCCTTGCTCAACACAAATCGGTCGCGATCGGGCCAGCGAGGGTTCGATGGGTCATGGCGCAGATGGTTGAAGAAGAGGGCGGTAACAATCTCCGCTGCGGAGAGGGAGCCCCCGGGATGACCGCTGCCCGCCTTCGCTGTCATCGCGATGATGTGGCGGCGCAGCGTCTTCGCCTTCCTCACCATTTCCTCTATGGAGAGGGGCGACGCTAATGCTACCTCTTTAGACGAACTAGCCTCGGCCGAGAGGCTTTTTGCCGAGGCTGAAGGATAGGAGGATTTTTTGTCGACTCTTCGCTTCTTAAAATGCAATTTTTATCCCCCCTCGCCTCGTCAGGGTATTATACAGTAACTCAAATTTCTTGTCTATAGATTCGCTTGACCGTAGCCGAAATCTCCTCTAAAATCTAAAGCGTGATTGTAGATTTCCACACCCATATCTTCTCGCCCAGGATAAGGGAGAATCGGGAGGGGTACCTGGGGCGAGACCCCTGCTTTGCGCACCTCTATTCTGACCCCGATACCAAGATTGCCACCGCTGAGGAGCTCATCGCCAGCATGGACCGGGAGGGTATCGACCTTTCCATCATCCTCAACATCGGCTGGACGGATCATGGGCTCTGCCTGGAAACCAATGACTATATTATGGAGGCGACCTCCCGCTACCCAGACCGCCTGGTGGGCTTTTGCGCCATCCAACCAAGGGCGGGGGAGGCAGCCATCGCTGAGATCGAGCGCTGCGCCCGGGGAGGGATCAGGGGCATCGGGGAGCTGAGACCCGATATTCAAGGGTTTGACCTGGGGGACGCGGATATAATGCTACCGGTTGTCGAGGCGGCGAAGCGCCTGCGATTGATCCTGCTCACCCACTCCTCTGAGCCTGTGGGGCATGAATACCCGGGGAAGGGGAACGTCACCCTTGACATGCTTTATCGATTTATCTGCAACCTCCCCCAGCTCCCCATCGTCTGCGCCCACTGGGGTGGTGGCCTGCCTTTCTACGCCTTGATGCCAGAGGTAAGTAAAGCTTTAGAAAATGTCTTCTTCGATACCGCAGCCTCGCCCTTCCTTTACCAGCCAGAGATCTTCAGGCACGTCGCTGAGATCGTCGGGGTCGATAAGATCCTTTTCGGCAGCGACTACCCGCTGATCTCTCAAGGCAGGATCGTGAGGCAGGTTCGTTCGCTAAACTTAGGGGAGGAGGCTGAGGGTTTGATCCTGGGGGGGAATGCAAAAAGGATTCTCGGTTTATAATGGAACAGATTCGAGCCTTTATCGCCATCGAGTTGCCCGACCCAGTCAAGGCCGGCCTTTCCTCTTTGCAAAATAGGCTAAGCCCCGATGAGCATCCTTATGTGAAGTGGGTTCACCCCGAGGGCGTTCACCTCACCCTGAAGTTTCTGGGTAATATCGCCGAAGATCGGGTGCCCCAGATAGTGGAGGGAATCACCTCGGCGGCAAAAGGTGTATCCCCCTTTCAACTCCAATTGGGCGGGCTGGGTGCCTTCCCCAATTTTCAGCGACCCCAGGTTATATGGGTGGCCATAAAGGGGGAGGTGGAGAAGCTTGCCACCCTACAAAGGGGCATTGACCAAGCCCTCCTTCCCCTCGGTTTCTCCATGGAATCCCGCTCCTTTACCCCCCATTTAACCCTGGGTCGCCTCAGGGAGAGGGCTTCCCCTGGGGAGCGGCGGGGGTTAGGGGAGGTAATGATGTCTACCAAATTCGAAGGGGAGATTCCTTTTGATGTTGGTGAGATTAGCCTGATGAGGAGCAGGCTGACCCCCAAAGGTGCCATTTATAGTCGCATCTGCTCAATTCAACTGGAAAGTGGCTTGCCAACGTCCCATCTTTAGTGTATACTGCACGACGTTAATTCTTGGTAGGGAGGTGGCTCTTGGAGAACTTTGCTTTCCCCAAATGCCAGAAGTGTAATGTTGGCGATCTAGTCCCCCTGTCCGACTTTGGCAGTCAGGGGGCGCCGATCCACTACAAGGCTTGGGTTTGTACCAATCTTGAATGTGGCTTCAACATGAAGATCAGAAACGGCGATCTCTATGTGAATGAGCCTATCCTCAGCGGTGCAGGGCACACCCCCAGGTCGCGCTAACTACAAAAACCCTTTGCTTAATACCGGGGGAAGTGGGTTCCCTTTTTCCTGTGAATTTGATTGCCCAACTGAATCAGCTCAAAGGGATAGTTCTTGACCTCTTCTTTCCTCCCTGGTGCGTTGGTTGTGGGGTGAGGGGCAGTTTTCTTTGCTCTTCCTGCCAATCGTCGCTTCTTCGCCTCATCCCGCCCTTATGCACCAGGTGTGGCAAGCCACTCTCTTTTGGGACCCTCTGTTCGGGCTGTGAAAATCAGTTAATGGACATCGAGGGTATTCGTTCTCTTTTCTCCTTTGAGGGGGCGATGCGCCAAGCGATTCTTCACTTCAAATACAAGAATGTGAAGGCTCTCTCTGCCCCTCTGGCTCAGCTAATGGAGGGATATTTGTTGGCGAACCCCTTGCCCATTGATGTGTTGGTTCCTGTGCCCCTTCACCGCCGCAGGCTGCGCCAGCGGGGCTATAATCAGTCCTCGCTCTTGGCCAGGGAGCTAGGCAAGCTTTCCTCTCTTCCGGTGGCTGAGGGATCGCTGGTTCGCCTCCGAAACACCGCTCCCCAAACAAGAATAAGAAGCGTTGAGGAGCGCCAAAGCAACGTGGCCGAGGCCTTTTTCTGCCGTGGTCAACTGTTAGAGGGGAAATGCATCCTCCTCATCGACGATGTATGCACCTCTGGGGCAACCCTTAACTCCTGTGCCATAGCCCTGAAAGCGGCAGGTGCGAGCTCGGTCTGGGGCTTGACGGTAGCAAGAGAGGTTTGAGAAGGTGGCAGAGGGGCCCACTCTTATCCTTTTCCTCGGCGGCATTGGCGGCAGTCCTGTGGCGGAGATGGTCGCCGCGGCCCATCGTGGCATTGCCCAGGATACCATAGAGCGGGCTCAGAGGAGCGGTGCCTTCCATAGGGTTATCCTGGTTACCGACATGAAAGGGCTTGGCGAGCTCGATCCCTCTGTAGTGGTCGAGTTCAGCCGAGGCCCTTTTCATTTCGGCAAGAAGCTGAGAGAGGTTGTCAAGAGGCATGAGGTGGAAAGGCCCTTTTATATTGGTGGGGGCAGTGTTCCCCTCCTCTCATCCCATGAACTGGGTGCCCTTGCCAAGCAGCTCTCCTCCTCAAGAAATACGGTGATTACCAATAATCTCTTCTCCGCCGATATTGTTGCCTTCACCCCAGGGAAAGCTATAGATGCCATCGACCTTCCTGCCACAGATAATCCCCTGGCCCAACTTCTGGTCCGTCAGGCTGGCTTGAGCGAGGTTTCCCTGCCGCGCACTGCCTCTTACCAGTTTGACGTGGACACCCCCACCGATCTCTTTATCCTTAAGCTTTACCCCGATCTTGGTGGCCACGCCCAGGTCTATCTTGAGGGGCTGGACCTCGATACCTCCCGGCTGGAGAGGGCGATGGGTCTCTTTACCGACCAAAACGCCGAGGTTCTGGTGGCGGGGCGAGTTGGCAGTTATGTTTGGTCCCAATTGGAGAGGGAGACCGCCTGCCGGGTGCGTATCCTTTCTGAGGAGCGTGGCATGCGCACCGATGAGCGCGATCGGCGGGGCGAGGTTCGCTCCATCCTCGGCTTCTACCTGGAGGAGGTGACGCCACATCGCTTCTTTGAGAGTTTAGCCCAATTGGGTGGTGCCGCCTTCATCGACTCCAGGGTGATCTTCAGCCACCTAGGTCTTGAGCCCTCCCTTTCCGACCGCTTCCATTCCGACCTGGGGCAGCCCGACAGGATAGATAATCCCTTTGTTCGTGAGTTTACCCAAGCAGCCCTGGAGGCTCCGATCCCGGTCATCCTTGGAGGGCATTCCTTGGTCTCAGGGGGTCTCCTCGCCCTCATTGAGATCGCTGGGCAAAAGGCGGGTTGTTGACAGGGTGGGGGTGGTAGGGTAAACTAGCGCTGGAAGAGAAGCGTTGGATAGGGCATCGGGGTGGTAAAGCTTATCACGAGGAAGAGTAGCGGGACAGTCAAGGGATTAAAGAGCCACGCCGGGAGATTGGGTGGTTTTCTTTTTTAAGGGGTAGTGCAGTGAGTGACTTGGGCAAGAGCGATCCAGAGGTTGCTGAGGCGATTCGCCGAGAGGAGAGGCGGCAGAGGCAGAATATCGAGCTTATCGCCGCTGAGAACTATGCCTCGAGGGCGGTTCTGGAGGCTCAAGGCTCAGTGCTCACCGACAAGTACGCCGAGGGCTACCCCTCCCGTCGCTATTATGGGGGATGCCGGGAGGTTGACCTGGTGGAGGAGCTGGCCAGGGAGCGGGCAAAGCGGCTTTTTGGGGCCGAACATGCCAATGTCCAGCCTCACAGCGGCGCTCAGGCGAATATGGCGGCATACCTCACCCTGCTGGATCATGGAGACACGGTGCTGGCGATGAAGTTAGACCACGGTGGGCACCTCACCCATGGCAGCGCGGTCAATTTCTCTGGCAGGTTCTATCGCTTCGTCCCCTATGGGGTGAGCAGGGAGACGGAGCTCCTGGACTACGACGAGATCGAGAGGCTTGCCCTGGAGCACAGGCCCAAGCTTATCGTTGCTGGTGCCAGCGCCTATCCTAGGGTCATCGACTTTGAGCGGTTTCGCCACATCGCCGACCTTGCTGGGGCCAGGCTTATGGTGGATATGGCTCACATCGCGGGGCTCGTTGCCGCCGGGGTGCACCCCACCCCGGTTCCCCATGCCGAAATAGTCTCCTCCACCACCCATAAGACATTGCGGGGACCGCGCGGTGGCTTCCTTTTATCAAAGTCTGGGTTTGCCTCACGCCTGGACGAGGCGGTCTTCCCTGGGACCCAGGGCGGTCCCCTGATGCATGCCATTGCAGCCAAGGCGGTTGCCTTTGGCGAGGCGATGAAGCCGGAGTTCGTAAGCTATCAGCGCGCCGTGGTGGAGAACGCCCAGCTTTTGGCCGCCGAGCTTGAGGGAGGGGGGCTTCGTATCGTCTCCGGGGGAACGGACAACCATCTCGTTCTCATCGATCTCTCCGAGACAGGGGTGACAGGCAAGCAAGCGGAGGAAGCCCTTGAGGCGGTGGGGATCATTGTCAATAGGAATGCCATCCCCTTCGATTCTCGTCCCCCCCAGGTCGCCGGTGGCATTAGGCTGGGCACCCCTGCGGTAACCAGCCGTGGCTTTGGCCCCGATGAAATGAGGCGTATTGCCCAGCTCATCGTCAAGGTTCTCACCAATATCGGCGATGAGAACGTATATGAGGAGGTGCGCCAAGGGGTTGAAGAGATGTCCTCTCGTTTCCCGGTGCCCGGTCTGGGTTAGTTGTTGCCTTCTCCTTTTTCATGCTATAATGGCGAAACACGGAGGCTTTGTTTGCGCGACTACGAGTTGGTAGTGATCATCAGCCCAGAGCTCGCCGAGGAGGAAATCCCCGGCACTCTAGAAAAGATAGGTCGGTCTATCACTGAAAGGGGTGGTTCCATTACTGAGGTGAATCAATGGGGTAGAAGGAAGCTTGCCTACCCGATACAGAATTTTATGGAGGGGAACTACGTATTGACCCAGTTCAAAATGGAACCCGGGTTGACCGCCGACCTCGAAGCAAGCTTGGGAATCTCTGAGGAGATCTTGCGTCATTTGTTGGTGAGGTTAGGCGACTAGAGACTATTTTTGAAAGGAGTGCCGTGAAATGGCGAGTTTGAACAAACTTACAGTGATTGGAAACCTTGGAACCGACCCCGAGATGCGTTTTACCCCCGGTGGAAATCCCGTGACCTCCTTTCGCATCGCCACTACGAGAACCTATGTAACCTCTGAGGGGGAAAGAAGGCAAGAGACGGAGTGGTTCACTGTGGTCACCTGGAGCAAGCTTGCGGAGACCTGCAATCAGTTCCTCTCTAAGGGTCGGCGGGCCTATGTTGAGGGGAGACTGAGAACCCATACCTGGGAAGGTCAGGACGGGCAGAGACGCTTTCGAAATGAGATCGTGGCTAACAGGGTGATTTTCCTCGATCGCCCTGGAGTGGCTCCGCTTCCTGAGGAGGGTGAGGCGGGTGAGGTGGAAGAGATACAGCCGGAGGAGCTCCCCTTCTAAAAATTCACTTTGACGGGGGCAAAAACTTACGAAATGGCTAGAAAATTGACTTCAAGGTCCCAAAAGCCGAAAGCTAAAAAAGGGGGTAGGGTGGGCAGGAGGTATATACCCAAGCGCAAGGTCTGTGCCTTCTGCACCGCTAAGGTTGAGGCTATCGATTATAAGAACCCCTCGATGCTTTCTCGCTATATTTCAGATCGGGCGAAGATCGAGCCTCGTCGCAAGACAGGCACCTGTGCCAAGCACCAGCGGGCGTTGTCGGTGGCAGTGAAGAGGGCGCGGCATCTCGCCCTGTTGCCCTTTATCCCAGACCACATCCGCAAGAGCGGGGGCGTGGGCGTGCGAGAAAAGAGTTTTCATCCTTGAGGCCTCTTCAATAGTATCCTCGCAAAGGTAAATCCCCTGGTGCACCTTCAGGGCGAAAAGGGAGCTTGATTTGGCGAACAAAAGGAGGGCACCGCCCAAGCGGGAGGTCACCAGGCGTCGCCTCGCCCGATGGCAGCGGGAGAGGCGACGGCGGCGCATCACCATCTTCCTGGGCGCTTTGATCATCGCTATTATCCTGGCAATTATTGGCTATGGTTACTATACTACGAGAATTGCCCCGGAAAGGGAGTGGCTCACCACAGTAGGGGGGCAACATTTTTACGGCTCTGATTATGTCGCTGCACTTCGCCTATGTGAGCTTGGCTTGTATCCATCTTCAGGTGACCTCCGTGAAGATCCACTTTTCGCCTTGGAGGATGACGAGCTGGTGAGGCAGGGTGCGGCAGCCTTTGGGATCAGTGTCAGCGCTGATGAGATAGACCAGCAGATCAGGGATCTCGTGGAGACAATGGACGAGCCCCAAAGCGAGGAGGAGTTCCAACAGCTCTATCAGCAGCTACTGGCAGGTCTTCAGCTTTCCGATGAGGAGTTTCGCGGGTTTATGGGGGGTGAGCTTTTGCGACCCAAGCTTGATGACCACTTGAGGGAACAGGTTCCTGAGGTTGCCCTCCAGGTTCATGTGCATGGAATCCTGGTGGCTACTGAGGAGGAAGCGGAAGCTGTGATCCAGAGATTGGAGGGTGAGGATTTCGCCACGGTAGCTCAGGATATGTCCATAGATCCGGTTTCCAAGGAAAATGGTGGCAACCTTGGCTGGATCCCTGAGGGGCTCAAGGGCGAGGAGTTTGATGATTTTGCCTTCGACCTTGAGCCTGGCATCTTGAGCGACCCCTTTTCCACCCCGCAGGGCTACTGGGTGATCCAGGTGCTGGGGAAGGAGGAAGATAGGGAGATCGAGGAGGATGTAAGGGAGCAGCTTAGGGCCAGGGCATTTGGCGATTGGCTCGCAGCCGAGAGAGAAGAGAAGGTGGAGCGCAACCCCAACGTCGACCTGGAGAAAATATATCAATGGGCCATGGAGCAGATAAGTTAGGGAGGGTATGCCAAATGGGGAGAAAAGAGAGCATTGGGATCGGTTTGATGGGGCTGGGCGTGGTTGGTGGTGGGGTAGCCAAGGCGTTAACGGAGAGGGCGGAGGCCATCGCCGCCCAGGTGGGCTGTCCGCTTCGCCTGAGGAAGATACTGGAGCGCGACCTCGCCAAGACACGCGCTTCGAAGATGGAGCCCCATCTCTTTACCACCGACGCGGCAGAGGTCATAGGCGACCCGGAGATCGATATAATAATCGAGGCTCTCGGCGGCGAGCGCCCCGCTTTTGATTTCATAAAAGAGGCCATGGGGAGGGGGAAGCATGTGGTCACCTCCAACAAGGAGGTCATGGCCAAGCATTTCCCCGAGTTCCTTTCCCTGGCAAAAGAGAAAGGGGTGGACATCCTTTATGAGGCCAGCGTGGGTGGGGGCATCCCCTTAATCGCTCCCTTCAAGCAGGACCTCCTCGCCAACGAGATCTCGGCGATCCATGCCATCATCAACGGCACCACAAACTACATCCTTACCAGGATGGCTGCTGAGGGGCTTGATTTCTCCTCCGCTCTAAAGCAAGCCCAGAAGCTGGGTTACGCCGAAGCCGACCCCACAAACGATGTCGAGGGCATCGACGCCGCCTATAAGCTTGCCATTTTGGCCACCCTGGCCTTTCATACCGAGGTTCGCCCCGATGATGTCTATCATGAGGGCATCTCACGCCTCTCATCCCGTGACTTCCGCTATGCCAGGGAGCTGGGCTATGCCATAAAGCTTCTCGCTATCGCCAAGGAGAAGGATGGCTCCATCGAAGTTCGCGTCCATCCCGTCTTTATTCCCGAAGACCTCCTCCTTGCCAAGGTAGATGGCGTTTTCAATGCGGTTCAGGTGGAGGGGGACCTGGTGGGCAGGGTTATTTTCTATGGGCAAGGAGCCGGTGCCCTGCCGACCAGTAGCGCCGTGGTTGCCGATGTGATCAACCTTGCACAGAGGATCAACCTCGGGGTGAGCATCACCCCCAGCCTCAGGCTGGATCCCACGAAAAGGATAAAACCCATCTCCGAGATCGAGACCAGGTATTATATCAGGATGAGCACCGCCGACCGCCCCGGCGTGCTGGCGCAGATCTCAAAAATCCTGGGTGACCATCTGATCAGCATCTCCTCGGTGATCCAGAAGGAGACCGATGTCGCTGCCCAGGTGGCGGAGATTGTAATTATGACCTACCCCGCAAGGGAGAGCGCGATGCAAAAGGCGCTGGGTGAGATCGAGCGTCTTGAGGTGGTGAAGGAGATCTCAAACTTCGTCCGGGTGGAAGATTAGCTACGGAGGAGGTACAAAGAATGGGTGTTCTTTCACCTACATTGGCTGTAAGGAATATGAAGGAGACGATTGAATTCTATAAGAATGCTCTTGGATTTAAGATGGGGATGGTTTTCCCTGATGCGGACAACCCGGAATATGCCGACCTTTCCAAGGATGGGATGGTTCTGATGTTTATACCCGCCGAAAACGTGGGCATTGGCAGCGAGGAGAAGCTGGGCATTGGTGTGAACTTTTATATGGAGATCGACGGGGACATCGATGAGTATTATACTGAGTTGAAAAATAGGGGCGTTAAGATCGCGGTTGATATAAAGGACGAGCCGTTTGGCATCAGGGACTTTACGGTCGAGGACATCAACGGATATCAACTGACCTTTAATCAGCGTCTCCAGGGCGGCTAAGAGTTGAGGTGTTTAGGAGTAGCGAACTTCTCTTTTTTCCCAGGGACATTATTTGATAGGGCAGCTGCCAGACTTATGAGTAAATAAGAATGAAACAAGGCGTTTTAGTTCGATACCGTGAATTCCTCCCCATCACCCCCAAGACCCCGATGATCACTCTGGGGGAGGGGGACACCCCTTTGGTCAGGTCGCGGCGGCTGGAGAGGGAGGTGGGCTGCGAGCTTTACTTCAAGCTGGAGGGGTGTAATCCCACAGGCTCCTTCAAAGATCGGGGGATGGTGGTTGCGGTGGCCAAGGCGGTGGAGGGAGGCAGTCATGCGATTATGTGTGCCTCCACAGGAAACACCAGCGCCTCGGCGGCTGCCTATGGTGCCCGCTTCGGACTTCAGACCATTGTCATCGTCCCCAAAGCGGGCATCGCCCTGGGCAAGTTTGCCCAGGCTCTTGTCCATGGGGCTAAGATCATCACCATCGATGGCTCCTTCGATCGGGCGCTGGAGTTGGTGCGCACCCTCACCGAAAAGCATCCCATCACCCTGGTCAACTCCATCAACCCCCATCGCATCGAGGGGCAGAAGACGGCCGCCTTCGAGATCGTCGATGCCCTGGGCGATGCCCCGCACTACCTCTTTATCCCCGTGGGCAACGCAGGGAATATCACCGCCTACTGGAAAGGTTTCGTGGAATATCATAAGGCGGGTCGGTCAAAGGGGACTCCCAGGATGATGGGGTTTGAGGCGGAGGGGGCGGCCCCCATTGTTCAAGGTCGGGTTATTGAGGAGCCAAAGACGGTGGCATCGGCGATCCGCATCGGCAATCCGGCAAGCTGGCAGGGGGCCGTCGCTGTCAG
>Ga0209979_1005237_pt1 | contig 10296 bp, 9 predicted proteins | sample AnhtaG_FD_183114 | JGI IMG/M metagenome (GOLD analysis project Ga0209979, IMG submission 183114) | Deep subsurface microbial communities from Anholt, Denmark to uncover new lineages of life (NeLLi) - Anholt_01485 metaG (SPAdes) (version 2) | ecosystem: Environmental > Aquatic > Marine > Oceanic >...
GTCTTAACAACATGGGCGCTATTTTCCATCCGGCAATTACATTACTGAACGCTGGAAGGATCGAATCGACCGGAGGTGAGTTTCAGTTCTACGTCGATGGGGTGACGCCCTCCACGGCGCGGGTGCTGGAGGTATTGGACCGAGAACGAGTGACTGTGGCTGCGGCGATCGGTGTGCGCGCTCGCACCGCTATGGAATGGCTCAAAATGGCTTATAACGTTTCAGGAGAGGATCTCTTCCAGGCGATACAGAACCAGACCGGCTACTACGGGATCAAGGCGCCCAGTACTTTAAATCATCGCTACATCTTCGAGGATGTCCCAATGAGCCTGGTGCCGATTGCTTCTCTGGCGAAGCGTTATGGTGTGTCGGTGCGGGGTATTGAAAGCATCATCCGATTGGCGTGCTTCGTCCATCGCACTGACTACTGGAGGACAGGCCGAACATTAGATAAATTAGGCATCGGGCAATTGAGTGTCTCTGAATTGGCTCACTATGTGAATGAGGAAGAGGATTCCAATTTATGAAGCGTTGGCTTCTCTTGTTGTCCTACCTGGCGACAACTGCCGCTTGCTCAACCGTTACTTCCGGAACGACCGATCAAGTAACTTCGGTGTTGGCTCAAAACGTGGTCTCAAGTGCAACCCGTATGCACCGACCCACAGAGACGATTCATCCTCTCCCCACCGGAACCTACACGCCTACCCGTACTGCAACCCCCACGCCAGTGCCCTACTACCTCGAAGCGACAGTATGGACTTCCGAACCGCGAGTTCCAATCCTCATCTATCACCGTTTTCTTCCCGATCATTACGAGTATTCCACGAAGGTTAAAACGCGCCTGGGCGACTTTCGCGCTCATCTCGAAAGCCTTTACACCAGCGATTACACTCTTATATCACTGAGCGATTGGCTCGCAGGCAACCTGCATGTCCCTGAAGGTCGGCGTCCACTCATTCTAACCATCGATGACTTGTTCTTCGCCGATCAGATCTCGTTGACCGAAGAGGGAGATGCGAGCCTTGAATCTGGGTTAGGTGTGCTGTGGCATTTCTATCTGGAGCATCCGGATTTTGGATTCCATGTGGCCCTGTTCCCCAATCTTGGGGACAAACTCTATCCCGGTGGTGAGAGTGAATTGGCCCAGGCGATTGCCTGGTGTATCGAGCATGACGCCATCCCCTACAACCATTTCTACATGCATCCCCGGCTCGACCGAACTGAGCCCAGATGGATACCTGTGGAAGCTGAGCGCAATGACATTTACTTGCGTGAATTGCTGAGCATGATTGAGCGGGAAGACTTGATTTCTTATTTGGGAAATATCATCGCTATACCTTATGGCATATGGCCTAGTAGCAAGGCAGGGCGTGATGCATTGCTCTCCTATGTGTCTCCGGAGGGGGTCTCGCTACAAGCTGTCCTCGAAGCGGATTATGCCGTTCGGGCGAAGTATCTGCTGCCCCCATTCTCACCCGACTTTGATCCCTGGCATGTACCTCGTATCGTCGGCACACAACAAGCGATTGATCTTCTTGTCGAACAGCGAGAATCATTCCCAATCGCGTATAAGTGCCAGATCGGTCCCATGGACGTTGACCGTCTTGACGACCTTGAAGCACTCGAAGAGCAGATAATCACCACCGGACTCGAGGGGGACTGTCCAAATGGCATCTATGTTGTGCGAGGCTTGATTTACCGTGTGATGGATGCTGAAATCAGCTTGTTGCCTCTCCCCAGTCCATCGCCCACACCTACGACAGAGGGTGTTCCATAGGTGGCGATCACTATAAGCGGTAAGGTCAATCCATTCATCATCGGTGATTGCCCTGCATATTCAATTGTCTAAAGTCTCCTCTGGCATACGCACATATATTGATGAACTACTGAAAGCTCATTGGCGCACGAAGAACCGGTCAACTTCATTACAGGCGTTTCTCATACATCCGGTGGGTCTTGTAGATTTCACCGCCAAAGAGGCGGATTAAGCGATTCATCATGTCATTGTTCTCAAGTATCCAGCTCATCTCCACCCACCGATACCCTTTGTGGGCTGCGTTTTTGGCTGTTTCGAGGTACATCAACGCATCGACGCCCAATCCTCGAAATTCCGGCAACACCCCCAGAGCGAACCCTCGTAGCCAATCCACCCTCCGTCGCACTTTCCAATGCCAGAGTAGTTTGAGCGTCGTCAGCGTCTCGGAGGTGCCGGGGCGCGGGTAAGCCTTGCGTAGTGGCTGGTTCAGATCAGGTAGTGACAGCGAGACGCCGACAACCTCCCCTTCATGCTCAGCCATGATAACTACATCAGGATCGAGGATCGGCTTCAGTTGCTCCGCTAAGCGGTCGATCTCAGGGTCTGTCATGGGTACGAAACCCCAATTGCGTTCCCAAGAACTATTGTAAACACGTTTGAAGCGTTCGACCTCCTGACCGAAATTTCTCATGTCAATCGTTCGCACCCGAAGATTGCGTCGTTTCTGGACATTCTCGGTCACGCGCAGCAATTTGGGCGGGATGTTTTGCATGAAGTTCTCTAAACGCAGCACATAAGCCCACAGGTCCATGGCTTTCTGATACCCGGCTACCTCCAGGAAGCCCGGGTATCGAGGGGGATTATAGGTCATCAGGATGCGAGGGGTGTCGTCGAAGCCGTCAACCAGCATTCCCACTTCGTCATTGGTTGAGAATTGGGCCGGTCCTAGTATGGATTCATGTCCGGCTTCCCTCGCCCAGTCTTCCGCGGTGCTTAAAAGAGCCGAAGCAGCATCGGCATCGTCCAGGACTTCAAAAAAACCGAAGAAGCCAGTGTTCACACCTTGGAATTCATTGTACAAATCGTTGGTGAAGGCGGAGATCGTGCCCACCACCTTAGATCCGCGATGGGCTAGGAAATACTCTGCTCGGGCATGCTGGAAGAAGGGATTGTGTTCTGGGTCGAGGAATTCCCGCCGTTCAGAGATCAGGGGAGGTACCCAGTATGGATCGTCGCGATAAACCTCCCAAGGGAAGTGGATGAAATCCATCAAATCATCGTTATTCAGGACTTTAGAGATCTGTAATTCAGCCACGGAACTCCTCCAATATGTGAATGTGCGATTATCCAATTTTACTCAAACTGGTTAAGAATCCAGCCACACAAGTATTATTTACACCTAGATCACTCCCCGTTCCCGGTACCAATTATAAGCCTCCTGGGCTGCTTGACGAAAGGGACGAGGTTCGGGCAAGTCCAGCTCTCGCTGAGCCTTTGATGTGTCGCAATAAAGATAATGAACGCTTAAACGCAAATGGCTTAGCGGAGATTCCTCCTTCATAGCCATCCCTGATTCTGATACCAATCCACCGTCTGCTGCACTCGATCGATAAGCGGAAGGGAGGGGGTGAAGCCCAATTGCATGCGTGCCTTTTTAGACGAGCAGGTCCATGAGCCGGCGAACGCTGCTCTCACCTTGTCTAGATTGATCACCCCTGGGGATCCACCCCGGACACGGTACCAAGCTTCATAAGGAAACGCAAGCACCCAGAGGAATTCCTGCGGGATGTGGATAACACGCGCCTGGCTCTCCCCGAGCGCAGCACCAGCCATCTGCAGCAGTTCGGTGAATGTTGGGTTTTCGTCGTAAGCTACGTAATACAGTCCCTGCCCCGAGTCTTCCTGCACGTTCATCTGTGAAGCGAGGCGCTCCCCCCGATCCGCAACCAGAAGCAGGAACTCGGCTAAGTCACGGGCATGGATGAGCGACAACCGCATCGTGCGGCGCAGCGGCATGGGATGGATTCCGAACCGGGCTAGGCGCAAGAGCTTGAAGACATTCAGCGTCTGGCGGTCCCACTCGCCGAATACTATTGGTGCGCGCACGATGCTGATCGGAACCTCGCTAGCGTGTTCCGCTGCAGCGTGCTCTCCAGCCAATTTGCTTTTTCCATAGGTTGTGATGGGAGTTGATGGTTCGCTTTCTGTGCGAGGGGCATCATCGGGGCTCGATCCAGCGGCTTCTATCGAGGAGAGGACAACCAAAACAGGCGGCTTCCGGCAGGCAGCGCATGCTTGGGTCAGGTTTCGAGTTCCTTCTTGGTTGACTTCATACAGCCGTGATCTGGGTCTGGCTTCCAGCAGCCCCGCGATGTGGAAGACCACGTCGATGCCGGCTAGAGCTTGAGGCAGGCTCTGCTCATCGGTGATGTCTCCTTCGATGAACGAAACGCCAAGCGGTTGAAGCCTAGAGATTTGTGAGGTGTGGCGCACTAGGCATGTAACGCTGGAGCCCTTCTGTGCCAAGGCCTCCACCAGGTGCTGCCCGATGAAGCCGGTCGCCCCAGTAACCAAGACGGTATCAATCAATCAGTCCCAACTCCCGGCCAACCTCACCAAGGATGTTGAGAGCCCGGTCGATCTGCTCGTTGGTGTGGGTGGCCATATAACTTGTGCGCAGCAAGCCTTGATCCGGGGGTACAGCTGGGGATACCACTGCGTTGGTGTACAACCCTTTTTCGAAGCACATCTTCCAAGCCAAGAATGTCTTCTCCATCTCTCCAATTATTATGGGGATAATGGGGGTGACACTCACGCCGATATTAAAACCCATCTTCTGCAGACCTGACCGCATGTGCTCGGTGACTTCCCACAGGCGTTGGACATGCTCGGGTTCAGTCTCAATAATCTCAAGCGCCGCCAGGACAGCCGCAACGTTGGATGCTGGCATCGAAGCACTGAAGATGAGCGAGCGAGCGTTATGTTGGATGTAATGGATTACTTCCTCATCGCCGGCGATGAACCCGCCCAGTGAGGCGAAGGACTTGCTGAATGTCCCCATGATCAAGTCTACATCGTCGGTGACGCCGAAATGGGCTGCTGTGCCCCGACCCTCGCCCATTACGCCCATACTGTGAGCGTCGTCGACCATCAGACGTGCGTAATATTTCTTACAAATCGGGATCATTTCCGGGAGTGGCGCTAGATCACCCCCCATGCTGAATACGCCATCGACGACAACCAGCACCCCAGATTTCTCATCAACATTTCCTAATACCCGGTCGAGATGCTCGAGATCGTTATGTGGGAAACGCCGCATTTCACCCATCGCCAGCATGCATCCGTCGACAATACTGGCGTGGTCTTCTTTGTCAACTACTACGACGTCGCCCCGTCCGACAAGACATGAAATCACCCCAAGGTTGACCTGGAATCCAGTGCTGAATACAAGAGCAGCATCTTTGTTCACAAAATTGGCGATTCGAGATTCCAGTTCTTGATGCAGTGCCAAAGTTCCGTTGAGGAAGCGTGAGCCGGTGCAACTGGTACCGAAACGTTGCACAGCATCGATCGCGGCTTGACGCACACGTGGGTCGGTGGTAAGCCCGAGGTAGTTATTGGAGCCAATCATCAGGACACGGCGGCCATTAATTACTACCTCAGTGCCTTCGGTATCCTCCAATGGTAGGAAATAAGGGTATAAGCCAACGGCCTGTATTTCACGTGCAGTTGTATATTGGTGACATTTCTCAAATAAGTTCATCTCTTTGTCCTATTCTTATTAATACGTCCTTTGTTATGCGTAACACCTTCAAGGGATCATAGATCTGCGATGACATCATTCGAAGTCAAAGAAAAATATAACACAAGAGGACAAATGGAGCTTGGATTTATGTTGAAAGTGTCCCTTTCCATTATCTCTCTTGGTCGTTATTTGTCTGCAATGTCGAAAGGTTGAAACTGAAGTATATAGCCGACTCCAAGAAATGAACAGATGCGGAAGCGAGAAGTAGTGACCTGGAAAGGGAGAAATTATTACCAGCAAGAAATGTGGATAATAATCAGTATTATAAGCAAGGTTAATTACCGACCTCACGGATCCAAAACAGGAGACCTTTAGCTGATTAAAGAGTTCTGCAGTAATGGGGATTACAGTCGGGGCGGGCGGATTTGAACCGCCGACCTCACGGACCCGAACCGTGCGCTCTAACCGGGCTGAGCCACGCCCCGATCATAATGACGGAATTATACCCCAGGCAGTGAGGGACCTCAAACCGGGGTTGACCTTAGCCGGTTGTAAATACCCTAGCCGCCGCTGAAGCCCGGAGTTCATCGATCGGCAGCATGAAGCAAAACAAGCTGCCGGTGCCCTCCTTGCTTTCACACCATATCTGTCCATTGTGCATCTCAACCATTGTCTTGGCGATTGAGAGCCCGAGACCCATCCCGCCATGCTTGCGGGTTAAATGTGATTCGACCTGATAGAATCGATCGAAGACGTGTTCTAAGGCGTCTGCAGGGATTCCAATCCCAGTATCCACCACAAAGATCTTTATGTACCCCGAAGCGCCTTCAGCTTTTATCCCAACCTGGCCTCCGGGATCAGTGAAAGTGATCGCGTTTTGCACCAGGTTTGCTAGTGCCACGTCGATCTTCTCCCGTTCGCCGTCTACCATTAATGGATCACCTGAGGGAATGTCGTAGCTGAATTTAATTTCCTTCTTTTCTGCAACCTCCCGAAAACGGTGTACAACGTCCTCGACCAGTTGGCTGATGGAGAAGGGCGACCGTCGTACCCGTGACTGCCCTTCATCTTTATGGGCGATTGTGGCCATGTCTTCGATGATGGTTTTCAACCGCATGGCACTGCGGATGATAACCTCCATCTGATCCTCATGTTTTTGCGAAATCTGCTCCTTGAGAAACGTTGCGTGACCGAGGATCAAACCAAGGGGTGTTCGTAGTTCATGGGAGGCGATAGCGATGAAGTCGGATTTCATGCGATCCAGTCGCCTCAGATCGTCGTTCGCTTCCTGAAAATCGCTCAATAGGCGAGCGTTTACGATGGCGATGGCTGCCTGGGCTGCCAAAGTTTCTAGTATAGCCAAGTCATCTTCGGTATAATTCCCTTGTTCTTGCTTGTTGACAGCCTCGAGTACGCCGATAGGCTCATCCTTGACAATCAACGGCGCACCCAGGATGGAACGGGTTTGGAATTTGAGCGTACGGTCGACCTGTCGGTAAATGCGGGGATCGGTTGTTGCGTCTTGAATGACCATCGGACGGGCGTTGGTGAAGATCCACCCTGCAACGCTCGAGTCAAGTGGAATGCTTACTTGTTTTGAAGGATCGCGTTGATAGACAGGCCCCGCTTCGAAACGCAGCTCACCTGTAGATGGATCGTGAAGTAAAATCGAAACCTCTTCGCTTTGGGTCAATTCGATGGCGACATCGACGATCATTTCTAATAACTGAGGAAGATTGAGGGTCGACGTCAGGTTACGGCTGATCTCAAGTAGGTGTTCAAAGCGCTGAGTTGTATCCTGGAGGGCGGTTTGCTTAGCCATCCGATATGTCCTTTGCTTCAAAGTAATTCTAGCACAGCCGTAAAGCATATCAAGGTACAATAGTCTTATTTGTGGAAGTAGTTGTTTTGTACTTCTCATCACTATCCTGGTTACATATCTAAGGAGGTCTGTATGCCCACCGGCAATAAAGTAAAAGTCGCGATCATCGGGGTTGGAAATTGCGCATCATCTCTGGTCCAAGGTGTTCACTACTACTATAAAACTGAACCCAACAATCAAGTCCCGGGATTGATGCACGTTGACATCGGGGGCTATCACATTGGTGACATCGAATTTGTTGCAGCTTTTGATGTGGTGAAGAGCAAAGTCGGTATCGATTTGAGCGAGGCGCTCTTCGCGCATCCGAACAACACTGTCAAATTCTCTGAAGTGCCACATCTTGGGGTACCAGTCCACCGTGGAATGACCCACGATGGGATAGGTAAATATTTAGCTGAGGTCGTTGAGAAGGCCCCCGGTAAGACGGATGACATCATAGGAATCCTGAAGGACACCAAGACCGATGTTGTGATCAGCTTCCTTCCGGTGGGAGCTGAGATGGCGACCAAGTGGTATGTCGAGCAAGTGCTGGAAGCTGGCTGCGCTTTTGTAAATTGTATTCCGGTATTTATCGCTAGTTCGGATTACTGGGCGGGTCGGTTCCGTGAGCGGGGGCTTCCGATCATCGGGGATGACATCAAGAGCCAAGTAGGTGCCACTATCACCCACCGAGTATTGACCTCCCTGTTCAATGCCCGTGGAGTGCACATTGACCATACTTACCAACTCAACTTTGGTGGGAACATGGACTTTTATAACATGCTGGAGCGTGAACGGCTGCAGTCTAAGAAAATATCCAAAACGGGCGCGGTAACCAGTCTGATACCATATGATATGAAAGAGGACGACATCCACGTCGGTCCCAGCGATTACGTCCCTTGGTTGACTGATCGCAAGTGGTGCTATATCCGCATGGAGGGCACGACTTTTGGTGATGTGCCGCTTAATCTTGAGCTGAAGCTGGAAGTTTGGGACTCACCGAATTCAGCCGGCGTAGTGATCGACGCCATCCGCTGTGCCAAACTAGCACTTGACCGCAATCTTTGCGGACCGATTATCGCCCCGTCGGCATACTTCATGAAGACCCCACCGAAACAGTTCACTGACGATATCGCCCGCCAGATGACAGAGGATTTCATCGCCGGGGAGGTGGATTGAAAGCTGTTCGTTTGATTGAGCCCAGCCTCATCGAGCGCACACCGTTGCAATTAATCGATTTGCCCCGGCCACAGGTAGGACCAGGGCAATTATTGTTGCGCGTCCGAGCCTGTGGTGTATGCCACACGGATCTACATACTGTTGAGGGCGATATCATCCCTCCCAGTTACCCGATCACTCCCGGACACCAGGTCGTCGGTGTGGTCGAGGATGTTGGTGGTGGAGTAGAGGGTTGGCAAGTCGGGGACCGAGTTGGCGTGCCGTGGCTTAATCATGCGTGTGGTAAATGCGAGCATTGCGTCCGTGGAGAGGAAAACCTCTGCCAGCAGGCTCGATTTACCGGTTTCCATGTTGATGGGGGTTATGCGGAGTTAATGGCGACGGATGCCCACTATGCTCTTCCTCTTCCGGAAGACCTCGACGACGAAGCAACAGCTCCCCTGTTGTGTGCTGGCATCATTGGTTACCGCTCACTTCATAAATCCGACCTGCAACCTGGTGAACGCTTGGGATTAATAGGCTTCGGTGCCAGCGCACATCTGGCGATACAAGTCGCCATTCACTGGGGGTGTGAGGTCTACGTGTTCACCCGAAGCGATAGTCATCGTCGCTTGGCTCGAGAGCTGGGCGCGGTTTGGGTAGGAGGGTCCGAGGACCGAGCGCCTGCGGCCTTAGACCGCGCGATCCTGTTCGCGCCGGTAGGAACCCTGGTGCCGGTTATCCTTGAGAAAATTCGACCTGGCGGAACGCTAGCGATCAACGCCATCCATCTCAGCCAGATCCCTGAGATGGATTATCGCCTGATTTATGGCGAGCGTACACTGCGCAGTGTTGCCAACGCAACTCGTCGCGATGGCTTGGAGTTCCTCCAGTTGGCATCTGAAATACCTGTACGGGTTACCACTAGAACCTATGCTCTTGAAGACGCCAATCAGGCTCTGCTCGATATGAAGCATAGTCGCATTGACGGTGCGGGAGTGTTGCAGCCATGATTCGATTGGGTACCTCTGGCTTCTCATATGATGATTGGATTGGGGAGGTCTATCCGCAGGATTTGCCCCGGTGGAAATGGTTGCCGTACTATTCCACTCTCTTCAATACTGTCGAGCTTAACGTTACCTATTATCGCCTCCCCTCTTCAAAGACCGCTACCGGATGGGTGGAACGCACGCCGGAGGATTTCACATTCTCGGTCAAAGCTCACCGAGGTTTGACCCATGAGAGGAAACAACCGGATTTCAATGCTTTTAAACAAAGCCTCGCGCCGCTGATCGAATCCGGGAAGCTGGCCTGTGTGCTGGCCCAGTTTCCCCATTCCTTTCATCCAACGCCCAGCAATCGTGACTACTTGAGCAAATTCCGTGAGGGTTTGCCTGAACTCCCTCTAGTGGTCGAATTCCGTGATAGCGCTTGGGTATCGGAGCAAACTTTTGAATTGTTGCATAGTTTGCGTCTTGGGTTTTGCTGCGTTGATGAACCCCCATTGATAGGGTTAATGCCACCAGTAGTGCGAACAACTGGTCCGGTGGCCTACGTCCGCTTCCATGGTCGTAATGCCGCACGCTGGTGGCAACACGACCACGCATGGGAGAGATACGACTACACTTATACCGAGTCTGAATTGTCAGAGTGGGTGCCGCGCTTAGGGGAATTGGAAACCGCATCTCCCCTAACTCTGGTGTACGCCAATAACCACTACCGTGGACAGAGTGTTGATACTATACGTAAGCTGAACCGTCTGCTCATGGCAGATGG
>Ga0209979_1005238_pt1 | contig 10295 bp, 12 predicted proteins | sample AnhtaG_FD_183114 | JGI IMG/M metagenome (GOLD analysis project Ga0209979, IMG submission 183114) | Deep subsurface microbial communities from Anholt, Denmark to uncover new lineages of life (NeLLi) - Anholt_01485 metaG (SPAdes) (version 2) | ecosystem: Environmental > Aquatic > Marine > Oceanic...
TGTGGCCAGGATGACCATGACGGGCCAGCTGGTCAGCCCAGAGGAGTCGATAGGCGTCATGGACGCGATCAGAGTCTACACGTGGAACGGCGCCTACATAGGGAAGGAGGAGGACATAAAGGGCAGCATCGAGCCGGGGAAGCTCGCCGACATGGTGGTTCTCGACAGAGACATTTTGACTGTGCCCCACGAGGATATCAAGGACATCCAGATGATCACCACCATAGTGGACGGTAAGATCGTCTACCAGCGATGACGGCGGCAGGAACCTCCTTGATCAGCTCGCTGGCAGTGGTCCTCCGCGACGGGGAGATGCTCCTGATCAAGAGGGGGGTTGAGCCCCACAAGGGTCACTGGTGCCCCCCGGGGGGCGTCATCGACGAGGGAGAGTCCCCGGAGGAGGCCGCCGTGAGGGAGGTCAAGGAGGAGACGGGGCTAGACGTCAGCGTCCGGGCGAAACTGGGGGAGGTGCTGGGCCCCGTGACTGGGAGGTACCTGGGTGTATTCCTTTGCGCCGTCGAGGGAGGAGATCTGGAGCCTTCCCAGGCCGAGGTCTCAGATGTGAGGTGGTTCCCCTACGAAGAGCTGCATCTACTTCAGATGCCCCCCTTCATAATGGACTTCCTCACCACGTTGGATCTCCGAGAGCTAGAGAACCCATCGAACTCGCCTGATAGTGGTTGACAGCCTCAATCGGAGGGGCTAGAAAGGAATATCTTGGTGGAGCCCGATCGATCAACGGTCTCACGTTGGGAGAGATGATCCCCGTCGCCTCGTCCGAGGATGTGACCGTCTACTGTCCCGAGTTCGGGAGATACGCCTTCTACAACAGCCCGTATCCGGCACACCGCCTCTCCACAGGCGTCGATGTCTACCCCGGCGTGGGATTCGGGGATGTCGCTGGATCCCCCGTGGGCGGCGAGGTGATCCAGATAAGGAAGGTGAAAACCCCCAGGGGAAGGACCTTCAAGGACCTCGGCTACGACGTCGTCACGGTGATCAGGAGTTCGGAGAACCCAGGGAGGGTGGTCAAGACCCTGCACATAGAGCCTATGGTCGAATGCGGGGACGTTCTGGAGCCTGGTCAAGACCTGGGGGTCCTTATTCGTTCAGGTTACTACGGCTTCTCCACCGCCCCCCACATCCACGTCGAGGTGAGGCCGCCATCGGATCCTCTCAGGGTGAGAGGGGGCTCCAGGCTCAGAAGGCTGCTTGACGTGGGCTCACCCGCTCCTTTGGACGAGCTCAGAGGCGTCGTCACTAGAAGCAGGCGGGAATACGCCGTTGCGAAATTGGAGGGTGTGCCCGCCCACGGAGTATCGTGCACAGTTGGAGGAGCGCCGGGCTTCTTGGACGGTGGCATCCCCTACTATGGATGGCTGGGCGTCCACATGGGTTCAGTGGCTCCGAGGGGCGATCTCGTGGAGCTGTGCGGGAAGCCAATTGCTGAGGTCAGGAGCCTGAGAGGGAATGCTTGCATAGCCGAGTGTACCGACTTCTCGTTCAGGCTGGACGGGGTTCCTATTGGGTTATCCATGTATCTTTACCCCAGAGCAGAGCCAGAGGTCCTGCTGATACCGATGAGGCTTGGAAGCTTGGAGCTTGAGACATCCACGGAGATCACCATCGAGATCGAGTAGTTCCCGGCTGAGTCTCACGAGTTGGGGGATTCTTCTTCCAGTTGTCGTATGGTGGGCACGAAGAGCGCCCCGACGCTCATTATCATCATCACGACCCCAGCCACGGTGTACCAGATCCTGAGGCCGAAAAGGTCGGCGACGGGCCCGGCCAGGGCCAGCCCCACGGGGGTCATCGACATTATCAGGCTCATCATCATGGTGAAGACCCGCCCCTGCATGTCCGCCGGTACCGTGGCCTGCAGCAGTGCGAAGAACGAGGCGTTGGCGATCGAGTTCATGGTCCCGAAGACGAAAAGTAGCCCCACGCCGAGGAGGAGGGCGTCTCCCGGCAGGAAGCTGAAGATCAGCAGGCCTCCGCCCATGATGATCATGGCTGACATCGCAGTCTTTATGCGGCTCTTGAAGCCCCCCCAGACCCCGAGCAGGATGCCTCCTGCGATCATCCCCACGCCGTTCGCCGACTGGAACCAGGCCAGCTCTATGGCCCCTCCGTTGTAGTGGTTGGTTACTAGGATGGGTAGGAGGGTGAAGGCGGGGTTGGTCAGCAGGTTGATCACCAGGGCCATGCCGACGATCATCATCAGCCCCTTCCAGCCCCATACGAACCGGAAGCCCTCCCTGAGATCCGCAAGGACCGAGGGGCGGCCTTCTGCAGATGCTTCTCTTCTTGGCTGAGGGATGGGGATGAAGAAGAGGGGGCCGATCGCCAGGATGGCCGTTGATACGTCGATGGCCAGAATGTTCTGGACCGGTATCAGCTCGAGCAGCAGGGCCCCCAGAGGGGGTGCGACGATGTTCGCCAGCCCCTGGAGGGACTGGTTCAGCCCGGAGATCCTCGAGAGGTGCTCCTCGGGAACCATGAGGGAGGTGGAGGCCTGCATGGCGGGCCACTGGAAGGCGCCTCCCAGAGAGCGTGCGGCCATGAGGACGTATATGTGCCACACCTGGACCGATCCCTGAGCAAACAGCAGGGCCAGCACGACGACGGATAGTGCGATCACGCCGTCGGAAACCATGAGGATGGTCCTCCTGTTCCACCGGTCGACCAAGGTGCCCGCGAAGGGGCCCAGCAAGACCTGGGGGAGGATTGCCATGATCGATGCGAATGCCAGCACTGACGCTGACCCAGATTCCATGGTCAGCCACCAGACGAGGGCGAACTGCACAAGGCGGCTACCGAACAGCGAGAATGCCTGGCCGATGAACACGACGGCGAACCTGGTCATAGATTTGGCCTGACGGCTCTCCTCGACCTGTTCGTTCAATATGTGGTTAGAGAACAGAATAGGTGCTATTGAACGTTTCTTAAGCGTCTTTGGAGATGGGAGAGCTCAGATAAAACAGCATGATCTCAATGAATTTAAAAAAAAGGAGTGTCTATGTGGGCTTACGCTAGCAGCCTGTTGATCTCCTTCTCGACTTTCGCCTTGGTGGCCTCGAACGTTATATGCAGATACGACCAATGTCCGTATAGTGTCTTAGATGCTCGAGGCAAGGAAATGGTACGAGGATCTGAGAGTTGAGAACACTCTCACATCCCTGAGGAGAAATGGATTCGAGGCGTTGTACCTTCCGACGGTCGAGGAGGCCGTCTCCAAAGTTGTGGGGATGGTCCCTGAAGGAGCCATCGTCGGGATAGGCGGCTCCGTGACCCTGAGGGAGATGAGCCTACTGAAGGCGCTGGAGGAACGGGGTGTGGAGCTGGCAGACCATTGGGAGGCCAGGAGGCTCGGGGCATCCAATGAGGAAGTCATGAGGATCCGGAGGCTCCACCTCAACTCCGATGTCTTCATCACCAGCACCAATGCCGTCACGGAGACCGGTGAGCTCGTCAACATCGACGGTACGGGCCAGAGGGTGGCGGCGATGATCTTCGGGCCGAAGAAGGTTATCGTGGTGGCGGGCGTGAACAAGATCGTAGGGGATCTAGACGAGGGTCTCTGGAGGGCGAGCAACGTCGCATCTTCCATGAACGCCAAGAGGCTGAGCAGGAAGACGCCGTGTGCCAAAACAGGCGAGTGCTCGGACTGCGATTCCCCTGAGAGGATATGCAACATTACGACCGTGATCCATAGGAGACCCAGGAGTACAGATCTGACCGTCATCCTCGTTGGGAAGGAGCTCGGCTACTGAGCTGTAGACGATCAGTTACACACAGGCTCTCCCCGATGTACTTGACGCCTACGACTGTAGGTTACTGTGGCGTAATCAAGACTTGAATGGCATTGGAAGAAATGATCTTATGAAGACATTTTTCCTGTGATGTAGGCAAGACCTAATAGCCTGATCTTGACATATAATGCAAATCACAGGGGATACCTGATCACTTGAGTAGATCCAACCTCGAGAGTCTCAGACTGCGGTTTCTAGGCGGCTTCGACCGAGACCTTAGGCTGATGATGTTCTCCATGTCCTTCAGGCGCATCTCCATGGGCTTCCTCATGGTCATACGTGCCATCTACTTCTACCTGCTAGGATTCAACGAGGTGGAGGTCGGCCTGCTCCTCTCCATAGCCACCCTGGTCAGCGCCGTCAACCACCTGACCGTCGGCATGCTCTCCGACAGGTTCGGGAGGAAGCCTTTCCTCGTACTGGGGGGTATATTCGCGGTCCTCAGGATGGTGATATTCGCAATGTTCACCGACTTCTGGATGCTCGCCCTGGGCCAGGGCATCGGGGCCATGGGCGAGGGGGCGGGAGCGGGCCAGCCGGTGGTCTCGGGCTACATCTCGGATAAGACGGACATCATTGATCGCCCATCGGTGTTCAGCACCATCGCAGTCGCCAACGCCATCGCCGCCACCTTCGGCTCCCTCATGGCGGGCCTCCCCAAGTATTTCGAGACGAACATGGGCCTAGACATGATTGCCGCCCATCAGGTCCTTTTCTGGATCGGGGCCTTGGGCGGACTGGTATCTCTTCTATTCGTCATCCTTATGAAGGAGACGAGGACTGGGAGAGTAGAAAGAAAAGCGCCCGAGGCGACAGCTCAGGAAAGATCCCGCGGGTACTCGTGGGGAGTCATTGCCAAATTTTCCTTAATACGCTCCACAAGCGGCCTTGGCTGGGGTTTTATACAGTCCATGATGTCCCTCTACCTCTTCCTCAGGTTCGGCGTGGGCGGAGAGGTGCTGGGACCTATCTACGCCGTGGCCAGATTCCTGTCCGTGTTCAGCTACCTGCTCGTGCCCATGATGACGGACCGCTACGGCGACGTCCCGACCCTCGTGGCCACTCGGATCGCCACCGCTGTCCTCGCTGCGGCGTTCTCCCTCACCACATGGTATCCCCTGGCCATTATCCTCTTGGTGGCCTTCAGGGTCCTTATGCAGTTCACCATGCCCATCCGCCAAACCTTCGCAACTGGAATCGTCGATCCGGAGGAGATCGCCACCGCCATAGGCATCAGTAGCTTCTCCAGAATGAGCGTCAGAGTCTTGGCTCCGCCTATTGTCGGATATCTTTTCAGATACGTCAGCCTCTCCCTTCCCTTCATAATAGGAGCGGGCTTCCTGACGGTGAACGGGCTCCTCTACAAGGTTTTCTTCCAGCCCAAGAACGGTTAGTGAATAATAGTTCTAATCCAGGAGGGTGACCGTGACCTCCTCTCCTTCCTCGATGACGTCGAGGTTAACGGGGAGCACTATGTACCCGTCTGCGTGGGCCATGCTCGTGATCGCCCCTGACTTCTTGAAAACCGTGTGGGCGACTCCGTCCAACACCCTCACAGTGAGGAACTGTTCCCGCCCAGAAGAAGAAACGAATCTGGAGCCCATCTTGGCTTTCACGGTCCTCGGCTCGGCCGCCGGCAGTCCTGCCAGCCTTCTGAGGCCGGGCGAGAGAAATATGTAGGCGTTGCTCAGGCACGAGGTCGGGTATCCCGGCATCCCGAAGATGGGGGTCTCATCCACGATGCCGAAGAGGGTGGGCTTCCCGGGCTTCACCTGGAGGCCGTGGAAGAGGACCTCCCCCATCTCCTCGATCACCATGGCGAAGAGGTCCCGGACACCCACGGAGCTGCCCCCAGAGAAGACGCCGAGATCATGCCTAGAGGCATCTCGGACCGCCTTCTCTATGCTCTCCCTGTCGTCTGGGACGATCTCGGCACGTATCGGTGTACAACCGTTCGCCTCTACAATGGACGCCAGAGTGTACGAGTTGACGTCGTAGATCTCCCACGGAGCCAGGTCTCCGCCGAGGGGTCTTATCTCTGAGCCCGTGGAGTATATCGCCACGCTTGGCTTCTCGTAAACCTTAACCATCTCTACGTTGAGGGCCGCCAGGGCTCCCACCCTGGCTGGGGTAAGGAACTCCCCCGCCTTGACGACGGCCTCGCCAACCTTGATGTCCTCCCCCTCGGGGGAGGTGTTGGCCCCGGGATAGGCGGGCCTCTGGATCTCGACGTGCTCCCCGTCCTGCTTGGTGTACTCCACCATGACGACCGCGTCGCTTCCCTTCGGGACGGGGCTGCCTGTGGCCACCTGGAGGCACTCTCCCTGTCCGATCTCACCCTCGAACAGCTCCCCGGCGTGCTGGACGCCCTTGAGCCTCAGCCTCCTGGGTTCGAAGGCAGACGCCCCGTAGGTGTCCTCAGCCCTAACCGCGTATCCGTCCATGGAGGACCTGTCGAACGGTGGTACGTTGAATCCTGCGACGACGTCCGAAGCGAGGACCCTGCCAGCCGCATCCTCGACGCGAACCTGTTCCACTCTCTCCAAGGGTCGGATGTTACCCATGATTATCTTCAGGGCCTCCTCGCTGGAGAGGAGGCGCTTGAAAGGCCTCATCGCGCTCATCTGTTGACCTCCCACAGCATGTGGCCCAAGCCTGGCAGGATGATCTTATTCAGGGCGGTCTTCATCGCTCCTCTGGAGCCGGGGAGGCAGAAGACCAGCTTCCTCCCGACGACCCCGGCGGTCGCCCTGCTGAACATGGCGGTCTCGCCTATCTCGTCGAAGCTGAACCGCCTGAATAGCTCTCCGAAGCCGGGGAGTTCCTTGTCGAAGAGGGGCGAGACGGTGTCCACGGTCATGTCCTTTGAGCCTATTCCGGTGCCCCCGCTCGTGATGACGACTTGGATCCTCTCGTCATTGGCGAAGCCGTTGAAAGTCTCTTCGATCTTCGATGCGTCGTTCTCGATGATGATGTACGCTGCGACATTATGGCCGGCTTCTTCTAGTAACTTTATGGCTGTCTTCCCCGTCTCGTCGTTCTCCGGCGTACGGGTGTCGCTGGTTATCATGAGGGCGACCACCGCCTTCGCCTTCTGGTCCCTCCTGTGCTCGTGCATCCCTCATCCCTTCCTCTTCTCGACGACCCTGACGCCAGTGATGACCGTTGATGGGTACTGGCCCTCGTCGTCCTTCTCCATGTACTTGACCATGTCCCAGACGGTGAGGAGGGCCGCCGTCACTCCCACAAGGGCCTCCATCTCCACTCCAGTCTTGTAGTCGGCCGTGACCCGGCATCGGGCCTCTATATAGTCGTCCCCAAGGTCGAACTCTGTGGTCACCGAGGTTAAGGGGATCGGGTGGCAGAGGGGTATCGTCTCTGGAGTCCGCTTCACGGCCTGGATGCTCGCGACCTCGGCCACCTTGAGCGGGTCGCCCTTCTTCACCTTGCCTTCCTTGATTGCTTCTAAAGTCTCCATCTTGAGACCTATCCTCCCGACGGCCTCGGCCTCCCGGTGGACCACATCCTTCCCCGAAATATCGATCATCTTCACAGACTTCCTCATGGTTTCTCACCCTCCACCCAGAAATCCCCCTCCGGGGTTATCTCCTTCTTCCAAATGGGCACCTTCTCCTTGATCGTCTCCAGGACCCACCTGCACGCGTCGAAGGCCTCGGGCCTGTGGCCCCCGCCCACGGCTATCATCATGATGTTGTCGGAGACCTCGAGGCTGCCGTACCTGTGGATGATGGCGATCTCTTCCACGCCGAACCTGGCGATGGCCTCCTCCCTTATCTCCTCCAGCTGCCTCCGGGCCATCTCCTCGTAGACCTGGATCTCGATCCTATCGACGGCCTTCCCTCGGGAGCTGTCCCTGACCACTCCCACGAAGGTGACCAGGGCGCCCATCCCCCTGGACCTGAGCCTTTCCAGGGCCTCGTCCACCGAGAAGTCCTCCTTCGTTACATCTATCATCTCAACCACCGCTGACGGGGGGGAACAACGCGACGACGTCTCCCTCTCTCAACATGGTCCCTGGGTCGACGTAGGCGCCGTTGACCGCTATTAGGATCGGTTCGACTCCCTTTAACTGTTCATGGAGGCCTTTCAGCGCCTCGAGGAGCCCTTCGACCGTGGAGCCCTGGGGGATCGTGATCTCTTCCCCATCTGTCCCGACGAGGTCCATGATGGACGCGAAATACCTCGACGTCACCCTCATTCTAGTCCACCCAGTACGGCTTTCGGTTGGAGACCGCCTCCTTGAAAGCGGCGACGAGGGCCTCTGAGACTGCTCCGTTCCTGACGAGGGCGACGGCCTCCACGTGATTGTCGTCCCGCATGAGGCAGGGCTTGAGGTGGCCGTCGGAGGTCAGCCTCAGCCGGGTGCAGTAGGCGCAGAAATGGGAGTTGTGCATGGGCCTCACCACCTCCACGACCCCTCCATCCCTGAGGTGGTACTGCCTCCTCCTGTGCATCTCCCTCTCCACGGTCCTCTCGGACCGGCCCTCCAGCTCCTCCTCCAAGGGGCGGAGGTCATGGTGATAGCGCCCCCAGCCCTCGACCCCCCGCTCCAGAGGCTGGTACTCGATGAGCTGGAGCGTGGCCCCGAGGTCCCTGGCGAACTCGATCATCCTGGGAATCTCCCCGTCGTTCACCCCCTTCATGACCACCATGTTCAGCTTGACGGGCTTGAGGCCCGCTCTCAAGGCCGCCCTGATGCCCTCCTCCACCTCGGGGAGGACGTCCCAGCCCGTGATCTCCTCGAAGACATCGGGGCAGGCGGAGTGGAGGCTCACGTTGATCCTCCGGAGACCCGCCTCTTTCAGCTCTCTGGCCTTCTCCACGAGATGGAGGGCGTTCGTCGTCATGGACACCTCCTCAACGTGGGAGGAGATCCTGCTGACTATCTCCACGATGTCCTCTCTGAGTAGGGGCTCACCGCCTGTCAGCTTGATCTTCCTGACTCCCAGATCCGCCGCCGTCGAGACGACGGCCTCAATCTCCTCCGGGGTCATCTCGCCGTGGGGGTTCGACTCGCCCTCCTGGTGGCAGAAGAAGCAGTTCAAGTCGCACCTTTGAGTGACTGAGATCCTCAGGCTGTTCACATTCCTACCGTAGGGGTCTGTGAGCCGGTCTCCTGCTTGGCCTGTCTCCATGGCGGTATCTTCCCTATCTTGAACGTCCATCGGTAAAAAACTGTTATGCACGGCGATGCATAACGGCCTCTACCATCATTATTGGGGTGTCCGAAAGCTTATAACGATATGCACACTGAAACATATCGTATCCTGGGGAGCCCCATGCAGAGAAACATGTACTTATTCGTTGCTCTCGCTGCAGTCGCATTGGCCATAATGGGCGGGCTCTACATCATCCAATCCCAGACGCCAGCCGGTACCCGGATCCTCGTTGTCTCCACAACGACAAGCCTCTATGACACAGGGATCCTCGACCTGATTGAGGACGCATTCGAGGCCGAGAACCCGATCGACCTCTACTTCATCTCGATGGGGACCGGACTAGCCATAACCCGCGCCCAGAGGGGGGACGCCGACATGATCCTGGTTCACGCGCCCTCCCGGGAGTTTGCTTTCATGGAGGAGGGATACGGGGTGAACAGGAAGATAATCGCGTACAACTTCTTCTCGATCGTAGGTCCAGGGGAAGACCCTGCTGGAGTAAGGGAGAAGACACCAACGGAAGCCCTTGAGCGGCTCATCGAGAGGGGAAGGGCGGGGGAGGCGGTCTGGGTGTCCAGAGGGGACGACTCCGGGACTCACACGAAGGAGATGGGACTCTGGTCGGAGGTCGGTTTTGATGTTTCAATGTTGAGTGATGAGGAATGGTATCGGGAGGCCGGCGCGGGGATGGGGAAGACCCTGCAGATAGCGGATGAGTACGGGGCCTATACCCTGACCGACATGGGGACGTTCCTGAAGTACTCCAAGGACGGCCTCGTGACCCTGGAGGTGCTGGTGAGCGCCGGAGAGGAGCTGATAAACATCTACAGCGCCATCGCCGTCGACCCCGAAGACAACTCAGACGCCAACTTCGAGGACGCCGTCACTTTCACCGAGTACCTGACTTCTAGCGAGGGCCAAGCCTTATTCGAGAGTTTTGGCTTCGACGCCTATGGCGTCAGCCTCTTCAGCCCGGCAGTGGAGTTGCTCAGCACGGGCTCGGATCCGACAACCGCTGCGTGGGTAACGGCGGCTGGGTTCTTCGAGGGATCGGAGTGCCCCCCGGAGTACCGGAGGGGGGAGACAAATCTCTACCGCGACGATGGATGATCGCAATGAATTTCACCTGAATGAGCAAGTTGGTGGCTTGAGATGGTGTCGATGATCTGGGAAGGCTTCGCAAAGGCCCTGGGCCTCATTGCGTCTGGAGACCGGGCTCTCGTCGAGATAACTCTTCGCTCTCTAGCCGTCTCGGGATCAGCCACCATCCTTGCCTCCTGCTGGTCGATACCGCTAGGGGCAT